>Ga0272441_10016440_pt1 | contig 10221 bp, 5 predicted proteins | sample SSMProp6N_FD_193582 | JGI IMG/M metagenome (GOLD analysis project Ga0272441, IMG submission 193582) | Marine sediment archaeal communities from Little Sippewissett salt marsh, Falmouth, MA, United States - SSM-Prop-6N | ecosystem: Environmental > Aquatic > Marine > Wetlands > Sediment ... | reverse complement strand
AAACCAGTAGTAGAGCGGCCGGTGGTTCTCATACTCGAGCGAGCAGAGCGAGTGCGTGACGCCCTCGATGGAGTCCTCCAGGCCGTGGGCCCAGTCGTACATCGGATAGACGCACCACGTGTCTCCCTGCCGATGATGGGGCTTGTGGAGAATGCGGTACATCACGGGGTCGCGCATGTTGAGGTTCGGATGGGCCATGTCGATCTTCGCGCGAAGCGTGCGGCTGCCATCGGGGAACTCGCCCTTGCGCATGCGCTCGAACAGGTCGATGTTCTCCTCCACACTGCGCTCGCGGTAAGGGCTGTCGCGGCCGGGCTCGGTGAGTGTACCGCGGTACTCGCGGGTCTCCTCGGCCGCCAGGTCGCAAACGTAGGCCTTGCCGTCACGGATCAACTGGACGGCCCAATCGTGCATCTGCTCGAAGTAGTCCGAGGCGTGGTAGTACCGGTCGCCCCAGTCGTAGCCGAGCCAGCGGATGTCCTCCATCATCGCGTCGACGTATGCCTGCTCCTCCTTGACCGGATTGGTGTCGTCCATCCGCAGGTTGCACAGCCCTCCGAACTCCTCGGCAATGCCGAAGTCGATGCTGAGGGCCTTGGCATGGCCGATGTGCAGGTAGCCGTTCGGCTCGGGCGGGAAGCGCGTATGGACGCGGCCGCCGTTCTTGCCTTGGCGCACGTCCTCGGCAACCATGGTGCGGATGAAGTCGGCGGGCGCAGGCGCGGCCGCCCCTGCCTCTTCGGCGGAACCCGGCGCGCTGCCACCTTCGCCGCCTCTCTCGTCACCAGACGCTGTCACGGGTATTGCCCTCGCTTCTCGGTCGCGGGCGTGCCGGGGCCACGACCGGACGCCTTACAGGCCGCGAATCGTAACACACGAGGGCCGCGCTGGACAGGGGAAATCCATCCCGCCCGCATGCGGGGGCCGCTCAAAGGAAGAGGCCGGAAGGAGTGCCGCGGTCAGGCCCCGACGGCCAGGCGAAGCGACGGCAACGGGACTGACCGTGCCGGTCGCAGTACGGACAGGTCGCTCAGGACTCACCAGACACGTAGCGACTGATGGCGCGGTACCAGCGGACGCCGTCGGCCCGCAGGGCGTCCGGCGAGACGGGCTCGGCGCCCTCGGGCGTCCGCGCGGTGATGCTCGACAGCTCGATGCACAGCGGCGCTGTCACCCCGGGAAGCGCCATGACAAAGTCCTCGAAGTAGCCGTGCTGCCGCAGGCCGGCCAGGTTGCGGGCGTAGCCGTTCAGGACCGTGTAGTCGAGGCCCTCGGCGTGCATGGCGGCCTCGAACTCGGGGTAGCCGCTCTCGCGACTCACGTTGAGCGACTCCCAGTAGCCCGTCGGGTCCGAGTAGCCGCGCGCCGTCTCGCAGAGAAGCATGTGGCCGCGGAAGACGGTGCCGCAATGCCAGTCGCCCATGACGAGGCCGCCGGTCCGCTCGGCCTCCCGGCGGAGGAAGCGGCACAGGGCGCGGATGGTCGGCGGGCCGGCGTCCTTGCCCCAGAAGCGGTTCATGTTGCCGTCCTCGGTGCAGACGCTGTACGAGTCCACGTTCACCAGCGGCATGACGAGCCACCGCGTCCTGGCCATCAGGTCGGCGTCGCCGGAGGCCGCCTCCAGGGCGCTGGTGATCATGATGAAGCCCATGCGTTCCATCATGTTGTGCTGACCGGCCTGGAGGTAGATCATGGGGGCGTCGGGGTTGCCGACCTCCAGGACGCGGAGCGGGCGACCTTCGCGCGACGTGCCGACGTCGTGGATGCGTCCCGCGAACCGCTTCGCCGCGCGGTCGATCCACTCGTCGGCCATGGCCACCGTGACCGGCGGAGACGCCGCGAAGATGGCCTCGTCGGAGGCGAAGGTGTGCGTGAACACCAGTTCCGGATCGTCGAAGCATCGCCACGCGCCGCCGTTCGGGTGGCCCCACGTCCCCCCGCCGTCTTCACTGACCACCACGGCAACGCCCATCTGCCCGCGCGTCAGGTAGCAGAACCGGAGCGTCCTGCCCTTGGCACCGCGAAGGCGAAACGCGTACCACGTGGACTCCTTCTTCCCGGGGCCGAAGGCGAGCGTGTCCTCCGACAGGCCAAAGACCCGGCCGACGGAGCCGTACTCCATCTCCTGGTCCACGACCAGCCCGGCGGGGAGTTCGGCCCCGCCCAGCGCCGGGAACTCCGCCGGACCGAGGGCCGCGGCATGGAGCGCCGCCGAGCCGACGTGAAGCGCCGACGCGCCGGGCGAGTCGATGCGGCGGCCGATGCTGAGCGCGGCCGTTCCGCCCGGGCCGCCGTCGGGCAGGTCGAGCTTGCGGACCTCGCCCGTCCGCCGCGCGAGCGCGTGACCGGCCTCCGTGAAGTAGAGGCCGCACCGCCCGTCGTGGGTCACCACCACGGCCGCGTGGTACCACCTGCCCGGCAGGACCGAGTCGATCAAAAGATCGCTGGCGACGACGTTGAGCCGATCTCCGAAGCGCCGAACAAAGATCAGGGCGCCGACGTGGTCAAATCCGAACGACCAGGTCCACCCGTCGCCGGCAGCCTCGGCGACGACCGCAGGCTCACGAAGCTGCGGCGTCCCTTCGGGCCAGGTGACCCAGCACTCGAGCGTGAACGGGACCGACGCGAATTCCCTGCGCGCCGGTTCGACGGTGCAGACGCCGGTCCCCTCGGGCCGCTCGCCGGGCGCGCGGCCCCGGTCGGTCTGCCAGGCCTTGACGAGCGTGTCGCCCTCCGCGCTGCCGCATGGCACCGGCACCACGGGCAACGGGTCATGGAGCAGATGCAGTGCCATTCGAGGGTCCTCTCATGAATCGGCCCGGCGGGGTGCCGCGCGGCCTCCCCGATGGGCGGGCAGCATCTTATACCGTGCGCCTGCCGGTCCGCCAATCCCAAAAGGGCCGACCCTTCGGGAAGACGGGGACTGCCCTGCATGCTATGATGGAACCCGGCGGGTCGGCCCGGCGTCTAATAGCGGGGAGGACCGTGCGCAGCCGCGCGGTGGGTTCGCGGCCCAGAGGGGTTGTCGGTACCGCATCCGAGGAGGTCATGCCATGAAATCACTCGCATCAGGACTCATGCTGTTGGCCATCGCGGCGGGGCTCGTGTGGTCGCAGCCGGCGCAGGGAGCCGACGCCAGGGCGCTGGAGGCCCGGGGCGGCGTCGAGGCGGTGACGGTCTACCGCGGCCAGGCGCTCGTGACGCGGACGGTCCCGATCGATGGTCCGGCCGGGCCGGTCGATCTGGTTGTGCCAGAGTTGCCCGAGCGAATTCTCCCGGAGACGCTGCACGCCAGCAGCGACGACGCCGAGGTCCGCGCGATACGGTACCGCACGCGGGCCGTCCGCGAGGAGCTGCGCGACGACGTCCGCCAGTTGACCGACGAGATCGAGCAGGTGCAGACGGCGCTGCGCGCGAACCAGGCGGGGCAGGACCTCGCGGCCCAGCGGTCGGCGTACCTGGACAACCTGGAGAAGTTCACCGCCGCGAAGACCGACGACGAGATGAACAAGGGGACGCTCAACGCCGAGACCATCACGAAGCTGACGCAGTTCTTCGTCGAGCAGCGAACAGAGCTGAGCGCGAAGGCGCTCGATCTGAAGGAGGAGGCCAGGAAGCTCCAGGAGCGTCTGTCGCTGCTGGAGCGTCAGCGAAGCGAGCTGACGAAGCGGCTGACACACACAGCCCGCGAGGCCATTCTGACGCTCGGCAAGTCGAGGGCCGGGCCCGGGACGGTGCGCCTGAAGTATCTCGTGTCGGAGGCGTCGTGGTCGCCGATGTACAACCTGCGGGCCGAGGGCGACCGCAAGGAGGCGACCGTGGAATGCAACGCCCAGATCCAGCAGATGAGCGGCGAGGACTGGGACGGCGTCGGCCTGACCCTGTCGACGGCGTCGCCGGCGATGGTGGCGGAGCCGCCGCTGCTGACGCCCCTGTGGGTGACCCTGGCGAGCGGGCCGCAAGCCCAGACCAGCGACCTGGCCTCGCTGTACCGCGGGCGGCACGAGGCGGCCAGCAACCTCCGCCAGGCGGTCCGGCAGCGCAGTGCGGAGTATCAGGCGAAGGTGCCGCTGATGGACCAGGACTGGGCGGCCAACACGTGGGCCAACCGCCTGCAGTTCCTCGACATGGTGGCCGGCCGCGACGTGCTCCTGGCCGACCGCGACGTGGCGCCCACCGAAGAGGCCCTGAGCGTCAACTACGCCCTGTCGGGACGGATCTCGCTTCCCAGCCGCAGCGACCAGCAACTGGTCCAGATCGCCGCCCCCAAGCTCCCGGCGGAGTCTCACTATGTCGCGGCGCCGCTCCTGACACCCTACGTGTACCAGCAGGCGCTGATCTCGAACACCAGCGACGTGGCGATGCTGTCGGGGCCCGCCAATGCCTATCTCGACGGCCAGTTCATGGGCAAGGGACAGATTCCGATGGTCGCCAAGGGCCAGCGGTTCCTCGCCGGCTTCGGCGTCGACTCGCAACTGAGGGCCAAACGCGAACTGGCCGACAAGGACGACCGCATCAACTGGGGAAACCGCGAGCTGACGTTCACGTACCGCCTGATCATCGAGAACTACAAGAGCACGCCCGTCAAGGTGCGCGTCATGGACCGGCTGCCCACGGCGAAGGGGGCGGACATCCGCGTGGCGCTCCTGCGAAGCAGCGATCCGGTAAGCGAAAACAAGGTCTACCAGCGGACGCTGCGCAAGCTCGGCATCCTCCAGTGGGAAATCGACGTGCCGGCCAAGTCCGAGGGCGAGTCGGCCCGGCTCATCGAGTACACCTACAAGGTGGAGTTCGACAAGAACCTGAACCTCTCGGAGTTGAGAGAAGGCGACGTGGAGAAGGAGAAACTGGAGTTCCGCAAGGAGATGGACGCCTGGCTGGTGCAGTAGCACGTCGGCCGCGGTGACAGGCGACGTGCCCGGGCGCCGCCATCACGGCGTCTTGATCCCGCCGAGCCGTCTCATGGCCGCGAGGATGGGTGGCCACTCGGCGAGGTGCCCCGGCTTGGCGGTGCCCCACGTGGTGCACAGGTGGCCGAGCATCCGGTCGGACCTGTGGCGCCCGGCAAAGTCGATGAAGGCCTCCGTGGCGGCAACGTCCTTCCAGCCGGCAGGCCAGACGCGGAAGCCCTTCGCCAGGAACACCGGCACCGAAGAATAGTCGTCGCGCTTGCGATAGTGCCAGTCGCAGAGGATGATGTCCTTGGGGACCCTGTCGATGGCCGGGTGCGTGCCGTTGGCGGAGGCGTCCCACTTGCTGTAGCCGGTGCTCGCGGCGTCGATCAGCCGGTCGCCCCACATGAGCATCTCGACCTTGCGCCGGCCGACCAGGTGCCGATGATAGTCGTTGACGGCCCTGGCGAACAACTCCGCGGGGTCCCTGCCCTTGCAGCGCAGGCAATGCTCCGACGCGATCAGGAAAACCTCGTCCATGCCGACGTGCAGCGCGTCGGCCTCGAACGCGTCGAGCAACTCGTCAAACAGGTCGAAGATGATGGGGTTCACCTCAGGATGCAGCGGGCACCAGCTCCGGCAGTAGATGCCCTTGTTGTCGGGGAACTGTCCCGGCGTCTCGTCGAGCTCCGGATGGCTCTTCAACAGCGGCCCGGTGCGCTCCTTCCACGACTGGTGGCCCAGGCACTGAAACTGAGGAATCAGCCGTATACCGTGCTCGCGACACGCGGCCGCCAGCGCGCGGGCCTGTTCGCGCGTCACCGGGTTGGCCGAACGCAGTTCCGGATGCGACTCGTAGGCGAAGCCGTAGTTGACCTCGACGACGAGCACGTTGACGCCGATGGCCGCCAGCGCGGGCACTTCGGCCCGCAGCGCCTCGGCGGCCTGGGGGTTCCCAATGCCGACGTGGACGCCCCGCCAAGGCTCTCCGGCGGCAGGCCCCCAGTCGGGGTGCTTCACGGCAGAGCATCCGGTGCACATGATGACGGCCCCCAATGCCAAGGCCGGCAACAGCCGGCTCCGCGTGCGTTTCATGTTCCTCAAACTCTCCCCTCCGGGACACCGGTCCCCGTTTTCCCGTGAAAGCCACACGCGGTGCCCCAGCCGCCTGCCGCCCTCTCCGCTGGGAGGCGCGGGGGCGCCTCACTCCTTTGGATGCGTTGTGTATCGCAGGCCAAGATTCACGATCCGCTGGAGGAGTTTATCGTAGCTGATCCCCATCGACTCCGCCGACTCGGCGAAATCCTCCCCGTAGGCCAGTTGGGGGTTCGGGTTGCACTCCAGGACGTAAACCGCGCCGTCAGGCGACAGGCGGAGGTCGATCCGGGCGTACCCGTTCTGGCCCAGGGTGCGATACACGCGCTTGCATGTTCGGCGGATTCGCGCTTCGAGATCCCCAGGAAGGTCCTTCGCCCTCTGGGTCGCCACGCCGCTCTTTTCCTGGTAGGCCTGGTCCCACTTGACCTTGGCCGTGGCGATGTTGGGTGCATTGTCCGGCAGGTTGCGGAACGTCAGCTCCCAGATGGGAAACGTCTGGAGGCGGCGGTTGCCGATGACGCCCACGTAGAACTCGCGGCCCTCGATGTACTGCTCCGCGACGGCGCTGGTCTGAAGCTGATCGTGAACGAACTCGACGCGATCCTTGAGTTGGGCCTCGTCGCGCACGACGGAGGCCTGCGAGATGCCCTGGGAGCCGTGCTCCGTGGCGCTCTTCACGAGGAGGGGGAATCCCAGGCGGCGCAGATGGCGCACGCGCCGTCCGCGCTCGAACATGACGAAGTCCGGTGCGCGCACCCGGTGCGCCCTCAGCAGGCGGTTCGCCAGGGCCTTGCTGTGCGCCAGGATCATGCCGTTCGGGCCGCAGCCCGTGTAGGCCAGGCCGGTCAGCTCCAGGTAGCCGAGCACGTAGGGCACATGAATGCGCAGACCGCGGAACTCCTCGAGAAGATTGAAGACGATGTCGGGCCGCAATGTCTCACACGCCGTGGAAAGCGCGGACAGGTCGCCGCCGATTCCCACGACGTCGGCATGGTGACCCATCTCCTTCAGCGTCACCAGGACGTCGTACTCGGTCTTCCACGGCGCCATCTCCTTGTCCGACACCCGCTCGATCGTCTCCGGGGGTATCAGGTCTTTGTCCATCAGAACCGCAATGCGCAGCCTTCTCATAGCGCGACCCGGAAACATCCGCTGTGAAGGTAGTTCATCGTCTGGACCGTCAGCAGCACCGCCGTCTCGAGCACCGTCTGCGCACGGGGACTCCGCGTGCAGAGCCCCAACTCGCGCGACCGGGCGATCATCTCCCTGAGCACCAGGTCGATGGCATACTCGGGCTCCCCCGTCCACTGGGACACCAGGTGGCGCAGCTCGGGCCCCGCGCGCCTCAGGAATCGCGCCGCCGGCTCCTGGCCGGCACGCCCCCGGCCGCCGGAGAACAGCCGCCGAAGGTCCCGGTCGTAGAACTCCGGATGGTCCTCCGCGTACTGAGCCCGCCTGCGGCGGTAGTGCTCCCGCAACGTCATCCGGATCTCGCGCAGCGGATCGACGCGCGCCCGCGACCGGTTCGGCGCCCGGCGCCCGGCAATCTCGCCCATCAGCCCGTCAACGTATTCCAGCTTCTTCAGGGCCGGCCACCCCACGTAGCGGCTACGCCACTTCGACCCCGCCGTGAGCCAGACGGCAAACGTCTCGGCGAAATCCTCCGCAGGGTGACTCTGCGCGTACCAGTAATCCAGGTGAAGGACAAAATGTTTGCTGTACGGCCTGGGCTGGTACGACTGAGGGTAGGGCTTGCTGGACCGCCCGAACACGCGCTGCCACGTCCGCCTGCGGTTCAGCCGATACGCGTTGCAGATGGCGTGGCCCACCTCGTGGCGCAGCAGTTGCATGCACCACTTGTGGGTCGACCCCTCCGCCTCCAGCATCTGCTTCTCCTCGAGCCGCTTCAGGCGAGGATGCGCCAAATAGAAAGGGATCGCCGCCCCGGGAACCCCGTCGGGCGTGAACCACTCGCGCGACAGCCAGAAGTGCGGACGGAACGCGAAACCCCGGACCTCCAGTTCCCGATGCACCTGGGCAATCTGCTTCTCCAGGACCGTCCCCTCGATTCGCAGGCCCAGATCGCACATGCGGAGGTCCAGGATCTCGTCCTCCGGCAACGAGACCCACGCCGGGCGCGCGCGGCGACGGCCCGCGCGTCCGGGCCCCTTGCTCCTTGTGCGGCGCTTCCGTCGTACCATATCGCTCTCGCAGCCGGCGGCCTGTTGCCAGTGGCCGGGCAACGGTCCTGCCCGACGCTGCCGGAGACTCCCGCGGCCCCATTGTACGAGGACGCCCCGCCTTTGTCACGAGGGATGACAGACGGTTTCGCCGCCTGTCGCCACAGAAGGGAGAACGCAGCGCAACGGCCGCGCTACGGCAGCTTGAAGCCATTGAGCAGCGCGTTCATGATCTGCTTGTCCTGCCCCAGCGCGGCCGCCCCGTCGCCGTCCAGGTCGAACGTCCGGTCCGGCAGACCCGTCGCGATCCCGTTCAGCCGCTTGATCATCAGCGACTTGTCGATCATGTTCAGCCACCCGTTGCCGTCCAGGTCGCCCAGGCGACGCACGGACACCGTCACCTCCTCCTCGACCTCCCCGGCCACGTCGCCCGTCAGCCGAACCGCGATCACCGCGGCGCCGAACGGAGCCTCGTAGGCCCGGCTCCCCACCAGGTGCCACACCAGCGGGTCGGACGTCGCCTCGATCACCACCTGCCCCGACCCGCCCGTCTGAACCACCTCCACGTCGTACGCGCCGTTCTCGTTCTCGTCGGCGTCCACCGCGATCCGGAGCACAATCCGGTGACGGTTCTTCGTCGTCCGCGGCGTGTTCTGGTACACGAAGTCCGAGTCCGGCTTCGGATCGATCACGATCGGGTAAATGATCCGCTCAAAGGTGGCCGTCACCGTGTAGTTGCCGAGCATCGTGATCGTGGTCTGGGCGTCCTCGACGTTGGCCACCGTGTCGGTGTCGCCGGTCCAGCGGACGAAGCGGTGCTTCGGCGGAATCGTCGCCTCGATCGTGACCTCCGCGCCCTCGTCGTAGGTGCCGCTGCCGGTGCCGTTCTCCACCGTGAGCGTCACCTGGAACGCGAAGACGGCCTGGACCTCCTTGTCGGCGTTCATCACCAGGGCCAGGTCGGCGTCGGTGCCCGCGTCGGCGCCGTTGACGAGCCACTTGACGAACCGGTAGCCCGCTTCGGCCTCGGCATGCAGGTGCACCGTCCAGCCGTGCGGATACGCGCCCTCCGGGTCGCCCGTGACCTGCCCGCCCACCGCGGGAAGAACCGTCAGGGCGTGCATGTGCTCGGCCAGCGCCAGCGAGTGACGGACGTCGGCCGACACCGCGCGGGCGGACACCAGGTTCACCACCTGGACGGGGGCCGTCCGGGTGGTCGCCGTGCCGTCACCCAACTGGCCGTACGCGTTGTAGCCCCAGGCCCAGGCCGTGCCGTCGGCCTTGACGGCCAGGCTGTGCTCGCCCCCGGCGTCGATGCCGACCACGCCGGCCAGGGTGATGACCGGCACAACCGTCGTGCGATGGGTCGTCGTGCCGTCGCCCAGGGCGCCGTTGCCGTTGTCACCGCAGGCGAGGACGGTCCCGTCGGCCAGCAGGACGAGCGAGTGGCGATCGCCGGCGGAGACCGCCGCGGCGCCGCCGACGCCCAGCATCTGAACAGGCGTGGCACGCTGCCCGGTGGTGCTGTCGCCAAGCTGGCCATAGCCGTTGTAGCCCCAGCCCCAGACCGTGCCGTCGCCCTTGAGGGCCAGCACGTGGTACATGTCGGCCGAGACCGAGACCACGTCGCCCAGCTCCGTCACCCTGGCGGGCGTCGGCCTGGTGTCCTTCGTGCCGTCACCGAGCTGGCCGTAGGTGTTATGGCCCCAGGCCCACACCGTGCCGTCGGCCCGGACGGCCACGGTGAAGTAGTGCCCGGCGGCGACGCCGACCACCTGGTCGAGGCCCGGCACCTGGATGGGACTGTGCCGGTCAACCACCGTCCCGTCGCCGAGCTGGCCGAAGCTGTTTCGGCCCCAGGTCCAGACCGTGCCGTCGGCCCGCAGCGCCACCGTGTGATAGTACCCGCCCGCGACGTCGAGAAGCTCGCCCGCGCCGGCGATCCGGACCGGCGTCGAGCGGTCAACCGTCGTGCCGTCGCCGAGCTGGCCGTAGGTGTTCCGTCCCCAGGCCCACAGCGAGCGGTCCTCGGCAATGGCCAGCGAGAAGTC
>Ga0272441_10016439_pt1 | contig 10221 bp, 9 predicted proteins | sample SSMProp6N_FD_193582 | JGI IMG/M metagenome (GOLD analysis project Ga0272441, IMG submission 193582) | Marine sediment archaeal communities from Little Sippewissett salt marsh, Falmouth, MA, United States - SSM-Prop-6N | ecosystem: Environmental > Aquatic > Marine > Wetlands > Sediment ... | reverse complement strand
AGGTGGTATGCGGCCCTGGCAATATAGGCGAGGGCGGAATAGGGATTCCGGGTGATCGCCTCGTCGAACCAGAATGCCGCCGGCTTGTCCACCACCGCAGGATGGCTGTCGGCCATGGTGCCCAACAATTCGTAGGTCAACACCTCGGTGGGATGTTGCTCGATCGCGTCGGTCAGTTCGTCGGCGGCTTCATCGAACCTGCGTTGCCGCCACAAGGCATCGGCCAGCATGCGACGCAGGGCCACGTCATCGTGACGCTCGAGATACCGCCGCGCGATCAGTTCCGCTTCCCCCGGGGCGTTCAGCGCACCCGGCCAGAGGTAGATTTCCGTAAGACGTTCAGCCGCCTTCGCATTGTCACGCTCCAGGCGGAGCACGGCCCGGTAGGCGGCGATCGCCTGCTGAATGTTGGTCGAGATCATGGGACGCCGGTTGAGCTGCGCGTCGGCATATTTCAGCAGGGCCTCGATGTCATCAGCATTGCGCGCAATGTACTTGCCGAATTGGATCGCCGCTTCTTCCCAGTCATGGTCCTCGTAAGCCTTCTCGGCCAACGGCAATGCCTTGTCGGCCCGCGTGCTGATCTGCCAGCGATGAAGCGCGATGGCCGCCCCCGCAAACACCACCAGCGCTACGAAGAGAACGATGGCCAGTTTCCAGTTGAAGTATCGCATCGCCATGAATCGGTCCTTTCTGACTGAAATGGGAAATCAACCATCGGCTGTCGCGCCGGTTGACGCTATGGGCCGATGAGTGAATTGCGAAGCCGAAGTGGAGGCCGTCCGATCCGCTCAGAACTGACTGATGAATTTCTCCACCATTCGCCTGAATGTCCGCCAGGAGATCCACAAGTCGAGGCCCGGCGAAAGCTCCCGGACGTATCGTGTATCGTAGTGAATCCACTCCTGGAAGTCCTTGTGGGGCTCGCGCGTTCGGCACACCTGCCACAACCCGGTGATCCCGGGCCGCACGGATAACCGCGCGTCGCGCCAGGAGGGACACAGCGTGTTCTCTGCTTCCGGCGAGGGTCTCGGACCCACAACGCTCATGTGCCCGTACAGAACGTTGAAGAACTGCGGGATCTCATCGAGGTACGTCTCGCGGAGGAAACGGCCGACGCCCGTGATCCGAGGATCGTCGGCCATCTTGAACTGGGGCCCGTCCACGTCACAGATATACCGCAGTTTCTCCTGCATCTTATCGGCCCCTTGCTTCATGGTCCTGAACTTGATGCAATCGAATGATCTGCCGTGCCGACCCTGGCGTCGGTGCCGGAAGAACACGGGACCCGAGGAGCTGATCTTGATCGCCAGCCCAATGACAGGAATCACGGGAGCGAAAAGGACCAGAACGATCAGGGCAGCCGCCACGTCGAGGATCCGCTTGATACATCTCGCGTAGGACAACCACGGCCACACGCGAAAAACGCCTTTTCGATCCGAGCAGACGTTCGTCTGCGGTACGTTCTTCGCCTGGGCAACCGTGCGACGGGTTGCGCCACCTGGGCTACCCGCAGAAACGACGCAGTTTCGAATGGTCTCCCCCGCCTCGACCGTCGCATTCGCTCCGACAATAGCGGAATCGACACACGCATCCCGCCCCACCGTGCTGCCATCACAGAGAATGCTCGGTCCTACGATAACGGCACCCGCCTCAATCGTGACGCCCTCACCAAGCAGGACAGGGCCGATGAGGCGCGACTGAACGGGCTCTGTCCCACACAAAGCATGAGCGGACTGCCGGCTCGTAGTAGCCGAGGCAATCGCCCCGTCCTCAGTGGCCGAATCAGCGAGGCCCATACCGCACAAAGCCAGCATGCCGTCGACCGTCTCCAGATCCAGCGCCGCGCCGGCCACAGCAATCCCCTGGATTCCCAAGTGCTTGGCACGATCGATCAGGGCCTCGAAACCCAGGGAAAGGCTATCGCGAAGGGCTGCTTCAAACGTATCGCAGCGAATGAAGAGATGGTGTGGCCACTCCACCGGTGTCGGCATCACCGAATCCGCGTACAATCGCCGATACCCGACCAACTCGTCGTCACACGTGAGCCGGACCTTCTCCTGGTAAGCGAGCAAATCCGTCGCGGCGGTCACGGCGATCACGTCCGCATCGGTCGTCTCGAGCACCCGCGCCAGGAGCCGACCATTGATGCATGTGGCAAAACGACCGTTTGTGACGACCATCCACGGCCTTCGGTGGCGTCCTTCCAGTTCTCGGACCCGGATGCGCGAGGCATCCGACTGAAAAACGATGCGGCCCGGACCGCTCACGGACTCAGTCCGCCAGGCATCCGGCAGAACCCACAACGAATCCGCGGGTCTGGCCCAACGGACCCACTTCGCCAGATCGCGTGTTCCATGCCGTCGCCAGAGATGATGCAATCCGCGCAACAGCGCGTCATTCACCGGGGACGTGGACAACGCGTACCGGAGAAGATCCGCCGTGCCGTTGGCGCTGTCTCCTTCTGCCTCTCGAACGAGAATAACCTGCATGACCAGTCCGTGTCCGACCCGTCGGGAGTCCGCCGTCTTAGGAACTACGTCGTGGGTGTGCTGTCGTCACTGTCTTGCGTGGCAAGCAACAGCCTCCTCGGCTTCGAGGCCTTGCGTGCCGACCGTGCCGCGGTCTTGGCCTTATACGACTGTGCGTACCGATACAGGCTCAGATCCGCAGGAACATTGCTCAGAACGGCTCCAAGGACGCGGGCCCGCATGCGTAGGAATCGCTCCTTCGCTTCGTTCAATTCGGGGGCCGTCGTTTGACCCGCGAATCCGACAAGGACCACGGCGTCCGTAAGCCTGGCCCAGACAAGGGCGTCCGGGAACGCCAGCGTCGGCGGGCTGTCTATCACGATGTGATCGTAATCGCGGCTAAGCCGCTCGACCTGCTCGGCGGCGGTGGCGGACGTCAGCAACTCGTAGGCGTCGCCGAGATGGCGGGGATTGGCCACCAGCACGTGAAGTCCGCTGGCCGGCAGTACCGACACGATGCCGCTCGGGTCCTCGCCCAACAACACGTCCTGCAGGCCCGCCGAGCCATTGGATAGATTCAGCATGTATCCGATGTCCGGCTTCCGGAGGTCGCCGTCGATCAGAAGGACCTTCTTGCCCGATTTGGCCAGACTCGTCGCCAGGTTCACGGCAAACGTGGTCTTGCCCTCTCGCATCCCGGCGCTGCTGACCACGAGCCGCTTGGGGATGCCGCCGTTCAACAGGCCCAGGTTCGTTCGAATCGTCTGGTAATCGCCGGCGATCTGGTCGGCAAACAGAGCCGCCTTGACGGTACGCGAGCTGGTCGTCGTCCCAAGGACCGGAAGATCCAGGTGCCGGCTGACATCGTCCGGGGTCTGGAGTCTCTTGTCCAGCTTGTCCCGCAGAAGGGCCATGCCCATTCCACACGCCAGCGCAGCGAACACGGTCGCGATGGAGTACTTGCCTCGCTTGTCGGCTTCGCTCTGCAGGTCGGCCATGTAGGCGAGCTCCACACGCGGATCCTGCTCTCGCTCCATGTCGAGCCACTTGATGCGCCGGCTGATCTGATCGTACATCTCCTGGTCGATCTGCACCTGGTACTGCCGGTCCTGGATGTCGAGGTTGGTCCGCCCGACGGCCCGCGTCTGAATATCCTGCTCGGCGAGCACTTCGCGGAGCCTGTCGTGGTGGGCCTGGATTCTGGCGAGTTCGTTCTCGGCCGCCACTAACTGCCGCTGGGCGCTCTCCGCCAGTCGATCCTCCAGCCCACCGTCGTACTCTTCCTCCAGTTTCTTCGTTCGCTCGTCGAGCTTCTGAGTGAAGCTGTCGAGCAGGGCTTGTCTCTGGGTGAGATTCGGGTTCCCAGGCATCAGGGTCAGTTGCGAGGCAATCAGATCCTGCTCCAACTGGACGATGCTCTGGGACAATTCCTGGATCAACGGATCTGAATTGACAAATTCGCGACGACCGGCCATCACCTGCTCGGGCGAGACTTCCGCCGTTTCCACCTTCTCGAGCAGACTGACCCTCGCCTCGGCCCCGATCTTCTGCGCCTCGAGCCGCGTCAGTTCCGTGAGCAGTTGCGTCTGGCGACTCATCTCCATTTCCTGTCGCGGATCCAGCATCTCCGTCCCGAACTCGTCCGCAAGGGCCCGAATGTTCTTCCGCTGATCCAGGATGCGCGTCAGGAGCTCATTCTGCCGGCGTTCGAGCGACGTCAGGGCTTTGTTCTCGTCCTGGGCCCGCTCGGTGCCGTACCGAGCCACGTAATTGCGCAGGAAGGAGTCGACGATGATCTTGGCCTAGTCGAGGTTGTTCCCCGTGAGGGTCACGGAAAGCAGCTCGGTGCGCGGCAGGTGGCCGGCCGTAATCTTCTTTTCGGCAATGGCATCCCTCAGTACGGCTTCCGGATCGACAGGGCCCGCCGTTGGCACGATCATCGCCAGGAGTTTCTCGAGGCGGGTCTGCGGCTGACCGCTGAAGAACCCGAGATTGCGATCGCCCAGATCGTCCGCAATCGCCTGAAGGGTGGTGCCGCTACTCATCAAGAGGATGGCCTGCGTATTGACGAATTCGCCGTAACTGGCGATTTCGCCGCGATCCCCCTCGGGATTGAGAATGCCCGAGACCATCGGCGCCACGCGCACGGCTCCTGTGACAACGTACTGCGGCTCGACCAGCAACCAGATCGCCGGCAGGACCAGTGCACAGATGACGATCATCACGGCAGCGACGACGTACCACCGCCTTCGCACGCCCCCGAGCACATCGACGGTCTGCGCCTCCTCCGGCATCTCGGCGGGCGGCTCATAGACGACCGGCTTCTGCTCGACCACCTGGTCCAGGTACTTTTCCAGATTATTCATAGGTCTGCTCTCCCAATACTAAGGGTCTGCTACATGCTGCGGTTGTCGCCGAGAGATGATTGTCGATTCCACCTCCTCCGGCGGGATTGTCAACTGTGCCAACAGCCATAATTCACCGATTACTATGGCCAACGCCAGGGGCATCATCGCGTAACCGCCCCAGTCGTGAAATCTTCGTTCCCACGCCTCGCCTTCCAGAACCGTGAAGAACATGGCCGTGACAGCCAGTCTCAGGGTGTTGCACAAGAAGGCAATTGGCAGGCTCGAGATCAGAATGATCAGCTTCTCCCACCAGGCCCGCTTCGTCAAAAGGGCTACCAGCCCACTGATCACGAAGAAGGCGGTAATCATCCTCAGACCATTGCACGCTTCCGCGACGGCTACACTGGAGCCGCCGATGTGAATGACGTTGCCGTCGCGCACGACCCCGTAGCCCACCAGTTCCAGACAGAAGACAGCCGAGGTCGTCGACCACCCTTGAAGCGGCAGAGCAATCGCGCTCTGGATCCGATTTGGCCAGGGCAACATCAGGCATAGAAACAGCAAGACGGGCCATAACTTGCCCAGGTACTTCCATCCGAGCATCAGCAGCACGAGCGCCGTAGCGGTCAGAACCAAGGAGAGGCGTTCGGCCGCCTGGGTCATGAAGTACAGACCCATCCCTCTGACCATCTGGGCGAAGACGAAAGCACTGATTCCCGCCACGACGGCGGGCCACACGGAAACCGATCGCAGGTCCTGCCGACGCGACCAGACCGCGTAGGCCGCCAGAAACGGCACGAGCAGACCCGACGAGTATTCGTCGCTCCTCTGCCACACCTGCATCAGATTGGCGATCGTAGGCCAGTACGACCACAGCAATGCCGCGAGAATGGCCACGCCACAGAAAACGCAGCTCACGTCTCGGACAGGATGCGGGCTCCATCGGAACAACCTCTCAGGCAACCGCCTGGCACGGGATCGTATGACCTTTGCGCGCTCGTTCTTGTTGTGGGATTCGGATGGTGTGGCCGTACGAACGGAAGGGCCGTTCCACGCATCGACAACAACGGCCTCCTCTACGACCTGCGAGCCATCGGGCACAACCACAGAATCAGCCAAAACGGACTCACGAATCTCGCACTGGGCTCCCACTTCGGCATGTGCCCACAAGGCACTCCTCACGACGACGCTGTTCGCGCCCAGCACCGCGTCCGACCCGATCGTCGCCGGACCGATAATGGCGGCGCCCTCCGCAATCCGGGCGCGATCTCCGATCATCACAGGGCCGCAAAGCCGCGCGGATGGATGAACGTCTGCATCGGGTCCTCTGACCACCACTTCGCTGTCGCATGGACCGTGACAGACGCAATGTTCCTCCGATGCGAGATCGCGGAAGAAGACGTTGAGACCGTGCAGATATCCGCTGCGATCGTGGAAGCTCCCAACCTCATGATCCAAAACCGCGGGACGAACGACCCCGCCGGCACGAAGAAGGGACGGTATTAACGTTTCCTTGATATCTGAATATCCGCCGACTGGAATGTGCGCAAGAATTCGCGGATGGCACAAGAAGATCTCGGCGGAGGAACCGCGTGAGGTCTCATACGCGCCGGTCGGACTGAACACCATGGTCAGGTCAGCGTCGCTGGCCTGATGTGCCTCGATCAGGCCTTCTACCGACGGCAAAGCCACCGTACTGCCCGAAAGCACCATAATCAGGTCCCCGGGATCGCCTGAGGCGGCGTCCCGAAGGCAACCTGCCGTCCCCGCGGTCAATTCCTCGACCAGCAGCGCCGTTTCGAGCCGGCTGATTTCACAAGCCGTACGGACGGCGGCGGAAATGTCGTCTGCGCAGCAGACGGTCGCGGCGCGCACACCTTCATCGGCCAGCCGGTCCAGTAACCGCACAAGAACGGGCTTGTCCCCGATCGGCCACAGTGCCATAGGCAACCGTGCCGCCAGGGGACAACGTCCGAAATCGCGCCCACCGACAAGCACTACGGTGCGAAGATCAACGTCCTGTAAGACCGCTCCTCGGATCATCCCCTATCGCTTGTGTAAACAACCATCCTGGTATACTCTGCCATTCAGTTCACGTAGAAACTGTCTGTCAAAGGCGACCCTGCCCGCTACGTGGCCACTCTCTCCGTAGATGGTCTTCTCTCCGTCCGCACTTTCCCGCCCCATTAGTGCCCCAAAAGCAGTGTGATCGGGAACGAAACGTCCACCGATCAACATGGCATATTTTACCATAAGTGCGGTCCCAATTCCAGTCAACTGTTGACATTTATCGTCAGTTTCGGGCCCGCAGTGAACATTGACCCTGGCGAACGCGGCGCCTTCCAGGGATTCGCAGGCGATCGATCACTTCGAAATCACAGTCGTGACGGTCGTTTATCGGGTCTATTACAGGGGCCGTCGAGGCGTAGCGGTAGACCCTGACCATCCTGACAGTAGGTCTTCGCCTTCCAGTAGAACTTGAGCCAGCTCGCAAAGTGTTGCCGCCCCACCGAGCCGAACAGCTTCTTTGCACTGGCTCTCTGGTGATCGTGGATCATGACCGCCTCGGGACAGAAAAGGACCTGCCAACCGACCTTCTGTGCGAAATAGCAGAGATCGACGTCCTCGAAGTAGAGCTTGTAGCGGGGATCGAAGAGCCGCTCGGCTCCGAAAGCCGCCCGCCGGATTCCCATCGCCGCTCCCAGCAACCAATCCACGGGCTGCGTCTTGCTCAGGTCACAATCCTTCATCAGATGGTTGCTATGGATCCTGCGATGGCCGGGCAGGGGAAGCCGTCTGGCCAAGACCGTCCGCCAGTCATAAAAACGCCTTGCATAATACTGCGGCGTGCGATCCGGATTCAACAGTTGCGGCCCGATAACTGCCGCCTTCGGGTACTTCGCGAAGGTGCTCACCAGGGTCTCCAGAGAGTCCGGCAGCACGATCACGTCCGGATTCAGCACGAAGAACAACCGGCTGTCACTCTGGGCGTAGGCCAGGTTGTGCCCCCCGCCGAACCCCAGATTCTCCTTCGCGACAATGAGTCTGACCCACGAATAACGGTCTCTGATCCACGCCGCCGCGTCATCGTCGGATTCGTTGTCCACGACGATCGTCGCCCAACTGTCGGGCAGCGTCAGCGTCTCCAGTTGCCCCAGGCATCGTTCGAGAAGCTCGGGCTGATGGTAGTTCACTATGGAAATGACGACATCGTGCATGACTGCCTCAGCCGCCTTTCCGCTTGACAAGGTCCGCGATGAAGTCCTCCACGAGCGACAGGATTCCCTGGCCGCCGTCCCCTCGCGCCGGCACGAACCGGCGGGCCTCTTCAAGCTTCTGAGCCAGTTCGGACGTCTCGTATGCCGCAAGCACCTTCCCTTCCCGTTCGAGCTGCCTGGCGGTCGTTCGTTGGTGGTTGTCGCCCGCCTCCCCCAACTCCGCCTTTCGCGGGACCACGATGACCGGTTTGCCAAGCGAGATCGCCTCCCCGATCGTGCCGATGCCCGCGTGCGTCACGATGATTCGAGCCTCGCCGGCGATCGACTGGAACTGAGCGGGTGAGCAGAAGTCCATTACCTCGAGATTCGCGGGCCGATATTCCCCGAAACCCACTTGTGCCACCACGTCCTCGTCAATGACGGACTGCTCTTTCAACTCGTCCACGACCCGGACGAGCCGGTCAAACCCTCTATGCCAATTCCCTACCGTGAGGAAGATCAAAACAATCGCCCCACGAATTTCGCCCGCGGGAAGAATTTCAACAGACTTGGCCACTGCACGATGAACAGGTCCGAGAATCGATACAACAGCCTGGCCGTCATTGTCGGCCGATCCACTTTGGCCATACTCTCCAGAAAGATCAGCTTCGCACCCAGGAGCTTGCAGAAGATGCAGAGGAACACGACGACGCCCGCGCCCGTTGTAATCACCAGATCGGGGCGTTCCGCAAGAGCGATGTGCGCCGAACGTACCGCGCCGAGTACCCACGAGAGCGGCCGGGACCTGACGATGTTCGGGATCGTCCGGACGCGAGCGGTCTTGCCGAGCTCCCGCGCCACAGGCCCGTCGAAGGTGAAGTAGAAGTAAGCATGCCTTTCATAGAGATCCGCCAATCGCCGGGCCTGCACCATATGCCCGCCGGGCGAGCACGCCACACAGATTTTAAGAGTCGAATCGCCCGACACGCTGCGAAAGCCTCCTTTGCTCGTCAGCTATCCTGCCGCACATGCCTCGAGTGGAAGCAGGACGTCAGTCTTCTCAACTGCTCTCGTCGGACGAACGTCATCACGTCACGGGAGAGCTTTCGCTGCTCTCCCAGGAGACATCCGTACGTGTATCCGAAGAACCGTGCGAAGCTGCCGGAAACGTAGGGCTTCTCTCGGAAAGCCCGCCGCAACAACTTGGCGAGCATGAACAACGGATGCGTTGCCACGCCGTAGTCCGACAGGCCCTGCCGAAACCGGGCACGCAGCACTGATCCCGTCTCCGCCGTTCCCACGGCCCTCTGTTGCAGGACGGCGTGTGCAGGGAATGCCTTCGTTTGCCAACCGTGCATGCGCGCCGTGATCTGCGTGAGAGTGTCCTCACCGCCGTATCGAAGCGGGATGTATCCGCCAACCTGTTCGTAACATTCCCGGCGAGACACTTGCGCCGAGCCGGGTACGGAAAGTTCGTCGAAGAGCACCTTCTCGCGTCGATTCTCGCTGCCGTACACATACGTTCCGCCCGCGATGCCAAGATGCGGGTTCCGATCGAATTCGTTCAAGATCCCTTCGTAGTAGGTCGGAGGCAGGATGATGTCCGCATCCAGATTCCCGATGAAGTCGTAGTCGCATCGATCCCTGATGTGCTCATACCCGGCGAGGAAGACCACCGTCTTGCGGCTGTAGTATGCCTCCTCCCCGTCGCGCGGAAGGTGAAGCAGTTTGATGAATTCGTGCTTCGCCTCGTGCTGAGCGATAATCCGGGCCGTGTCATCGGTCGAAGCATCGTTGACCAGCACCCATTTTCGAGGAAGGACCGTCTGGTTCACCACCGAGTCGATCAGGGCATCGAGATGCGCCTCCTCGTTGTGCACCGGAGATATCAGAATGTAGCTTGTCTTCATGTCCCCTGCGGTTCGCCGCGACCCACCGGCCGTCATTGTCGTTGGCCGCCATCTGCCCTGAGCCCGCCTGACAGCAACCATCTGAGGCACGCGCCCGCCCTCCGCAGCTTGTAGGAGGCCTGTGCCCTCCTCGACGCACAGAGGAAATAGGTCACGGCATCGTATGGAACCCTCACCAGATGTCGCAACAGGATCAACAGCCAGCAACTGCAACGGCCCAATCGTCCGTGGTGTTTTCGCCAGTATCGCAGGTCCGCCTTCTGCAGCTCCAGATAGAACCGTACCGGGGCGTTTC
>Ga0272441_10016438_pt1 | contig 10221 bp, 4 predicted proteins | sample SSMProp6N_FD_193582 | JGI IMG/M metagenome (GOLD analysis project Ga0272441, IMG submission 193582) | Marine sediment archaeal communities from Little Sippewissett salt marsh, Falmouth, MA, United States - SSM-Prop-6N | ecosystem: Environmental > Aquatic > Marine > Wetlands > Sediment ... | reverse complement strand
CACCGATCTCCCGCCAGATCTTCAACGCTGCGTCGAACCCGTCACGCGCCTCTTTGTAGTTTCTCTGCTGACATTCGATCGACGCCAGTTCGTGCAGCGCCCCTGCCTCCCCACTGCGGTCGCCAGTTCCCCGGCGGATCTCTAGCGCTGCCTCGATCTCCTTTGGCGCCTGACCTGCTCCGCCATGCATGGCCGCAGCATGCGGGTCCTCCATCGGTAACCTCCTCACCTGTGGAGCCAGTTTAGACTCGCTCTGGCGGTTCTCGCAAGGATTGCCCTTAGTCTCTGCTGTTCCCGATCTCCACCCCATTGCCGTGGCACTTCTCGACTTGGTGCAAACGAGCATGAGGCTGCTCCGTCGAGGTGTAGCCGAAGTGTCAGGATCGGCCGTTCTTGGACCGATAATCACTGGCCAATGCCGAGCAGCTCTGCATTGGTGCCTTTACGCGGCAATCAGATCAGCAGGAATCACGAGGCCATGTCGAGGTTGAAAGCAGTCCTCTACGGGGAGCCAGCACGAAAATGGTGTTCCTGTATGAGTTTGTTGTTCACGTCCTCTCCGGCTCTGGCCGCCAAAATGGCGGGCAGGTAGCCACTTCGCATCCCCACCGCCTCGGTTCCGCTTCCTTAGCGTGACTGACAGTGAGGGCAACGGCATTCTAGGACCTGCCATCATCCCCAGCGTGTGAGGAGGCAGATCAACCCATGAGACATTCGAGGTGGCAGCTGGTCGCGGCGGGGGGGGTGCTCCTGGTGTCGATCGCTCTCTATGTTCTGCACTACCTCGTCTTCAAGGATCTCCATCACATCTTCCTGTGGAGCCTTACAAGTCTTGCGTTCCTTCCCGTCTCCGTTTTGCCGGTCACGCTCCTCATCAATCGATTGTTGAGCGACCGAGATCGAAGGTCGCGGCTCGAGAAGATGAATATGGTCATTGGCGCGTTCTTCAGCGAGGTTGGCAATGAGCTCCTCGCGATGCTTGCGCCGTGGGACGACGAGATCATGAGCCTCCAGCGTGCAGCCGGAATCGAGACGGAGCGGCGAGATCAGGACCTGAAGTCACGATGAGGATGCTCGCGGCGCATCGCTACGCCATCACTGCTGGCCCAGAGGAGCTTGCCGAGGTCAAAGGCTTCCTTGAATCACGTCGGATGTTCCTTCTCAGGCTGCTGGAGAATCCGAACCTCCTTGAGCACGAAGAGTTCACAGCGCTGCTACGTGCCGTTCTTCATGCATCTGAGGAGCTTGGCTATGGAGACTCGCTCGAGGATCTACCCGAAACCGATGTCAAGCACCTTGCCGGAGACCTGAGAAGGGTCTATGCCATTCTTATTCGTCAGTGGCTGCAGTACTTGTGGTTCATCCGAAGGGCTTACCCGTACCTCTACTCACTGGCTATCCGGAAGAACCCGTTCGATTCCTCGGCATCAGCAATCGTCGAGTGACCTCATGATGCGGCTGGCGTGGCAACGTGGCTGACGACCCGATCGGGTTTCGGTGGCTGAATAGTTGACACGATCGCTCCACTACGGTATGGTTCGTCATTCATGATCGGAATGAAGGTCACAACACGAGGGCGCTACGCGCTTCGGGCGGCGATCGACTTGGCAGCGAATGGAAACCGGGGACCGGTTCTGAGGCGCGAGCTTGCCGACCGACAGGGGATCTCACCCGACTACGTCGCTCAGATCCTGAGAATGCTGCGGAAGGCGGAGATCGTGGAATCCGTCCGCGGGCCCGGCGGTGGGTACAGGCTGGCTCGAGACCCGGCAGAGATCACGGTTGGGGAAGTGGTCCGGGCCGTCGAGGGGCCGACGACCGTCGTCTACTGCGTCGAGGAGCCGATCGATCCTCCGTGTCCGCGTTCCGACGGCTGTCCGGCACGTGGTTTCTGGATCGAGCTGTCCGATGCCATCGATCGCTGCATGAGCACCGTGACTTTGGCCGAGCTTGCCGCGGAGAGTTGCCAAGACAGTGCGTGTTGATGCGCTTCACACGTAAGAGGGAAGTACATAGACTTAGAGGCACGACAGGGTTGAATACAGAGAAAGGGTCCAGCAGGGAGGCATCCGCATGAACGGGAATCGTGTTGTCGCAGTCGGTTTGACCATCGTGGTTCTCATCTTGCTCGGAGTCTTGGCTGTTGGCCAGTATCCAAACTGTGGCTTCAATTGCGCCGCAAATGACGTGAATGTGACGGTGGCCTTCGTCAATGCACCGGACGCCTGTACGGTGGGGCAGACGGTTACAGTGGGCCTCTATGTGAGGCTTGAGAACGGGACAAACACGAACCGCTACGCGGTGCGCTTCCTAGGTGATCTCTACGTTGGCGGGGCTTTCGAGCGATCGTTCGACGAGTGCGTCATCAATACCATGTCCCCTGGTTCAAGTACGCAGCTCCTGGCGACGATCTCGTGGCCGTGCGGCGAGAGCCTGGAACTCCGCGATGTGATTGTCTCCTGGAGTGCGAATGCCGAGACCTGTGCCGATACGCCAAGTTGTGCCGAACGCAAGGCCAAGTGTTGGCCCAATGCCCGCATTCCCGTCGAGGGGACTCCGCTTGCCGCGTTCTTCACATCGAACGCGCCCGTCTGCGATGGGTCGTTGGTCTCCTTCACTGACCAAGCCAGCGGCGGAAGCGGTTCCTACTCGTACGACTGGGACTTCGGCGACGGTGGGGCGAGTGCGTCGGCGAATCCAAGCCACCTGTACAGCGCGCCGGGAACGTACACGGCGACACTGACTGTGACGTCGAGCGGGGTGACGAGTTCCTACTCTGACACGATCACGGTCAACCCGAATCCCGTGGCAACGGCAGCCAACGGAGGCCCGTACTGCGCGGGGGACACGATTGAGCTCACGGCCACCGGCGGGACATCCTACAGCTGGTCGGGACCGAACGGCTTCTCGAGCAGTCTTCAGAACCCGACGATCCCGAGTGCGACCGGGGCGGATGCCGGCGTCTACTCCGTGATCGTCACGGACGTCTACGGCTGCACGGATCAGGCATCGACGCTCGTCGAGGTCGATGCGGCAGCTCCCACGTTGACCGTGCCTGCTGACGCAACCATCGAATGTGGCGGCTCGGTCGATCCGGCGCAGACGGGGATGGCAACGGCGACCGACGACACGGATCCTTCCCCTACGGTGTCCTACTCGGATGTCGAGAACCTCAACGGTTGCGGAGCGACGGGGACGATCACGCGGACGTGGACGGCGACCGACGCCTGCGGGAACAGCGTCTCCGGGACACAGACGATCACGATTGTCGATACGACATCGCCCACGCTGACGATCTCGAGCACTCAGTTCGAGTGCGACGGGGCAGGGAACGTGGCGGACATCAGCGCATGGCTGGCGACTGCGACGGCGACGGAGATGTGTGGGACGGTGACGGTCACCAACGACTACAGCGGACTCACGGGCTCCTGCCATGGTGTTGGCTCCGCAGATGTCACATTCACTGCGACCGACGCCTGTGGGAATGTGACGACTCGGACGGCCACGCTGACCGTGGTGGACAACGCCGCACCGAGCGCGGCCGATGACACTGCCACAACGGACGAGGGCGTCTCCGTACCTGTGGATGTGCTGGCGAACGATGGCGACGTCTGTGATCCGGCACCGAGCCTGGCGGCTGTCGGTACGCCCGACTTCGGGACGGCTTCGATTGTCGGCGGCCAGATCGAGTTCACGCCGCCCGCGGGATTCGACGGCACGGCGACCTTCTCCTACACGATCGAGGATTGCAGCGGGAACACGGACACGGCACTGGTCGAGATCACGGTTCTTCCTGGAAACGGCCCGCCGGTGGCGAACGACGAGTCGGTGACGGCGGAGGAGGACACGCCGCTTCCGATAACGGTGACGGCGACCGACCTGGACGGCGATGCCCTCACGTACACGATTCTGACCGGACCGACCCACGGGACAATCAGCGGCTTCGATCCGGCGACGGGCGAGATGACCTACACGCCGGACGCGGACTACCACGGCCCGGATTCGTTCACGTTCGAGGCGTGCGATCCTGAAGGGCTATGCGACACGGGCGCGGTGACGATCACGGTCGAACCGGTCGACGATCCGCCGCTGGCCGATCCGCAGAGTCTGACAACACCGGAAGACACGCCGCTGCCGATCACCGTGACAGGAAGCGACGCGGATGGCGATCCGATCACGTACGGGATCGTGAGCGAGCCGTCAAGCGGAACGATCAGTGGCTTCGATCCGGCAACCGGCGACCTGATCTACACACCGGACGAGAACTTCACGGGCACGGACAGCTTCGTGTTCGAGGCGTGCGATCCGCATCCGGAGCACGGCTGTTCCCAGGCAACCGTGACGATCAAGGTGACGCCACTCAACGATCCTCCAACGGCAAACGATGATGCCACGAGCACGTTGGAGGACGTGGCGATCGTGATCGGCGTTGCCAGCAACGACTTTGACGTGGACGGGAACCTGGATCCGACGACGGTGACGGTGCTGGCTGCGCCAGCATTCGGAACGGTGAGTGTGAACCCGCTGACCGGTGATGTGACCTACACTCCCGACCTCCATTACCACAGCACCGACACATTCATCTACGAGATCTGCGACACCGACGGGCTTTGCGACACGGCGACGGTGACCGTGAATGTCGTGGCCGGCGACGATCCGCCGGTCGCTCAGGACGACAATGCCCTCACGTCGGAGGATCAGCCAATCTCGATCGATATCCTGGCCAATGACAACGATCCGGATGGGGATCTCGATCCGACAAGTGTGATCGTGACGGTTCAGCCGGTGAACGGAACGGTCGCCATCGACCCGGTTACGGGAGAAGCGACCTACTCACCCGACGAGAACTTCCACGGTCAGGATGTCTTCACGTATCAGGTCTGCGACAGCGAGGGTGTCTGCGATGAGGCTTCCGTTGCGATCACCGTGTTGCCCGTCGACGACCCGCCGGTCGCCAACGATCAATCGCTGACCGCGGAAGAAGATACACCGCTTCCGTTGACGGTCACGGCGACCGATCCGGATGGTGACACGCTCACGTTCTCGATCTTGAGTAACCCGACGAACGGAACGATCAGCGGGTTCGATCCGGCGACCGGGGAGCTGATCTACACGCCGGACGAGGATTACCACGGCCCGGATACGTTCACGTTCGAGGCGTGCGATCCGGACGGGCTGTGCGATACGGGTACGGTCACGATCATGGTGGAGCCGATTGACGATCCGCCTGTTGCCGATCCTCAGGATCTGACGACGCCGGAGGACACGGCGCTTCCAATTACGGTGACAGGAAGCGACGTCGATGGAGATCCGATCACCTACGGAGTCGTGAGCGGTCCGTCACATGGCACGATCAGCGGCTTTGACCCCGACACGGGCGAGCTGATCTACACACCGGCCGAGAACTTCAACGGAACGGACAGCTTCGTGTTCGAGGCGTGCGATCCCCATCCGGAGCATGGCTGTGCTCAGGCCACCGTGACGATTACCGTGACGCCGGTCAATGACCCGCCGGTGGCGCTGGATCAGTCTCGAGCAACGTCCGAGGACACCGAGACGGGGTTCTTCTCTCTTCTGGTCTCCGATCCGGACAACACGCTGGCGGAGATCGTCTGTGACTGTCAGGTTCCACCCAGTCACGGGACAGTCGTGCGAGGGCCCGATCACACCGTGAACTACATCCCGGATCCGGATTTCAGCGGTGTTGACACGTTCACCTACGAGATCTGTGACACCGACGGCGCCTGCGGCACGGCAACCGTCACGGTGACGGTGAACCCCGTCGACGATCCGCCGGTGGCGATCGACGATGCGGTGGAAGTGGCCGAGGATGGAAGCGTTGAGATCAACGTCCCAGCCAACGACTCGGATCCGGACGGGAACCTGGACCTGACATCGGTTGCCGTAGTGAGCGGTCCGTCGAACGGGACGGTGAGTGTCGACCCAATCACGGGTGTGATCACCTACGAGCCGGACGAGAACTTCCACGGGACCGACACGTTCACCTACGAGATCTGCGACACCGAAGGCGCCTGTGACACGGGGACGGTGACGGTGGAAGTGAACCCGGTGGACGATCCGCCTCTGGCCGGTGACGACACGGCACAGGTTCCCGAGGACGGGAGTGTGACGATTAACGTCCCGGTGAACGACACCGATCCGGACGGCGATCTGGATATCACCTCCGTTTCGATTGTGTCACAACCTCCGAACGGCACGGTGACCGTCGACCCGATCACGGGCGAGATCACCTACGAGCCGGACGAGAACTTCGAGGGGATCGACAAGTTCACCTACCAGATCTGTGACAGCGTAGGCGTGTGCGACACGGCGACGGTGACGGTGAACGTGCTGCCGGTCGACGACCCACCGGTGGCGAACGACGACTCGACGAGTACTGCGGAAGACATCGCGATCGTGATCCCAGTGGTCGGGAACGACTTCGACGTGGACGGGAACCTGGATCCGACGACGGTGGAGATTGTGAGTTCGCCGTCGAACGGGACAGTCGACGTGGATCCGTTCACCGGTGCGGTGACCTACACGCCGGAAGCCGACTTCAACGGACTGGACACGTTCAGCTACCAGGTCTGTGACACGGACGGGCTGTGTGACGTGGCGGATGTGACGGTGAACGTGGGACCGGAAGACGATCCGCCGGTGGCGTTGGACGACACGGGCCAAGTGCTCGAAGACGGCGTCACGACGATCAACGTTGTGAACAACGACAGCGACCCGGACGGGAACCTGGATCCGACGAGCGTGGTGGTGACCTCACCGCCGGCGCACGGGAGCTTCAGCGTCGACCCGGTGACGGGTGCAATCAGCTACGAGCCGAACGAGAACTACAACGGCCCGGACACGCTGGTCTACGAGATCTGCGACACGAACGGTGCGTGCGACCTGGCGACGGTGACGATCAACGTGCTGCCGGTCGACGACCCGCCGGTGGCGTTGGATGACACGAGTTCGGTGGCCGAGGACTCGAGCGTCGAGATCAACGTGGTGGACAACGACAGCGATCCGGACGGTGACCTCGATCCGACGAGTGTGGCTGTTGTGCTCGATCCACAGCACGGTGAGGTGACGGTCGATCCGGTGACGGGCGTGGTCACCTACGAGCCGGACGAGAACTTCAACGGTCAGGACACGTTCACCTATCAGGTGTGCGACAGCGAAGGCGCCTGCGGCACGGCGACGGTGACGGTGAACGTAGCCCCGGTGGACGATCTGCCGGTGGCGACGCCGCAGGATCTGACGACGCCCGAGGACACTGCGTTGGCGATCGGCCTGATCGGGAGTGACGCCGACGGAGACCCGCTGACCTACAATATCCTGACTAGCCCAAGTCACGGTGTGATCAGTGGCTTCGACCCGGCGACGGGCGAGCTGATCTACACGCCGAACGAGGACTACAACGGCCCGGACAGCTTCGTGTTCGAGGTCTGTGATCCACATCCGAACGAGTGCGGGACGGCGACGGTAACGATCGAGGTGTTGCCGATCGATGATCCGCCGGTGGCTCTCGACGACACGACGCAGGTGTCGGAAGACGGGTCGGTCGAGATCAACGTGCCGGGGAATGACAGTGACCCGGACGGGAACCTGGACCTCACTTCGGTGAAGATCGTCAGCGGCCCGTCGAACGGGACGATCACGATCGATCCAATCACCGGTGCGATCACCTACGAGCCGGACGAGAACTTCCACGGCACCGACACATTCACCTACGAGATCTGTGACACCGACGGCGCCTGCGACACGGCAACCGTCACGGTGACGGTGAACCCCGTCGACGATCCGCCGGTGGCGGTCGACGACGCGGCGTCGACGCCGGAAGACGTGCCGGTGCAGATCCCGGTGACGGACAATGACGGTGATCCCGATGGTGAAATCGATCCTACGACTCTCGTAATCGTCAACGGGCCGTCACACGGTACGGTGACCGTCGATCCTGCAACGGGCGTGATCACCTACGTGCCTTCCGCGAACTTCGGCGGAGAGGACAGCCTTGTCTACCAGGTCTGCAACACGGAGGGCGCATGCGATGTTGCGGAGGTCGTCATCGAGGTCGAGCCCGCGAACGATCCACCTGAGGCCGCTTGCTTGGACACGATTGTGATCGAAGGCACCGTGGCTCGAGTCGAGCTCCAGAGCTCGGACCCGGACGGGGACGACGTGACCTATCGGATCGTCGAAGACCCGGGCCACGGAACGATTGGCGGGTTCGACAGCGAGAGCGGGGTCTTCTTCTACTCGTCCGGTGCCTGCGCAGAGGTCTCTGTGGACGTCTTCGTTGGCGAGGATGCCCCTCAAGGGGCGACCGTGGTGCTCCCAAGCGAGACCGTCGAAATCCACATCACCGGCGGGGCAAACACCTCGGCGGATGTCATTCTCCAACCGGCACATGGCGATGCGGAGGTAGATCAGCTGACCGGGACCATCCGCTACACCCCGTCGGTCGGGTATGAGGGGCCTGACGCGTTTACGTACTGGGCGTGCTCGGCAGCCGAGGAAGGCTTCTCCGGTCCTGTCACGATCGTTTACGAGGTTGTCGATGCGGCAGGCGCGAAGGACCAATGCGCTGTGCAGCTGTTCGTGATTGCGGCGGCCGGCGGCGGTCTCGGCGAGTGTGAGCAACGCGTCATCATCTCCGAGGTCGCGTGGTCGGGAACCGATGCAGATCCCGATCACGAGTGGATCGAGCTACGGAACCTCGAGGACGAGCCGGTCGACCTGGCCGGATGGGCGCTGCGATCGCGGAGGAAGCTGCCGCTATCGGAGGAAGACGGGCTGTGGAAGGCGATCCCCCTCTCCGGGGAGATTGCCGCGCATCTGACGGATTCCGGTGTAGAGTTCCGCCCCGACGAGGACCAGCCCGGTGCCTGGTGGGTCTTCTGGGAGCCGGACTGGCGGGACGACTTCTTCCTCATTGAGCGGGAGACGGACGAGCCCGTCTTGCACATCGGCGCGGACCTGATCTACGGCGAAGAGCTTCCGCTCGATCGCATCGCGGACTTGGATGATCTTGGCGATGTGATCGAGCTGGTCGATCCTTCGGGATGCATTGTCGACACAGCCAACGCCGACACGCCCGAACGTGACGGCTGGATTGCCGGAGCGCTGGTTCCGGCCGCCACGATGGAGCGGTCCGACCCGTCCGACTTCGATCTCGACGAGAACTGGCACACGAACCTCGGACTTGTGAGGACCGAGATCGATGCGTGGGGCAACCTGATTCACGGGACGCCGAAGCGCGAGAACTCCCCGATCCTGAGTGAAGCGGTTGCAGCTGAAGGGATCGGGCCGACGCCCGCTCCGATGGGCGAGCCGATCGTCCTTCGATTCGATCCGCTTCCGGAATGGCCGACCGACCGCGAGCTCTGGCGTGTCGTCGTCACTCGACCTCCGCATGACGAAGTCCTGGAAGCGGACTGGACGATCGCTCTCTCCGAGGATGGAGACATCCTGATCGAGATCGCCACCAATTGGCTACCGCTGAACGAGGAACTCCACGTATGGGTGCGAACGCCGAGTGGAGATTTGCTCTTCGCGCCGTCTCTACTCTACCCGTACTAGAAGAGGACGCGGCAGAAGCGTAGCTCTTGAGAGGAGCCGTCCAGGATCCTTGGGCGGCTCCTCCTCGCTCCATCGGGTCGGGGCGCAGTCGACGACTCAGGCGTCCGCTGAGCCCCTACTCACGCGGCAATCAGATCAGCCGGAGTCACGAGCCCGTGCGGAGGTTGATAGTAGTCACAGACGGGGAGCCAGGCAGAACAACCCCGCCATTTCGCGATCCCAGCGAACGGTTCCTTGTAGACAGGCCGCACGATGCAGCGATGCCATTACACCACCTTGACGGACCCGCCTCCGGGCCGATCTCGGGACCGTCACGGCCTGGTGATGAGGAGAGCCGTGAATAGCAGCACCTGACTGCCCAGCAGAACCAAGAACAGCCCTCGGTGGAGTCCAGGGGATCGGATCAGGCTTCTGCCGTAGTTGGCCTTGTATCCCTCCTCGAAGCCCCGCTGGTACTCGGCAGGTTCGTCAACGATGGCCTCGAATCGCCACTCCGGGATCACGGCTTCGGGATTGGCAAACAAGATCTCGAGCAGAGAGGCATCTTCCACATCCGCCGCCACGGCTTGGGTCCCGAAGACGTAGCCCTCAGCGTAGGAGCCGGGTTCTATTGCCTGAGAAGTCCCCACGAGGAATCCTAGG
>Ga0272441_10016435_pt1 | contig 10223 bp, 8 predicted proteins | sample SSMProp6N_FD_193582 | JGI IMG/M metagenome (GOLD analysis project Ga0272441, IMG submission 193582) | Marine sediment archaeal communities from Little Sippewissett salt marsh, Falmouth, MA, United States - SSM-Prop-6N | ecosystem: Environmental > Aquatic > Marine > Wetlands > Sediment ... | reverse complement strand
AGCCTTCTGCTAGGCTCTGTCTGATAAATCGTTGCCGGCATTCCAGATGGCCGGTTTCGGCACTGATACAGGCATCGAACCAGCAGCCCGTGCATTTATCAGACACAGCCTAGCGAAAGGAACGGTGTATGGGCATCGGCGCAACCGAGATGAAGAAGGGCATGGTCATCAACCACGACGGCCGCCTGATGGCCGTGATCGACTTCCAGCACACCAAGCCCGGCAAAGGCGGGGCGTTCCTCCAGACCAAGCTCAAGGACCTGAAGACCGGCCAGGTGCTCGACTACCGGTTCCGGTCGTCGGACACCATCGAGCCGGCCTACCTGGACCGGGTGGAGATGACCTACAGCTACTCGCAGGGCGAGCAGCACTACTTCATGGACATGAGGACGTACGAGCAGGTTCCCATCCCGCCGGAGGTGCTGGGCGACGCGATGATGTATCTGCTGCCCGACACGCCGGTCCAGGTCCGCATGTACCAGGGCCAGGCGGTAGCCGTGGATATTCCCTCGTCGGTGGAACTGAAGATCGTCGACACGCCGCCGGGAATCAAGGGAGCCACGGCGACCAACCAGAGCAAGAAGGCCACGCTCGAGACCGGGCTGGTCGTCGCCATTCCGCCGTTCGTGGAAACGGGCGAAGTCGTCCGCGTTGACACCCGGACCGGCGAGTATCTCGAACGGGCCAAGTGACGCCGCCGGGGCGCTCGCGCGGCACCGCTCGGTAGAGAGGGCAGACCATGGCGCTTGAAGGCCTTGCGGCAGTAGTCGGCAAGGCGTTCCAGAAGGTCTTCGGCAGCCGCAACGAGCGCCTGGTCCGCGCCTACGGCGAGGTGGCCCGGGAGATCGGCCGGTGGGACGAGCAGTTCCGCGGGCTCGCCGACGACGAGCTGCCGGCGAAGACCGAGGAGTTCCGGCAGCGGCTGGCCGGCGGCGAGACCGTCGAGGACATCCTGCCGGAGGCGTTCGCCCTGGTCCGCATTGCGGCCGAGCGGGCCATCGGCCTGCGCCCGTTCGACGTCCAGCTCGTCGGCGGACAGGTCCTCGCCGAGGGCAGGATCGCCGAGATGGTCACCGGCGAGGGCAAGACGCTCGTGGCGGTGCTGCCCAATTACCTTCGGGCCCTGATGGGCAAGGTCCACCTGGTGACGGTCAACGACTACCTGGTGCGCCGCGACGCCCAGTGGATGAGCCCCGTGTACGAGAAGTTAGGCCTGTCGGTCGGCTTCATCCAGACGCCGATGGACCCGCCGGAGCGCATCCCCCAGTACCAACGCGACCTCACGTTCGGTACGAACAACGAGTTCGGCTTCGATTACCTGCGCGACAACATGAAGACCAGCCGCGAGGACCAGGCCCAGGGGCCGCTCAACTATGTCATCGTCGACGAGGTGGACAGCGTGCTGATTGACGAGGCGCGGACGCCGCTGATTATCAGCGGGCCGGCCTTCGACAGCACCGACAAGTACGCCGTCGCCGACCGGGTTACCCGGCAGTTGAGGGAGAGCGCCGACTTCGAGATCAAGGAGAAGGAACGCCAGTGCCCGATGACCGAGCGGGGCCTGAAGCGTGCCGAGGAACTGGTCGGCGCCGGCTCGTTCTACGTCGCGGGCAACATGCAGTGGCCGCACCTGATGGAACAGTCCCTCCGCGCCCACCATCTCTACAAGCGCGACAAGGACTACGTCGTCCAGAACGACGAGGTCATCATCGTCGACGACTTCACGGGGCGGCTGATGCCCGGGCGGCAGTGGTCCGACGGGCTCCACCAGGCCGTCGAGGCCAAGGAAGGCATCACCATCAAGGAAGAGACGCAGACCCTCGCGACGATCACCTTCCAGAACTTCTTCCGCCTGTACGACCGCCTCGCGGGCATGACCGGCACCGCCATGACCGAGGCCGAGGAATTTCACAAGATCTACAAGCTCGAGGTCGTGGCCATTCCGACCAACCGGCCCCTGAACCGCGTCAGCCACCCCGACGTGGTGTTCATGACGCTCCGCGAGAAGACCAAGGCCATCGTCGACGAGATCAGCGACTACTCGCGGCGCGGCCGGCCCGTGTTGGTGGGCACCATCGCCATCGAGACCTCCGAGAAGCTCTCGAACCTGCTGACGCGGACCCACGGCACGCAGCACGAGGTCCTCAGCGCCAAGTACCACGAGCGCGAGGCCGAGATCGTGGCCGCCGCCGGCGAGCGGCACACCAACCGATCGGGCGAGGTGTGCGGCAACGTCACCATCGCCACCAACATGGCCGGCCGGGGAACCGACATCAAGCTCGGCGAGGGTGTCGTCTATGAGAAATGCCACGGCCCGTGGGATGTCGACAGGCAGGACAGCCCGGCCGACTTCGGCAACAAGTGCTGCATCAACTGCCCGGAGTACGACGGCACGTGCGCCCACTGCTTCAAACCGAAGCTCGACCCGGCGTTTCCCGAGCGCGGGCGGACCGAATGCCAGGAGAATCCGCCGTGCGGGCTGCACATCGTCGGCACCGAGCGGCACGAGTCGCGGCGCATCGACAACCAGCTTCGCGGCCGCGCTGGACGCCAGGGCGATCCCGGCAGCAGCCGGTTCTTCTTGTCGCTCGAAGACGACCTCATGCGCGTCTTCGCCAGGGACTGGGTCACCGGCGTCCTGCGGAAGCTCGGCATGGAAGAGGGCATGTCGCTTGAGCACGGTTTCCTGACGCGCGGTATCGAGAATGCCCAGAAGAAGGTCGAGGAACACAACTTCAGCATCCGCAAGAACCTGCTCGAATACGACGAGGTGATGGACTCGCAGCGCAAGGTGTTCTACGGCCGGCGGCAGGCGATCCTCGAGGCGGCCAACCTGCGGCCCATCGTCTGGGAACTGCTCGTCGAAAGCCTCCGGAACATCCTCGACGACGTGCTGCGGCCCGAGTATCCGTTTGAATGCATCGCCGAGTGGGCCCGCCGCAACCTGGAGACGTCGGTCAAGCCGAGCGCCCTGGAGGGCCGGTCGGGCGAGGAGCTGGAGGCGTACCTCAAGGACCACGCGGCTGAGGACGCGCGCAGCCGGGTCACCGAGACCCTGGGCGAGTTCTACGGGATCCCCGAGGAGACGGACGCGGGCCCCGACGTCGAGGTCGAGGTCGAGGACGAGCCCGAACTGGACTGTCGCGCCCTGTCGCAGTGGGCGCGCGACCGCCTGGACGCCGACGTCACCGAGCGCGACCTTCAGCAGATGGACATCGGCGCCGTCGAGGAGATGCTTCAGAACCTCGCGGCGCAGCGCGTGCAGGACCTTGACTGCTCGTCCCTGGCCGATTTCCTCGACGAGGACTATTCGCTGCGTGTGCTCGCCGAATGGCTCAAAACGAAGTTCGAGCTGGCGATCCCGCTGGAGGAGCTGCGCAGCCGGCCGCGCGAGAGCCTGCCCGACTGGCTGCTCGAACAACTGGCGCAGGTCTACGACCGCAAGGAGCGGGAATACCCGATCGAACACGCGATCGAGGAATGCCTGAATCCGCGGCTCGGTGCGGGGGCGTTCGACTTCGCCGAACTGGCCCGGTGGGCGTCGTGGTACTACTGCGTCGGCGTGACCGAAGGCGAGCTGCGGTCCGACAGCCCACAGGTCACGCGGCAGCATCTGCTCCAGGTCGCCGAGAGGTCCGAGCGGGACGAGGCCCTGGGCGGCGCCGTGGAGCGCGGCCTGGCGCGGTACCTGTCGACCGACGAGGCCGTGGCGACCGACCGGAACCGCCCCGCGCTGCTTCAGTGGGCGGCCGAGACGCTGGGCGTCGAGCTGACCGCCGACGAGGTGGACGGCATCCCGCGGGCCGACCTGGGCGACCTCATGCTGAAGCGCGCCACGGAGGCGCGCCGCAACGACATGAACAACCTCGAGCGGTACCTCCTGCTCCAGGTCTACGACACGAGCTGGAAAGAGCACCTCCGCGAGATGGACCACCTGAAGAGCGGCGTCGGCCTCAGGGGCTACGCCCAGGTGGACCCCAAGATCGAGTACAAGCGCGAGGGGCTGCGGCAGTTCGAGGAAATGCTTGCCGGGATCAACGACAAGTTCACCGACCTGTTCTTCAAGGCCCGGTGGGTCCAGCGCGAGGCCCTGGGCCGCATCTGGGCCGGTCAGAGCGCCGAGCACGAGGAACTGGCCCCGAGCATCGCCAAGTTCGAGCAGCAGAGAGAGGCGGCCCTCGAAGGGCTCAAGCAGCAGACGGCCGACAGGCCCAAACCGATCGTCCGCGCCCAGGCACGCGTCGGCCGCAACGACCCGTGCCCGTGCGGCAGCGGGAAGAAATACAAGAAATGCTGCGGACGCAATGCGTAACGCGCTGCCGGGCTTACCCCGTGGCACGGGCGTCTCGCCCGTGAGTCACACGGCCATCTTGGCCGTGCAGACCGCCATCGCCACGGCCTCGCATCGGCCGTTACGTTCTTGGCGGCCTGTTGAGGCGTCGCTGCCGCGCCGGAGGCAAATGACCACCACCACCCCCTATCGCCCTTCGTTCGTCGCGCAGTGGGCGCTCGACCTCTTCTACGTGCTCTTTGCCCTCGTGGCGAGTCCCGTGCTGCTGGTTCTCTTCCTCGCCCGCCGGAAGTGGCGCGACGGGTTCTGGGAGCGGATGGGCCTGGTGCCGCGCCTGCCGCCGCACCCGATGCGCATCTGGGTCCACGCCATCAGCGTCGGCGAGAGCGAGGCGGCGCGGCCCATCATCGGGGCTCTGCGCGACCGGTTCCCCGACGCCGAGCTGGTCCTGTCGACGACGACCCGCACGGGCCGCGCCCGCGCGCGAAAGCTGCTGCCCGACCTCACGGTCTTCCACTGGCCGCTGGACTTCCCCTGGGCGGTCGCCGCGGCGCTCGGGCGCATCAGGCCCGCTCTCGTGGTCCAGGTCGAGGCCGAATGGTGGCCCGGGTTCCTCTTCAGGGCCGCGCGGCGGGGGATCCCCGTCTGCGCGGTCAACGTCCGCATCACCGAGAAAGCCTGTCGCGGCTACCGGCGCATCGGGCCGCTGTTCCGCGCGATGGTCAACTCGGCGGCCGTCGTCGGCGCTCAGAACGACGTGTACCGCGATCGGCTGATCGGCCTCGGCGGCGATGCCGAGCGCATCGTCGTCACCGGCCAGATGAAGTACGACAACGTGGCGTTCGAGGCCGTGCCCGGGGCCGACGCCCTGCGGCGCGACCTCGGCCTGGGCGCCGACGAGCGGCTGATCGTCGCCGGATCGACGGGACCGGGCGAGGAGGAGATGCTGCTCGGGGCCTACGCCCGCGCGAAGGCGGCCTCGCCCGACGTGCGGCTGGCCATCGTGCCGCGCAAGCCCGAGCGGTTCGACGAGGTGGCCCGGCTCATCGCCGCGCGCGGCTATCCCCTGGTCCGGCGATCCGAGACGAAGTCGCGCCCGGCCGCGCGCGATCCGCAGGCGGTCATCCTCGGCGACACCATGGGCGAGCTGATGGCGTTCTACCAGTGCGCGACGGTGGCTTACATCGGCCGCAGCCTCGTGCCGATGGGCGGCTCGAACCCGATCGACCCGGCCGGCCTGGGCCTGCCGCTGGTGTTCGGGCCGCACATGTTCAATTTCCCGGAGGCCGACGAGCTGTTCGCCGCCTCGGGCGCCGCCTGCGTGGTCCGCGACGCCGATTCTCTGGCACAAACGCTGTCGGACCTGCTACAATCGCCCGACCGGCTGGGCGAGATGGGCCGGGCGGCCCGGGAGGCCGTACGCGGCCGGCAGGGCGCCGCGGGACGCAACGCCGACCTCGTCGCCCGGGTCATCCGCGCCGCCGAGGAATCGTCATGAGCGAAGCCATACGCAACACGGTCATGGCCGCGGTCGGCAGCCTCGTCGTCAAGATCGGCACCAACGTGCTCACCGGCGACGACGGCCGCGTGGACAGCAGCCTGATCGCCCGGATGGGCCGCAGCGTCGCCGGCCTCCGCAAGCGCGGCCTGAAGGTCACGGTCGTTTCCAGCGGGGCCATCGGCGACGGCGTCGACACGCTCGGCCTGGGCAAGCGTCCGGACGATCTGCCGCACCTCCAGGCCTGCGCCGCCGTCGGCCAGGCGCACCTTATCCAGACGTTCGACGCGGCCCTGAAGAAAGAGGGCTTCCGCGCCGCGCAGATCCTCATCACGCGCGACGACTTCGAGGACCGCGTGCGGTACCTCAACATCCGCAACTGCATCAACGCCCTGCACGAACTCGGGGCCGTGCCCATCCTCAACGAGAACGACACCGTCAGCGTGGACGAGATCCGCTACGGCGACAACGACATCATCGCCGCCCTGGTCGCGAACAACCTGCGGGCCGACCTCCTGGTGCTGCTGACCGTGGTCGAGGGCCTGTGCCGCGACGCGGCGCGCGGCGACGTGATCGACGTCGTCGAACGGATCGACAAGGACATCGAGCGGCTGGCCGACGGCACGCGGAGCGCGCGCGGCTCGGGCGGCATGGCCTCCAAGCTCGAGGCCGTTCGCATGGTCACCCGCGCCGGCGAGGCGGCCGTCATCGCCAACGGCCGGCGCGAGGGCGTCCTCGGCGACCTCCTGGACGGCCGGCAGGTCGGCACGCTGTTCCTCGCCACCCCGTCGAAGATGACGAGCCGCAAACGCTGGATCGCCTTCACGGTCCGCGCCCGGGGCCGGCTGACCGTGGACGACGGCGCCGCCAGGGCCTTGTGCGAAAAGGGCAAGAGCCTCTTGGCCTCGGGGATCGTCGGCACGAGCGGGAGCTTCAGGGCAGGCGACCTCGTGATCATCGCCGACGAGCGCGGAGGCGAGATCGCACGGGGCCTGACCAACTACGACGCCGATGCCCTGGCGAAGATCCGCGGCCGCAAGTCATCAGAATTCAGGAAGATCCTCGGCGAGAAACCCTACGACGAGGTGGTCCACCGCGACAACCTGGTCCTGCGACAGTGAGGCACCACGGTGGGTGTCAGACGCGCTTGTGGTGTTCCTTCGACACGCCGTAGTGGCCGAGCGCTTCCTTCAGGGACCAGTACTGGCCGACGCCCTTGCAGTTGGGACAGAAGGCGAGCGGCTCGATGGCCTCGATGTCGAGCCGGCCGTTGGCGTCCAGCAACTCCTCGTGCGCCTGGACCGCCAGAACCTCGGCCAGAAACAGGTCGTGCGATCCCAAACTCAGTTTCTTCCGGGTGCGGCACTCGAGCGCCACCGGGCACTCCTTGATAATGGCGGCGTTGACCTGGCTGGCGCCAATGGGCGTCCAACCCGCCTCGGCGAACTTGTCCCGGTCCCGGCCGGAGAGGGTCCCGCACAGGTCGGCGTGGACCATGGTGCCGGCCGACGGCAGGTTGGCGACGAAGTCGCCGTTCTGGGCAAGCAGCTCATGGCTGAACCGGCTGGGCCGCACGGCGATCGAGATCATCGGCGGGTCGCTGCACACCACGCCCGTCCAGGCGATGGTGATGATGTTGTCCTTGCCTGCCGCGCTGCGGCACGTCGCCAGGACGACCGGCAGCGGCATCAGGCACGTCGCCGGCGGCAGCACGCGGTGCTTGATCACTTTTCCACGGATCGTCATCACAGGACGCCTCCAAAAGGTCCTCAACGCGGATCGCGGTGCCGGCACGCCGAAGACGCGAGCAAGAGGCTTGACACGCCGGCCCCCTTGGCTATAATAGCCGGTCTTGTGTAGCACGGCAACGAACGACCGGCAAGGCAAAGGACAGGCGTTATGGCACGCCCAGGAATGAAGAAACGGCTTGGCTGGCGACGGACCAAGGCCAACCACGGCCGCAAGCCCAAGCGAGGAAAGACAAAATCGCGGTTCAAGGCCCAGCGGTTCCGCAGCCGCTAGGTCAACCGATTGCTCCGTACACACTTGCAGGCGCTCGCAGCGCGGGCGCCTGCTTTTTTTCTGCGCCCGGCGCCCGGGCTCACCGTTCAGGGGCGACCGAAGTCCACGGCGACCGGGGCGCGGACGCCGCTGTGCTCCACCTCGAAGTACTCGGCCGGCCGGAAGCTGAACATGCCGGCGATGACGCTCGACGGGAACATCTGGCAGCGGTTGTTGTACTCGCGGACGTTGCCGTTGTAGAACCGCCGCGCGGCCTGGATGCGGTCCTCGGTGTTCACGAGCTCCTTCTGAAGCTCGAGGAAATTGCGGTCGCTCTTGAGCTGGGGGTAGCCCTCGCTGAGGGCGAAGATCTGCCGGAGCGCCCCGACCAGCTCGTTCTCGTCGATGGCCTGCTGCCCCGGCGAGCCCGTCGAGCCCACCGCCCGGGACCGCGCGGCGGTCACGCGTTCGAGCACCTCGCGCTCGTGCGCTGCGTAGCCCTTGACGGTCTCGACCAGGTTGGGGATGAGGTCGTACCGGCGCTTCAACTCCGTGTCGATTCCCGCCCAACTGTCGCGGACGTGGTTGCGCGTGCGCACCAGGCCGTTGTAGGTCAGTACGACGGCCAGCGCCGGGATCAGCAGAAGCAGCCCGAGCGCCACGATCGGGCACACCAGTATCTCAGGTCCCATGTGGCAGACTCCTTTGCCCCTGCTTGTCGCGGATGACGTGCTCCGGGATGTTCCGGTCGAACCCCTCAGCGAGGGCGAGCAGCCACTCGCACAACTGCGGCGTCAGCGACGATTCGCCCGAGTAGACCAGCGCCGCCTCGCCCAGCACCTCCAGGTACTTGAAGTCGCTCGACAGCATGAACTCCATCATCCGGGGCGTGATGACGGCGTAGACCTCTCGCCGGTCGCTGCCGGTGACGTGATAGCGGCTGCTGAACTCCGAACTCTCGAAGTCGATGTCGTTCTGGCCGAACCACTCGGCCATCCGGTCGAAAAGGCCCTCGGGCCGGATCGCCATGTCCGCCAGCGGCACCGGAAGGGTCCAGATGCAGCAGACGTGCCAGTGCGTGGACTCGTGCTTTCCGCTGCCGGTCTTGTACCGGTACTCGAAGAGCATGACGCGCCGCCCGCCGGCGTCGCCCCAGAGAACGTTGGACGCCCCGCGGCTATGGCCGGAGCCCATGAGCGAGAATCCTTCGAACCGGTCCTCGATGTCGAACGGGTCGTCGGCCGAGAAGCTCAGCCCGCGCTGCGCCGCGAAGGCCGCCAAGGCGTCGCGGCGCTTCCGCCCCTGGATGATCGAGACGACGATGATCACCACCACGGCCGCGACGAAGATGACCACGACGCACGGCATGGGCAACGCCTCTCGGGCCGAACCCCCGGCCGACTGCCGAACGGACTATAGCCGCTGCATCTATAACGGTCAACCGGCCGGAATCATCCCTGCCCCCCCTCCCGGCGCGAATAGGGCGCAGCGCGCAAGAAAAAGGCCACGGGCCGAAAGAACCGCCCGTGGCGCACAAGGAGCCGCTGCAAACGCGAACGCCCCGCCCCCGGTCGCCGGCCCCCGATGGGGACCGCCCGGCATGCCGGACGGGTCAGTCCCAGAGACCCGGAAGCTCGTCCACCCAGGCCTTGAGCCGCTGGTACATCGGGTCGCGCTCGGCGCGGAACACCGGGCCGCCGGGATGCTCGGGAGGCTCGGCCAGGGCCTTCTTCAGGATGGCGCTGTCGGCCTTGTCGGCCACGTTGACGTATCGCTCGACAGCCCTGAAGTTCTCGGCAATCGTCCTGGGCTCCGACGTCCGGGCGGTCTTCAGATAGAAGGCCCCGCTCTTGTCCGGATTGCCGTGGCATTCCCGGGTGGCGCAGCGCCGCAGCAGAACCGTGTTCTGAATGGTCCGGAACTTGGCGCCGTACTTCTCCATGATCGTGTCTACCTCTTCGTCGGTCAGCACGGCGGCCACCGGCATGACCCGCCTGTCCGGCCTGTCCGGCTGCACCGGCGGCACGACGCCTACGTCCGCCACGCCGGCCATATCGTAATACTCGGCGGCCGCCTTCAGGTACTTGCCACGCGGGTCTTCCTTGTCCAGCGCAAGGAGCTTGCCGGCCGCGACCTTCGTCTCGTCGTACAGGCTGTCCTTGAACGCACTGACGGCCAGATCGAAATGACCCTGGGCGTCGTCGGGCCTGAGCGCCCGCAGCCTCGACTCGAACGCGGGGTCCAGCAGCACCGGGGTCTGGGCGGTCAGCACCGCCGCGACGACAACCAGCCCCACACAGATTCCGATCGCCACTCTGGCTTTCATGATGGTGCCCTCACTTCAAGCCCAGTCGTCCCAATGCCTTAACCCCATAGAGTGTAGCAGAAACCGGCGGCTCTGCAACCCCAATCGTCGGCCGACCCACGTCACGG
>Ga0272441_10016433_pt1 | contig 10225 bp, 2 predicted proteins | sample SSMProp6N_FD_193582 | JGI IMG/M metagenome (GOLD analysis project Ga0272441, IMG submission 193582) | Marine sediment archaeal communities from Little Sippewissett salt marsh, Falmouth, MA, United States - SSM-Prop-6N | ecosystem: Environmental > Aquatic > Marine > Wetlands > Sediment ... | reverse complement strand
CACGCCGTTGCAGAACTCGCTTCTGGAACTCTACGGCCTGTCCTACATCATCGACGAATACCTATTTGGCGATCTGCCTTCCTACCGTACCAAGTACGTCAACGCCAGAGGGGACCTCGACGAACTCCGCGACCGGCTCAAGTCCTTCTGCACACGAACGCTTCGCAGCCAAGTAGTTGAGTACATCCAGTACACCGAACGCCGCCTGATTACCCGTCCGTTTGAGCCGACTGACCATGAATACAGGCTGTACGAGGCCGTATCCGACTTCCTCAAACGCGAGGATACCTATGCTCTCCCGCACCGGCAGCGACATCTGACCGCCCTCATAGTTCGCAAGCTGCTGGCGTCGTCATCACGGGCGCTGGCCGGGACGCTGGAGGTCATGCGGGATCGGCTCATTGCTCTGCGGGACGAAGTGAAGGCCGAGTTGAGCCTTGCCGAACGAATCATCGAGGATGAAGAGATCGAGGAGGAACTGCTGGACGAACTCCTCGACGGCGACGAAACGGAAAGCCCCATCGAGTCTGCGACGCAGGAAATGGGCAAGATCGACAAGCAGAAGCTGGACGCCGAGATCGAGGAACTCACCCGATACATCCAGTGGGCACAGAGCATCGGTGTCGATACGAAGACCCGAGCCCTTCTCAAGGCCATCGAAATCGGTTTCTCTGAGGTGGAGCGCATCGGGGCAGCCCAGCGAGCCATTGTGTTCACGGAATCCCGAAGGACGCAGCAGTTTCTGCGCGATTTCCTGGAGGCCAACGGTTTTGGCGGGCGGGTGATTCTCTTTAACGGGACCAACCGCGACGCCGAATCGAAACGTATCTATGAACAGTGGCTTGAGGCCAACCGGGATAACGGCCGTGCTTCCGGCTCGCGAGCGGTGGATATCCGCACGGCGATCATCGAGCACTTCCAGAACCATGGGGACATTCTCATCGCCACAGAGGCAGGTGCCGAGGGCATCAACCTGCAATTCTGCTCGCTCGTCATCAACTACGACCTGCCCTGGAATCCGCAACGGATCGAGCAGCGGATCGGGCGTTGTCACCGCTACGGCCAGAAGCATGATGTCGTCGTTATCAACTTCCTGAACGCCAGGAACGAGGCCGATCAACGGGTCCACGAATTGCTGAAGGAGAAGTTCAACCTGTTCACCGGCCTGTTCGGGGCTTCGGATGAGGTTCTGGGCAGCATCGAATCCGGCGTGGACTTCGAGCGACGTATCCTGGACATCTATCAGCAGTGCCGCACGCCAGCGGAGATTGAGGCCGCATTCCAGGCCCTGCGTCAGGAACTGGACGAATCCATCACCTCTCGCATGCAGCAGACCCGGCGACTCCTTCTTGAGCACTTCGATGAGGATGTCCATGCCCGGCTGCGGGTGAATCTAACCGGAGCGAAGGAGCAACTCGACCAAGTAGGGCGGATGTTCTGGGCCCTGACCCGCTTCATCCTGGATGGCAAAGCCCAGTTCGATGACGAGGCGTTCGCCTTCCATCTTACGGATTCGCCCCTGCCGTCCGTCCGACCGGGCCTGTACCACATGATTTCCAAGGTGCGGGAGAACTTCCCCGGCGAATTCCTGTACCGGCTCGGCCATCCGCTGGGCGAATATGTCATCCAGGCGGGCAAGAGCTATCCGACACCAGTGGCGAAGATTGCCTTCGATATCTCGAACCATCCGGTGAAGATCAAGCTGGTCGAGGGACTCAAGGGCAAGTCCGGTTGGCTCATCCTGCAACGGCTCGCCATTGACTCCTTCGAGCGGGAGGACCACCTGCTGTTTTCCGCCCTCGACGACAACGGCAGATCGCTCGACCAGGAGACGTGCGAAAAGCTGTTCAATTGCCAGGGGGAAGTACTTGGCCTTCTCGACGTGCCGACAGGTGAACGGCAACGGCTGGCAGCCAATGCCGAGCGGCATGCGCGGGCCACGATCAGCAAGTCATTGGAGCGGAACAACGAGCATTTCAATGAGGCCCGCGAGCAGTTGGAGAAGTGGGCGGAGGATATGGTGCTGGCCGCCGAAAAGGAACTGCACGACACGAAAGAGCAGATCAAGGCTCTCAACCGCCAAGCCCGGCAGGCCCCGACCGTCGAGGAGCAGCACCAGTTGCAGGAGAGGATCAAGGACCTGGAGAGCAAGAAACGCCGCCAGCGCCAGCGGGTCTTTGATGTTGAAGACGAGATCATCGAAAAGCGGGATAAGCTGATTGACGCCCTGGAGCGGCGGATGCAGCAGAAGACTGAAACCGAGGTACTGTTCACGATCCGATGGGCCGTGACGTAGGGAAGATCACATGCCGACCGTACAGCAACAGAGAGAGAAGCTCATCAGCCTGCTCAGGGAGTTATTCCAGCTTGACCAGCCGGACCTGGATTTCGGCTTCTATAAGATCATGCATGCTAAGGCCAAGGACGTTACGGCCTTCCTGGAGAATGACTTGCTGAAGATCGTGGAAGAGAAGTTCGGCCAGAGCAATGCCGCCAAGGTCGCTCAACTCCAGAAGGCATACGAAGATGCAGTGGCTCAGGCGAAGTCGTTCGGGGCGACTGATCCGGAACAGACGGACCCGGTGAAGCGGGCCAAAGCGGCTCTGGAAGCGGCCAAGGACACATCTCGTGCCGAGGGAGAGGTCTACGACCACCTGTATCGCTTCTTCGAGCGGTACTATGACGCAGGTGATTTCATGTCGCGGCGATACCTGAGCCGGGAGACATCGAGCAAGGCCGCCCCCTACGCCGTGCCCTACGATGGCTCCGAAGTCTATATGCACTGGGCCAACAAGGACCAGTATTACATCAAGACCAGCGAGTACCTTACGAACTTCACCTTCGATCTGAGGAAAGCGCCGGAGGTTCGCCAGGAGAAGGCGGACCTGTTCGGAAAGACAGAGCCTGCACCCATGCCGGTCCACTTTCGCGTCGTGGCGGCAACCGAGGGTGAGTACGGCAATGCCAAAGCGTCCGATTCGACGAAACGCTACTTCATCCTGCACGAAACCGATCCGGTATCCATCGCGAAAGACGAACTCGTTGTACGCTTTGAGTACCGACCCGACCCCGAGAAGACCGGCCAGGAGAAGACGTGGCAAGCCAAACGCAACAACGAGGCGGTCGCGGGAATCCTGGAGGCGCTCGGCGAAGCCGCGGACGCCAGAGCCAGGGAATACGCAGCTATCCTTACGACACTGGCCCCAACGGAGAAGCATACAGACCGGCCGCTGCTGGCGAAATACATCACTCAGTACACGGCCCGGAACACGATGGACTACTTCATCCACAAGGACCTGGGTGGTTTTTTGCGGCGCGAACTGGACTTCTACATGAAGAATGAAGTGATGCGCTTGGATGACATCGAGTCCGCCGATGCTGCGAAAGTGGAGCAGTACCTCGCCCAAGTCGGAGTATTGCGGCAGATCGCCAGCAAAATGATTGACTTCCTCGCCCAGTTGGAGGAATTCCAGAAGAGGCTTTGGCTCAAGAAGAAGTTCGTCACAGAGTGTCATTGGTGCATCACACTGGACCGCGTGCCAGAGGAATTGTACGCCGAGATCGCTGCGAACGATGCGCAGCGTGAAGAATGGGTGCGCCTTTTCGCGATTGACGAAATAACCGCGGACCAACTTGGCAAGACAGCATTCAGTGTTCCATTGTCCGTGGCATTTCTCAGAGATAACCCGCATCTGCCCATTGACACGAGGTTTTTCTCCGCAACATTCTCGCAGAGATTGATCGCCGCTCTTCACGACCAGAATGAAGCCTTTAATGGCATCCTTGTTAAAGGTGACAACTATCAAGCGATTGCGATGTTGGAGAGAGCGTACTCCTCTGGCATTGGTTGCGTCTACATAGATCCGCCCTACAATACAGGCGACGATGGTTTTCCATATAAGGATGCCTACCAGTCGTCGAGTTGGCTAAGCATGATGAAAGACCGCCTGTCAGAGGTCGTGCATCTATTGAGCAGGAACGGCGTCATCATAATCTCAATTGGTCGTGAAGAGTTGTATCATCTGGAGTTGCTGTGCGAAGAGGTCTTTGGGCGAGAGAATCGTCTCGCGGACATGGTTTGGGAGAAGGGACGAAAGAATGATGCAAAGTACTTTTCTCTGGGACAAGATTATATGCTGGTTTACGCCAGGAGTGAGGCATATTTGGCGTCCTGTTCGACAGTATGGCGAGAGGAGAAACCCGGTGCCAGAGAAATCCTGGCGGAGTACCGAAGACTGCGGGGACTGCATGCGAATGATTATGCATTGATTCAGGAGGGAATAAGGACTTTCTATGCGAGATTGCCTAAGGGACATCCTGCTCTGAAGCATCGACGTTACAACCGCGTGGATAGAAACGGCATTTGGCGCGACGACAATATCTCTTGGCCAGGGGGTGGCGGACCACGCTATGACGTGGTCCACCCCGTGACAGGTGAACCGTGTAAGGTGCCAGAACGTGGATGGTGTTTCGCGACAGTAGAGAAGTTCAAGCTGTATGAGGAACATGGTTTTATCGAGTATCGACAAGATCACAGCGAGCCGCCGTTTCTGAAGAGATATCTGAACTACGTGCCAAATGACTTCGATCCGGACGCGAAGCGCAGAAATATCGCCAATGATTCTGAAGACAGCGTCGAGGTGAATGTGCAGGTAATGCCGAGCGTGTTTTATAAGAACTCGCAGCCAACCGTGACTGAACTGCGCAATATGCTCGGCAGCGTAGCCTTTCCGAATCCCAAAGACCCAGAGCTAATTGCTCGGTTGGTCCGGTACATCGCACGAGAAGACTCATTGGTTTTGGACTTCTTCGCGGGCTCCGGGACGACGGGCCACGCTGTGATAAGTCTCAACCGCGAGGATGGCGGGAACCGCAGGTATGTCCTGGTTGAGATAGGCGACTACTTTGACACTGTCCTTGTGCCTCGCATTCAGAAAGTCATCTACTCCACCGGCTGGAAGGATGGGAAGCCGGTTTCCCGTGATAGTGGAACAAGCCACATGTTTAAGTACATGCGGCTGGAATCCTACGAAGACTGCCTAAACAACCTGGAAGTCAAGGATGATTCGGCTCGTAATGAGTCCCTATCGCAGAATGCCGGCCTGCGTGAAGACTACATGCTCCACTACATGCTGGACGTAGAGACGCGTGGCTCCGCCAGTTTGCTAAGCATCGACCAGTTCGCAGACCCGACGGCGTACAAGCTCAAGGTCAAGAAGCCGGGCAGCGACGAGTACGACTGGCGGAACGTCGATCTGCTGGAGACATTCAACTACCTGATCGGTTTGCGGGTTGACCATATCGCCGCACCGCAGGCATTCACGGCCCAGTTCGACCGCGAGAAGGACCCGGACCTGCCCAAGGGGCAACTGGGGCGGCTCGTGCTTAAGGGGAGGCTCAAGCAGGACCCGAACGGCCCATGGTGGTTCCGCAAGGTCGAGGGCTGGGTCCCGAAGAATCCACGGACGCCGAACGACGGCCAGCAGGAGAAGGTGCTGATCGTCTGGCGGAAGCTGACGGGCGACATCGAACAGGACAATCTTGTATTGGATGAGTGGTTCCGCAAGTACCAGATCAACCCACGGGAAAGCTATGATTACGACACGATCTATGTCAACGGTTCGAACAACCTGCCCAACCTGAAGCTGGAGAACGAGACATGGCGGGTCCGCCTGATCGAAGAGGACTTCCACCGGCTGATGTGGGATACTGAAGAAATCTGAGGGCTCTGAGGTAGTGCAATGGCGATTCAGACTGATTACAGCAAGAGAACGATCAACGAGATGGTCCTGCATTTCCAGCATGGCCAGATCAACCTGGAGCCGGGGTTTCAGCGGAAATCGGTATGGTCCCTCATGGACCGGCGTCGCCTGATCCAGTCGATTGTGTCCGAGTACCCATTGCCGAACATCTTCTTGTACCGCCGCAGTTCGCGAGGCAAGACGATCTACGACGTGATCGACGGCAAACAGCGTCTGGAAACCATCCTGATGTTCATGGGGGTCCGCCGATTCAAGAAGGATCGGTTTGATGTCAAGCTGGACCTGGATGCCGATGGCCTAGTATGGTGGGACTGGGCAGCGATTCGTCGCTATGCACCTGACATCCGTCACCGTTTCGAGTGCTATCCAATACAGACGGTGGAGGTGTCCGGCGAGCTGTCCGAGATTGTTGATCTCTTCGTCCGGATCAACTCAACGGGCAAGAGGCTGACATCCGGCGAAAGGCGTCACGCCAAGTTCTACGATAGCCGCTTCCTAAAAGAGGCGGAGCAACTGGTTCGTAAGCATGAAAAGTATCTCCGGCAACAGCGAATTCTGTCCCCTGCCCAGTTGGACCGAATGAAGGGGACGGAGCTATTCTGTGAGTTGCTCATGTCGATCAACCAAGGCGGCCTTATCAATAAGAAGACGGCACTGGACCGGGCGATGGGCAACGACTCCATCAATGGCAATACGCTCGCCCGCGTGGTGCGAGAATGCACATCGACCATCGGCTTGATTTGCCGTATGTTCCCTGACTTGAGACCCACTCGATTCAATAATACGGCCGAGTTCTACTCTCTGTTTATGCTGATTTGGGGGATGAACCAGCAGAAACTCGTGCTCACTGACCGCAAAGCCAATCGCCTGGCCTTCGAGCTGTTGAAGAAGCTATCCACTGGGGTGGATGAGCTACGGGAGCAATTTCGCCATGCCAAGGCGGTCAAACCGCAACCACCGTTCTCCGACTATCTCCTAACCGTGCAGGGTGATACCGACAGCGCCGCCACACGGCAACGGCGAGCGAATGTCATTCGCGGGTTACTTCAACCGCTCTACCAGTACAAGGACGGCCAGCGAATCTTCTCACAGGAGCAGAGACGCATCATCTGGAACAATGATGCTACGCAGAAATGTGTCGAATGCGGGCGAAAGCTGGTCTGGGAAGACTTCACGGTGGATCACATCGTGGCCTATATCAAGGGCGGCAAGACGCGGTCTGAAAATGCCCAACTCATGTGCCGCAAGTGCAATAGTCGGAAAGGTGGCAGGTAATGGCGCGACGCCGATCCGCACAGTTCAAGTCTCACCGCTTCCGCAATCAACTGGTGCTAAACCAGTGGCTTATCGATCTACTCGGTGTGGACCCATTGCAGGAGTACAAACTCAATGGGCGAACGGTGCGACCGTTCCACGTGCTCGCAGAGCCGATCCGCGATGCACGCATGGAAGGTTTGGACGAGGGTAATATCCACCGCTTTTTCGCAAATCTGGTCAAAGGCCAGATGTTTCCCCAAGGCAAAATCGGGAAACTGCAACTGCTCTGCTACGAAGAGAACATCGTCCGTCACACACAGAGGATCAATGAGAAACGGCATCGGCCGATTACCTGGAAGTACCCGCAGTGGTTGACGCTGCTGTTCACAGAGATCTACCTGGACCGCTATTTCAGTGACGGGGCGGGCTTGCTTCAGGGGCTGAACGAATACGTGGATCGGTTCAACCAGAAGTGGTCCGACTACGCCCCCGTGCCCGCGTACACAGAGGACGACCTCAACAAACTGTGCTTTCAGAACGCCACCGGCAGCGGCAAGACGCTCATCATGCACGTCAACCTGCTCCAGTACCAGCACTATGCCAAGCAGGCTGGCAGGCTGAACGATTTGTCCCGCGTGATCCTGCTGACGCCGAACGAGCGGCTGACGGACCAGCATCTTGGGGAATTTGCTGAAAGCGATATCGCCGCCGCCCGGTACGCGCCCGGAACCCTGTATTCATCCGTCGCACGGGGTCTGAGCCGAGTGGATGTTCTGGAGATTACCAAGCTTGCCGACCAGGATGGTCCGACGACGTTTGCGACGCGGAGCTTCGGCGATCAGAACCTGTTGCTGGTGGACGAAGGCCATCGGGGCATGAGTGCGGGCAGACGCGCCAAGAAGGAGGAAGGTGCATGGTTTCGTCGTCGCAACGCCCTGTGCGAGAAGGGCTTCACATTCGAGTACTCGGCAACCTATGCCGAAGCGGTCGCTGCGGCTGACGATGAGGATATTCAGAACGCTTATGCGAAGGCGGTCCTCTTCGACTACTCCTACCGGTATTTCTACGAAGATGGGTTCGGCAAAGACTACCAGATCATCAACCTGTCCAAGTCGTTCGAACAGACTCAGGCGATGTATCTGACGGCTTGCCTGCTCAAGTTCTATCAGCAGCTTCGCATCTATGAAGAACGGTGGGTAGAGTACCTGCCGTTCAACCTGGAGAAGCCGCTGTGGGTGTTTGTGGGTTCGAGTGTGGTGAAAGCTACGGGGACTGGGGATGAAAAGGCCGTAGCGTCAGACGTGGCGAAGATCCTCCGGTTCGTGGCGGAATTCCTGCACCGGCCCGCTGATGCAACACGGCACATCGAACTGATTCTGACCGGGACTGGCCAAGATACCGGTCTGTTGGATGAAGACGGGACAGACATCTTCGCGGGATCGTTCATGTACCTGGCCCGTGCCATGAATGCCGGGAGCGAAACAGCAGAGTCGGTCTACCAGGATATCCTGCGGCGCGTGTTCAATAATCCAGCAGGCGGGACATTGGTATTGTCTCGTGTGAAAGGCGATTTCGGCGAGATCGCCTTGAAGGTTGGGGCGGCCGAAGAGCCATTCGGCCTAATCAATGTCGGAGACGCTCCGGGCTTGTGCAACCATTGCCAGGAAGTCAGGCCCCCAATGCCCATCGAGGTGATGGACAGCGAGTTCACGCAGGTGATGTTCGCGGGCGTGAAGGACTCCGGCTCGCCGGTGAACCTGTTGATCGGTTCAAAGAAGTTCATCGAGGGCTGGGACTGCTGGCGCGTCAGCACGATGGGTCTGATGCATGTCGGCAAGAGCGAAGGCTCCCAGATCATTCAGCTTTTCGGACGCGGGGTGCGACTTAAAGGCTACCAGTGGAGCCTGAAACGCAGCGGCAGGTCCTACGCACCGACGCATCCGCAGTTTATTGAGGAGCTGGAGACGCTCAATATCTTCGGGATTGAGGCGGATTTCATGCAGCGTTTCCGGGACTTCCTTCGGGAGGAAGGGCTTCCAGGAAACGAGCGAAAGAGCATCTTGACCGTTCCACTTGCCGTCACCTACGATTTCGGCAAAAAGCTGAAGATCCTCCGACCGAAACAGAAAGCCTCAGGCGGGCGGGAGTACGACTTCAAGCGTGATGCGCGGGTGCCGACCGTTGGGGACGTGCCTGATTATCTGAAGCACAATACGGTCGTCGCAGACTGGTATCCACGCATTCAGGCCGTCACTTCGCGAGGAAGCAAGGAGGTACGTGCCAAGGTCACAGGCAGGCTTGAGGCGCATCATCTGGCGCTGCTGGACTACGATGCTCTCTATTTCGAGGTGGAGCGGTTCAAGCGGGAACGCACTTGGTACAATTTGAACGTGCCCCGGAGTGCGATCCAGCCCTTGCTGGCTGATCCAAGCTGGTACACACTCTATATTCCGCCAAACCGGCTAGAACCCAGCGGCTGGGATAATGCGCGGCTGTGGCAGGATGTGGCTATAGAATTACTCAAGCGATATTGTGACCATTACTACAACTACTGCAAGAGTGAGTTCTACGAGCCACGCCTTGAGTACCGAGAGTTGAAACGCGGCGAAGACCCGATGCCAGAGCAGGATGCCAGCGGCAATCCTTTGCCGTACCAACTTATCGTGGATGAGTCGGAAGAGCAGGTCATCCAGGCTATCAAAGAAATCCAGAGGGAATTGGCCAAAAAGAAGAAGGACCTATTCCAGAAAGGTGCCCTGCACGCCTGCGTCTTTGGATCACACCTCTATCAGCCGTTGTTCCACGTGCGACGCGGCGGCAAGATTCAGGTGTTGCCGGTGGCTCTGAATGAAAGTGAATACCAGTTCGTCCAAGACCTGAAGAAGTATTGCGAGGGCCACAAGGACGAATTCAAGGCTGGCCGACGTGAGCTATTCCTGCTTCGCAATATGAGTCGTGGGCGGGGAGTGGGATTCTTTGAAGCTCGCAACTTCCATCCAGACTTCATCATGTGGCTCTTGGCTGGTGGCAAACAGTACGTCACGTTCATCGAGCCGCATGGTCTGCATCACGAAGGCCCCGCCAGTCCGAAGGTTCTCTTCTACGACAAGATCAAAGAGATTGAGACGCGTCTGGCCGATCCGGCCGTCACACTCAACAGCTTCGTTCTGTCTTGGACAAAGCACGGCCAACTCGATTGGGGGCTG
>Ga0272441_10016432_pt1 | contig 10226 bp, 8 predicted proteins | sample SSMProp6N_FD_193582 | JGI IMG/M metagenome (GOLD analysis project Ga0272441, IMG submission 193582) | Marine sediment archaeal communities from Little Sippewissett salt marsh, Falmouth, MA, United States - SSM-Prop-6N | ecosystem: Environmental > Aquatic > Marine > Wetlands > Sediment ... | reverse complement strand
ACATCGTTCGTCGCGGGCTGTACACCGACTGATTGGCGCGTCGTCGTCGCGCAGTGGTTGCTCTTGCGCCGACCGGTGGTGCAACCGACCGGCCTGGTGGGGGCGGCTACTTGACCGGCTCGACGGCGGCGACTCGCACAAGTTCCTCAAAGTCCTGAAGCTCAAACCGGCCGGGTTCTCGGGTCAGAGCAGCCGCTGTGGCAACCGCAAGGGCTACGCGATAGCTTTCGCGTACGTCCTTGCCCTGTATCTGGGCGGCGACAAACCCGGCGAGCATGGCATCGCCGCACCCAACGGTGTTGACAATGCGGCCCCGGTCTACGGGAACCTGGCCGATCATGGCCGAACCATCGACGAAGGCGTAACCGCCAGCCTCGCCCCGACTGACCAGTACCCCGCGTATATGCGTGGAGAGCTGCCGGCCGGCTGCGAGAATCTGTTCGTCGCTTTCCACCGGGTGGCCGACCATCTCGGCCAGTTCGGCCGTGTTGGGTTTGGCCAGCCACAAGGGCAGTTCACCCGCCGCCCTCAGCGCCGGACCCGAGCTGTCCACCGCCACCTTCGCCTCGGCATGCAGGCACACGTGCAGCAGATCGACGAAATCGGACGGCTCGACGCCCGGAGGCATCGACCCCGAAAAGATCACCAGTGATGTGGGCTTACACATCACATGGATTTTTCTCTTGAGTCGGTTCAGGTCGGATGCGGTCACGGCAAAACCAACATCGCGTATATGCGTCTCCTGGCGGGCTGCCGGGTCGACGATGGTGACGTTCTCGCGCGTGGCACCCTCGACTGCGAGCAACTGTCCCTGCGTATGGACCGACCCGATCGACTTCTCGAACAGTTCCAGCTCGTTCCGCCCGACGAAACCGGTTACCACGCTGGCGACGGCCATTGTGTCGAGGGCCCGGGATACGTTGATCGCTTTTCCGGCGGGCCGACGCGACACCTGGCGACCCCGCTGATGGCGACCGAGGGCGAAATCGGGCACCTCCAGGATTCGGTCAATCGCCGGGTTCAGGCAAACGGTAATGATCTGATTGAAACTGGACATCGTCGTAGCACCGCGCCGCAGGCGGTGACCCCGCCTGAAGGGGCGATCATACCTGAAAACACGTCTACAGGCAGCGTCAGGCGGGTTCCAAACCGGTGGCGTCTGCCCGAGAGCGGATCGGCCTGGCGGCCGATGGTTGTGAGCGGGCGGTCGAGGTCGTATCATAAAGGGTTCTGGAGGTACGGGCTTGATGGTCGACGCTCGCGTCGCGCAGGATCGCGCGGCCGACATCCTGACGAAGTATCGTCAGCTTATTGAGGCGGCGCTGGAGCACTATCTTCAGGCGCCTGCCGACGTGCCGGCGCGGCTCGCCGAGGCCATGCGCTATAGCGTGATGTCCGGGGGCAAGCGTTTGCGCCCTGCGCTGGTGCTGGCGACGTGTGAATTATGCGGCGGATCGACCGAGCAGGCTCTTCCAGGGGCGGTGGCGGTCGAGTGCGTTCACGCGTTCTCGCTGGTCCACGACGACCTGCCGGCCCTGGACGACGATGATTTGCGGCGTGGTCGGGCCACGCTACACAAGGTGTACGGAGAGGCGATGGCCTTGCTGGCAGGCGATGCGCTGCTGACGCGAGCGTTTGAGATTCTCACGGAGCACGTCGAGGCGGCTGACGTGTCGTCGCGGTTGTGCGGGGAGTTGGCGGCAGCGGCGGGTTGGCGGGGCATGATCGCCGGGCAGGTCGCCGATGTGCAGGGCCAGAACCGCTCGCCCGACCGGGAGTTGGTGGACTACATTCACCGATACAAGACAGGGCGGCTGATCTGTTGTGCCTGCCGGATGGGAGCGATGTCGGCCGGGGCCGATGTCCGCTCGTTGGCGGCGGTCAGTCGCTTCGGCGAGCACCTGGGACTGGCGTTCCAGATCACCGATGACCTGCTGGACGCCACCGGCAGTGCCGAGCAGGTGGGCAAGCGTACGGGCAAGGATGCCGAGGCGGGCAAACAAACCTATCCCCAGATCGTAGGGATAAATGGCAGCCGCTCGGCGGCGGAGCGGGAGACCGCTCTGGCGGTGGCGGCCCTCGAACCGATGGGGTCGCGAGCCGAGCCGCTGGCACGTCTGGCCCGATTTGTGCTGGGTCGGGCCAGGTAGCCGGGTCTGGATGGAGATCAAGAGATGTCGCAACTGCTGGATCAGATCAAGTCACCTGCTGACCTGAAGGTCACGCCGGTGAGCCGAATGCCCGAACTGGCTGAGGAGATCCGCCGGCGCATCGTCACAACGGTAGGCAAAAACGGCGGTCACCTGGCCAGCAACCTGGGAGTTGTGGAACTGACGCTTGCGCTTCATTACTGCTTCGAGTTCTCGCAGGACCGACTATTATGGGACGTGGGGCATCAGTGCTATCCGCATAAAATGCTTACCGGCCGGGCCGACCGCTTCGACCGACTCAGGCAGGCAGGCGGGCTGGACGGTTTTCCGAGCACTTCTGAGAGTTCCTACGATCAATTCGACGTGGGCCACGCCGGCACGGCCATCGCCACCGCGGTGGGGTTGGCGCGGGGCGACCAACTGACGGGGCGCACGAGCCGAGTGGTGGCTGTGGTGGGCGATGCGAGTATTGCCAACGGGCTGGCGTTCGAGGGGCTGAATGAGGCCGGCACGCTCAAGCGACAACTTCTGGTCGTTCTCAACGACAATTCGATGGGCATTGCCCCGACGCGGGGCGGCCTGGCCGAGCACCTGGCCAAGTTCCGCGTCAGCGGTCGCTACGAGGAGGTCAAGCGTCGGGCAAAGTCGCTGCTGCCCCGCATCCCCGTGCTGGGCAAGGGCATGTACGACGCACTGGATCACCTGAAAGAAGGCATCAAGGCGACGGTCTCGCCGCACCAGGTCTTCGAGCAGATGGGGCTGGTTTACATCGGCCCGACTGACGGGCACGACACGGCCCATCTGATCGAACTGTTGCGACTGCTGCGTCAAGTGGACCATCCGGTACTATTGCACGTGCACACGCAGAAGGGGCGTGGCTGCCCCTGGGCGATCGACGATCCGACCACGTTTCACAGCCCCAGTGGGTTCAAAATAGATAACGGCAAGGTCAACGTCGGGCAAAGTGCCGGCAGGACGTGGACAAAGGCCTTCGGCGAACATGTCATCGAGTTGGCCCGGCGTGACGAACGGGTGGTCGCCCTGACGGCGGCCATGCCCGATGGTACGGGCCTGGTGAAGTTCGCCGAGCGGTTCCCGTCGCGTTTCTTCGACTGCGGCATCGCTGAGGGTTGTACGGTCGATGTGGCCGCCGGCCTGGCCAAGACGGGGCTGCGGCCGGTCGTGGCCATGTACTCCACCTTTCTCCAGCGGGCGTTCGACCAGGTATATCAGGAGGTAGTGTTACAGAAGTTGCCGGTGGTGTTCTGCATCGATCGGGCCGGACTGGTCGGCGACGACGGCGCGGTGCATCAGGGCTTCCTGGATATTAGCTACCTGCGGTGTTTCCCGCATATGGTCTTGATGGCACCGGCAGACGAAAGGGAGCTGCGCGGGGCGCTCGACCTGGCATTGACGCTGTCGGTGCCGTCGGCGATTCGGTACCCACGAGATGTGCTGCCCGAGTGCGTCGCCGACCCCGAGCCTATGCGCCTCGGGCGGTCGCGCCGCGTGCGGAATGGCTCGGACGCCACAATTGTCGGGTACGGAGCAGTCGTGCCCGCGGCGGTTGAGGCGGCCGAGTTGCTGGCTTTGGATGGAATCGAGGTGGGTGTGTTCAGCGCTCGTTTTGCCAGACCGTTGGACGAGCAGATGCTGCGCAGTTTGCTGTCGTCGTCCGAGCCGGTCCTGACGGTGGAAGATCACAGTGTGGCCGGCGGTTTCGGATCGGCGCTTCTGGAAGCGGGGCGGCGCCTGGGGCTGAATCTGGGCAACGTTTTTTGCGCGGGCATGCCGGCAGACCGCTTTGTGGAGTACGGCTCGCGGGCCGGGCAGTTGGCGGAGGTGGGGCTCGACGCGGCGGGCATTGCCAGTCGAGCACGGGAGTTGGTCAAGGCGCATAGAGAAGCGGGCAGGGTCGTCGGGATCCTTCGGTCGGATCGGGTCGGTTCGGGACAGGCAGTGGGATGAAACCATCAGAGCGTTCGGGATCGCGGCGGGCGAGAGTTCTGCTCGTCGCCGACCCGCGCCGGCAGCACGTTGGGGAGGCTTCCGCGCGTCTGCAAGAAGCGTTGCGCGGCAAGGCAGACGTTGCGCAATTGGCGTGGTCTGAGCAGACGGACCGCATCGACGGGAAGGAAGTCGACCTGTTGGTCGTTCTGGGAGGCGATGGCACGATTCTGTCGGTCGCGCGGGCGCTGGGTGACCAACAGGTGCCCGTAGCGGGTGTCAACGTCGGCAAGCTGGGGTTCCTGGCCGAATTCTCCGTCGATGGCCTGATCCGTTGCTTCGATCGGTTGGTAGCCGACGGCTGTCACGTCGGGCAACGCGTGATGCTGGACGTGCGCAGTTGCCCCAGGAGTGGCGAGGGCTTTGTCAGCCTGGCGGTCAACGACTGTGTGATTCAGGCGGGCCCGCCTTTTCGTATGATCGAGTTGTCGATCGAGGTCGATGGCCAGCATCTCACGGACGTGGCAGGCGACGGTCTGATCGTCTCGACGCCCAGCGGATCGACGGCCCACAACATGTCGGCGGGCGGCCCGATCGTCGAGGCCGGGGTGCATGCGTTCTGTGTCACGCCGATCTGTGCCCATTCGCTGACGCACAGGCCGCTGGTGGTGGGCGCCGACCATGAGATTAAGGTCGTCGTGAACCATGCCAACAAGGAAACGACGGCTATCGTGGACGGACAGTTCAGCACGTCTTTGGGCGGAGGCGATCGGCTGCTGGTTCGCCGCGCGAAAGAGGCCCTTCTTCTGGTCCGCAATCCAGAGCAGACGCGATGGCATACGCTGGTCACCAAACTGAAGTGGGGGCTGCTGCCAACCGACGACTGATGCGTCGAACCCGCCGGCCGAGCGGGCCTGCACCGAGCCTTCGTGATAGAATCGGGTGTCGCTGGAGCGACGAAAGGTCGATATGGGCGCGTTCGAGCTGACGACCGACATGCAGCCCGGGGGCGATCAGCCTCAAGCCATCGAGCAACTGGTCGACGGTTTTACCTCGGGCAAACGCTGCCAGACGCTGCTGGGAGTGACCGGTTCGGGCAAGACGTTCACCATGGCCCACGTGATCCGGCAACTCGGCAGGCCCGCCCTGGTGATCAGTCACAACAAAACGCTGGCGGCCCAGCTCTATGAGGAGTTCCGCGAGCTGTTCGCTGACAATGCGGTGCATTACTTCGTCAGCTATTACGATTACTACCAGCCCGAGGCCTACATCCCCCAGCGCGACATCTACATCGAGAAGGACGCGTCGCGGAACGACGATCTCGATCGGCTGCGCCTGGCGACGACCAGTTCGCTGGTTTCTCGCCGCGACGCGATCATCGTCGCCAGCGTCTCGTGCATCTTCGGGCTCGGCTCGCCGGAAGACTATAAATCGAGTGTCGTCGAGGTGAAGGTGGGCCAGACCATCGAACGCGATGAACTGCTGCGGCGGCTGGTCGAGCTTCAGTACACCCGCAACGACGTGGACTTGAAGCGCGGCACGTTCCGGGCGCGGGGCGACTGCGTGGAGCTGCATCCGGCCTATGAACAGTTCGCCTATCGCTTCGAGATGTGGGGCGATCAGATCGAGAAGATCGAACTGGTGAACCCGTTGACGGCCGAGACGTTGGCCGCGGAGAACCAGGTGTTCATCTACCCGGCCGTTCACTACGTGATGCCGGAGGATCGCATCGAGCGCGCGGTGTCGTCCATTCGCGCCGAACTGGACGAGCGGCTGGCGGAGCTGAACGGCCAGGGCAAACTGCTGGAGGCACAGCGCCTGGCGGCTCGCACGAAATACGACATCGAAATGATCCTCGAGGTGGGGTACTGCTCGGGAATCGAGAACTACTCGCGGCATCTGGCGGGCACGCCGCCCGGCGCCAAGCCCTACACGCTGATCGATTACTTCCCCGAGGACTTTCTGCTGATCGTGGACGAGTCGCATGCGACGATCCCCCAGATTCGCGCCATGTACGCCGGCGACCGATCGCGCAAGGAGGTCTTGGTCGAGCACGGTTTCCGCCTGCCGAGTTGCCTGGACAACCGGCCCATGCGCTTCGAGGAATTCCAGGGCATGTGGAACCAGGTGCTGTTCGTCAGCGCCACGCCGGCCCCCTACGAACTCGATCTGTGTCGCGGCGAGGTGGTCGAGCAGATCATTCGTCCTACGGGTCTGGTCGATCCGAAAATTGAGGTTAGGCCGGCCCGAGGCCAGGTGGCCGACCTTCTCGAACAGACCACAAACCGTGTAGCCTCCGGCGAGCGGGTGCTCATCACCACCTTGACCAAGCGTCTGGCGGAGGATCTGGCCACGTACATCCAGCAGCGTCAAATCCGCTGCCGTTATCTACACAGCGAGATCGACACCATCGAGCGTGTCGAAATCCTGCGGTCGCTGCGCGAGGGCAAGTTCGACGCATTGGTGGGTGTGAATCTGCTGCGCGAGGGTCTCGACCTGCCGGAGGTGTCGCTGGTAGCCATTCTCGACGCCGACAAGGAGGGGTTTCTGCGGAGCGAAACGTCGCTGATCCAGACGATCGGGCGGTGTGCTCGCAACGTCAACGCCGAGGTGCTGCTATACGCCGATAAGGTGACCGATTCGATGCAGCGAGCCATCGACGAGACGAACCGTCGTCGGCAGATCCAAGTGGCGTACAACAAGGAGCACAACGTCACGCCGGAGACGATCCGCAAGGCCATTCGCACCGGACTGGAGTCGGAGATCCAGGCCCGCCGCGTCGCGCGCGAGGCCGTTCGCGCCTCGGAAGCGCAGTACACGCAGCAAGAGTTGCTGGCGATGCTGGAGAAGGAGATGCTCGAAGCCGCCGAGGCGCTGGAGTTCGAAAAGGCCGCAGCCATTCGCGACCGCATCAAGCAGCTCAAAGAGCAGCCCGAGTTGGTCGCCATCGGCGGTGAGTCGCCGCCGACCGAGACAGACCCAAGCGCCGGCGGCGATCCCGGTCGGCCCGCGAAACGCCGATCGCCCAGGAGCCGCTCACGCTAGCTCGGCGGTGGAACGGCAAGGCCCTTTCTGGAAAGAACACGAATGAACCTGCAAGACGTGTCGCACAGGCTTCCCCCCGGTATCGACTCGGATCGATTCTCATCGCTGATTGCATTGGCTCGCACCGAGGACCTGGGGCGACGTGGAGACATCACGTCGGACGCGGCCGGGCTGCCAGAGACTCCCCATCGCTACGCCCTGGTGGCGCGCGACAAGGGCGTGTTCTGCGGGAAGGGCGTTCTGGCCTTTCTGCTGGCCAGGCTCGCGCCGGAGGCGCGACTCACGAGCGTGATAGCAGGCGATGACGGCTTGCCCGTCGAGCCGGGCACCAAGATTGCCCTGGTCGAATGTCCGCCGGCGACCATGCTGTCAGCCGAGCGTACGCTGCTGAACTTCCTTCAGCGGCTGAGCGGCGTGGCGACACTGACGGCGCGCTACGTGGCGGCTATAGCAGGCACCGCGGCGAAGATCTACGACACTCGTAAGACGATTCCCGGCTGGCGCGAGCTGGACAAGTACGCTGTACGCTGTGGCGGCGGCTGCAACCATCGTGTCGGCCTGTTCGACGCGGTGCTATTGAAGGACAATCATCTTGCCGGGGTGTCAACCGACCGACTGGCCGAAGTGGTTGCACAGATGATCGAACGGACGCGTCGGCTGAATCCGCCGCCGCGGTTCGTCGAGGTGGAGGTGGACAATCTCGAGCAGCTGGAGATCCTGCTTGCGGTGAGCGGCATCGACGTGCTCCTGTTGGACAACTTCTCGTCGGACGACCTTCGCCGAGCGGTGCAACTGCGCGATCGGGCGGCGCCGGACGGAGGCATCGAACTGGAGGCGTCGGGGGGCATCTCGCTGGAGACCGTTGCCGCAGTCGCCCGCACCGGCGTGGAGAGAGTCTCGGTCGGTGGACTCACCCACTCGGCCGCGGCACTTGATTTGGCGCTTGATAGCCTCGACTGATCCGGACGGCCGTTGACTTCGTCTGCATTCCGGCGACGAGAGCCGCGTACGCCGACCGCCTTCAGATGGGATGCTCCCCCAGTGTATCCGGCTTGTTTGGCATTTTTTCGGTCCCGTCTATCGGGAACGCGGCTTTTGGAGTTTTTCTCGTTGGATGCACTTGAAGCCGCCACATTCGATGCAGAAAAGTGCTTGAAATAGGGTCCAAGCTCCGGAGCCTGCGCAATTGCCGACGCGGCGTGTTTTCGGCCGCAACTGAATAGCCATTTCGTTGTCAGCAAAGCCGTTCGCAATGGACGGAGTGAGGGCTGTCACGGTAACTGCAAGCGGCGGAACGAGATAGAATCTCAGCAGCACCGTCACTTCGAATGCTCCATGGATTCGCCGATCGAGCGGCTGGCAGGTTCTTGCGTCCGGCAGGTCACGTTTGGTGTCGATCGCCCTTACGAGAGCCGTTCCGTCTGATCGAAGCATCCCAAGGGACATTATCTCTTCCTGTAAGCCTCGTATTCACAACCAGTTATGGAAAAGAAGGTTTTTTTCAAAAAAGTATGTTCACTTTTGCTCCTGACTGTCACTAACCAGCAGACAACGTAGTGCCGACGCCTCTTCATTCGCGAAGCTGGGATCGCTTGTGAGCAACTTCCAGGCCAGGCAGACATCCATTTTGGTGCCAATTGCCCACGGCCGCGCTGGTCGGGCAACCTTGGGTAGAACGGCTACCGGGAGTGCTGTCGGGCTTTCCGCTGGGCGCCGTGCTGCGCCGAGATGGCGTGACTCGCCGAGCGGAGCAGCAAGCGACATCGGTGAGTGCCCAGACCAGGCGCGAGTGGCCCTGTGTCGGGGGTATACTCCGACGCGCTACTTGGCGCAAGGAACTGCGCCCCGCGCACGTTCTCCACCTGCGCGTATGGGCGTCGTATAGAACCGGACGCGTTACGCGCGCGAACAACGCCTAGTTATTTCCTGATGTAGTTTGAATCCATTGGAGGATGCATAATAATGCGCACCATATACCTCGGTTTACTAGCGGTATCGTGGATGGCTATCACTGGGAGTCCAGCCTTAGGTCTGGTTGTGCCTGACTCGGAGTGTACTTGCAACTATCAATACTGGACCGCGCCGCCGTGCCATATCACAGCGGATACCTGCAATCGCACGGATGGCGGCGTGACCACGACCGATCCTGGTGATCCGGACTCGGTATCGGGAGGCTCAATGTGTTGTGACAACACGGGAGGGCCATGCTGCGAGCAAAACTCGCCCCTGACTTGCTCCCAGGAACTTCGGGTCAGCTACACCGAGGCGGTGAGTGTCAGTGTTGCCAGTGGGATTGAGGCCGGCATTCCCGGCATTCAAGCTAGCCTCAGCAGCTCTATCGGTCACTCGACTCAGCGTGAGCAAAGCTATGCGCTGAACTGTCAAGTGGGCCCGGTCTCCGGGTGCGCCACCGCTGGTGTGGAGGCTCAGATGAGCATCACAGTGGGCATCGAGACGCAAATGGTCCATAGCTACTCTTGGACCGTTGAGTGGACTGGCTGTGAAGACAACAGTCCCACGCAATGGCCTTGCGCCCAAACACGCACGTCGACGGCTTCCGGGTCCTCCTGGGGCTCGGGCAGCTGTGTTGGAACTGGGCCGTGCTGATCAGATCGTGCAAGTACCTGGCAGGACAGGGCATTGCCCTGTCCTGCCAGGGGTTATTTCCTCTTGTGATGTGCAGGAGGCCGATTATGTCCAAATCCCGATGGACACCGAGGGGTCGCTTGTTAGTCTGACTGGTAATCGATAGGATTTTCTATATGGGGGTTCGCGAGAAGGGAGCAGGACGTGGCTAGAAGAAACGCGACTTCGCTCATGGCCGCCGTAACAGTAGGCTTGATGATTTCGGTGTCGAACGCCCAGGTGGATGCGATCAAGCAGGCCCTCGACGAATACGCGTCGGCTTGTGACCGTCTCCGCAGCGATTCTGAGATCTCTCAAGATGCCAAAACGGCCGTCTGGCGGCAATGGTTAGACCGTTTCGGGGATCTGTCGCAACGCCACCCGGACAGTCCTTACTACGCTGCAGCGATAACCAAGGCACTGGGTCTGGCAAACGGGCTCGGGGAATTTGGGTTGTCC
>Ga0272441_10016431_pt1 | contig 10226 bp, 10 predicted proteins | sample SSMProp6N_FD_193582 | JGI IMG/M metagenome (GOLD analysis project Ga0272441, IMG submission 193582) | Marine sediment archaeal communities from Little Sippewissett salt marsh, Falmouth, MA, United States - SSM-Prop-6N | ecosystem: Environmental > Aquatic > Marine > Wetlands > Sediment ... | reverse complement strand
GGATTTGAGGCAGGCGGGCACAATGGTCGGGAAGAAACGACGACCCTGACCCTGATTCCTGCGGTCCGGGAAAAATTAAGAATTCCCCTGATTGCCGCCGGGGGTATTGCTACAGGCGGCGCAATGCTCGCAGCCATGGTGCTGGGCGCAGATGGAGTTCAGGTTGGAAGTCGGTTTGTCGCCAGTGAGGAGGCCTCCTCCCATTTGGCGTTTAAGCAAAAGGTTGTCGAGGCCGGGGAAGGGGACACCCGCCTCACGCTCAAAGAACTCGCCCCGGTCCGCCTGATCAAAAATAAGTTTTATGAGGCTGTGGAAGAGGCTTATTCCCGCTGCGCAACTCCTGAGCAACTCAAAGAATTGCTGGGACGGGCACGGGCTAAGAGAGGCATGTTTGAAGGCGATTTAGAGGAAGGGGAATTGGAAATTGGCCAGGTTTCGGCCCTGATCCACGATATTTTGCCTGCAGCCCAGATCGTCAGAAACATGGTCGCAGAATTCAGGGCCGCCCAGGAGCAGGCTTCAGGTTTCTCCCTTTAATTTTCTCCTATCAGCTTATGGATCGGACAAAGGTGATATCCGGATACTGGCCCATTTTCATTCGGATGTAGCCAGGGGAATGACTTACCGGGATCTATCCGGCTTAAAGTTTGGTATAGATTAGGGCCTCTTTTTCATCAATGTCCTGCTCGGGCCCGGTTCGTATTGCTCCTCACACGTTTACCTTAATGCATTTATCGCCTTGAGGTGCTTAGCCATTGAATCCAGGGTGCCTGCGAGTTTTTCGATCTCCGATTGGGCCTCTTTCCAATCCCGTTGCTCAATGGCTTCCCGGACCCCTGGAAGGGTTTTTACCCCGTATCCTGTATAGAAACCAGGAGCATAGATCTGGTGCTTGTACCAGGATCGCCTTGGGAGCCCCTCCGGACTGGTCAATTGCTGTTCTGTTTTCATGAGAAGTTCATTCAGGGCTTCTCTTTTGGATTTTGGAAGGATTGAAAAATCTTTTTTGGAAAAAGATTCAGCTTCCCCCTCGAGCGTTGCCAGGGCATTTTGCAGAGGGCTGAAATCCAGGTAGGGAACCGCGGATTTCATTCCTGGAGCGGTTAAATTCTTCTTAGGGTCTGCCGCGAGTTCATAGGCTTTCGAACGTACCAGTTCATTGTGTTTTTCCGTGGTCTTTCGCATGGAGGTGGTTGTTTCTACAATCTCGTCGAGGTAGCCCGACACTGTCTTTTGCCAGGGTACAAAGTCAAGTGGGAGCCATTCGGCGTTGGCCAGGCGCAGGGTGATCCTGCCGGCGGTTTTGGCCAGGGCAATTCCATAGCTCATGTCCGGATCTTTAAACCTTTTGAAATGACTATACGTATCGTAGATGGTGTGGTATTCTCCCCCGGCATTTTCACCCCCAAACCCGAGATTGAGGGAGGCGATACCTGCGTGTTGAATAAAAGGGGTGTAGTCCGAGCCGGACCCCAGGGCATACAGCTTAAATTCGCCATCCCCTCCATTTGCACGATATCTGGCCCGCAGCCTTTCCTGGATTGAAACCCCGGTCTGTGGGTCCGGAACCGCCATCGCTACCTCAGAGACCATAGTCTGGAGGGAATGGGATCCCCCGGCTCCCAGAAACCCACGTCCATTGCCATCGGTGTTGATGTAGGCCACAGCTTTTTGTTGCAGTTCCCCCATATGATCCTCTACCCACTCGGTGGAGCCGATCAGCCCGGGTTCTTCCGCATCCCAGGCGCAGTACACCAGGGTGCGTTTTGGTCGTTGTCCCTTGCGCGCCAGGGCACCCGCTGCCCGCGCTTCTTCCATAAGGGCTACCATCCCGCTCACGGGGTCTGCGGCTCCGTGCACCCAGGCATCGTGGTGGTTGCCCCGCAGAATCCACTGATCCGGGTACTCAGAACCCTTCAGAGTGGCTATAACATTGTGTGCGGGCTGGAGTTTCCATTCAAACTCCAGTTTTAGCCGAACCTTTGCCGGCCCGGGCCCTATACGATAGGTTATGGGCAGGGCCCCCCTCCAATCCGCAGGGGCCACGGGCCCCTTCAGGGCTTTGAGCAGGGGTTCCGCATCGGCATAGGAAATGGGCAATACCGGTATTTTTGTAATCGTCGGGGCGTTGGCGCGTTCCAGGCGTTTGGCATCTTTGGTTGCCGCGTACCCGGGGGTCAGCACATCTCCGGGATACAGGGGCATGTCCATCACAGATCCGCGTTGCACGCCGGTGGCATTTTTAAATGCCCCCTCAGGATACACAGCGCCCTGATAATATCCATCATCTTTTGGATCCGAATAAATGAGACATCCGATAGCTCCTTTTTCGGCGGCCAATTTGGGTTTAATACCCCTCCAGGAGCCGTAGTATTTGGCGATTACAATTTTACCTTTGACATCAATACCGAGTTTCTCGAGTTCTTCATAATCGCTGGGAATCCCATAGTTCACAAAAACCAATTCAGCTTCCACATCTCCATCGGTAGAAAAGGCATTGTAGGAAGGTAACAGCGCATCTCCCTGGGCGGTATAGGGATCTCCCTCTACTGGAACTGCCGTCAGTGAGGCTGTAAATGGCTCGGGTTCCGTAAGCTCTAATAAGCGGACCTTGGGATACGGAAAAAGTACCTGGTAGGTCTCTACCCGGGCATCATATCCCCAGGATTCAAATTGTTTCTTCATCCATTTGGCGTTTTCTTCCCCAAAAGGAGTGCCCACCCAATGCGGTTTTTCGGTCATTTTTTTCATCCAGGTATCGAGGTTTTCCGGGTCCAGGAGGGCATCGAACTCTTTTTCCAGAGCGAGTTGTTCCTGGGCTGCAGCCGGGCTAAAACCTGTAATCTCCTGAGCCTTAGCGTAAAAAAGAGTACATGCGATAAGCAGGGAAAGAATAAGCTTTTTCATAAGGTGGGGTGGATTTGAGTCTGAAATATTAATATTTGTCATGGGTAAATATTTACGGGCAGATCACTCTGAGAGCGATCTGTCGAGTTGTAATAGCGTATTGAGCAGGGTGTTGGCCCCGTTGGTGATATCCTCCGGGCTGCTGTATTCATCAGGAGAATGGCTGATGCCGTTTTTGCTCGGGATAAAAATCATGCCCACAGGGCAGATCAGCGCCATATCCTGGGCATCGTGTCCCGCACCGCTCTGCATTTGCCTGCGCGTGAGTTTCAGGGCATCGGCTGCTTTTCCAATTTCTTTTTGAATAAAGGGCGCCGTAAGTGCCGGTTTGCCTGTAGTATCCAGGGCTTTAAATTCAATAGTGGTCCCGGATGATTCGGCGATTTCCGCTGCCCGCTTCCCTATGTTTTCAAAGAGCGTATCGATGACCGTATCTGAAAGGTCTCGTATTTCAAGGCTCAGGACTACTTCCCCGGGAATCACATTAGGGGCCCCCGGGGCCGCCTGAATCCTTCCCACGGTAGCTACCTGTTTGCCTTCCATTTTAAGGGCTTCTTCATTTACAGCCTGAATGAGGCGGGCGGAAGCCAGCAGTGCATCCTGCCGCAGGCCCATGGGGGTAGTCCCCGCGTGGTTCGCCATACCACTGACGGTAACATCCCACCACCGCAGGCCCACAATGCCCTCTACCACACCTATATCGAGCTGTTCCCTGTCCAGAATACCTCCCTGTTCTATGTGCAACTCCAGAAAAGCGGCCAGGCTTCCCCTGGGACGGATAACCTCCCCGAGACGGGTGGTGTCTCCGCCGAGCCGCTCTATCCCGGCTCCCATACTGTATCCGGTGGTATTAACTACCTCCAGCGCTTCTTTCTGCAAGGCTCCGGCAAGTGCACGGCTACCCATAACACCGCCTTCCTCGTTAGAAAAAATAATAATTTCAAGGGGGTGCTGCAATTGTATTCCCTTTTCTTCCAGTGTCCTGGCAACCTCTATGGCCGCCATAGATCCCACACAACCGTCGTAATTTCCACCCAAAGGGACCATGTCTATATGCGATCCCAATCCAAGGGGCTTCATACCGGGGCTTTTTCCAGGCTTTCGGCCAATAATATTTCCGGCAGCATCGATACTCGTCTCCAGACCCGCCTGATTCATAAGCTCCCGGACGTACCCCCGGGCTTTTAAATCTCCATCGCTAAAGGCCACCCGATTTGGTGCCCCGTCAGGATTCCGTCCAAAACCCGCCAACTCCTCCAGGGTCTTGTTGAGCCTTGTCGAGTTGATTTCAACAGGGGGTTGGGCGTAACAAAATGCAGGGAGCGCCAACAATAAGAGAAAATAGCAATATCGCATAGGTCGGTGGGTTGGTTATTTCGCAGAAGACCGCTTTTGGGTCAGATTACCGAAAAGCACCCGCGGGTTGTAACGGTGCCAAAAAGGTACGAAGTTTCGATGAATCTGAAGGTATTGGGCGTATTGAAAAAGCGGGAATCTAAGGCGGGACTGGTCTTTGCTCAAAACCTGGGTTATTTTAAAGAAATCCGGAGGATATACTTTTGTTCTCCTACTTTTGACAAATGGAAAAAATATACCTGACGGTGGATATACTCGGGACTGTGGCCTTTGCTATTTCGGGCGTCCTGGTCGCTATGGAGAAACGCCTCGATTTATTTGGGGTCGGGATTATCGCCCTTGTCACAGCTATTGGCGGGGGTACCCTGAGGGACATGCTTATCGGGAACACCCCGGTAACCTGGACAACGACCCCTATGTATATGTATATTATCCTGGGGACTGTCATTGTCACCATCCTTTTCCAGAGCCGCTTGAAATACCTGAGGACTTCCTTATTCCTCTTTGACACCATCGGAATCGGATTTTACACCATGATTGGAATCAACAAGGGGATGGAGGCAGGTCTGGAGCCCCTTATTTGTATTACTCTCGGGACGATTACCGCGAGTTTCGGGGGGGTACTCAGGGATATCCTCTGTAATGAAATACCGGTAATATTCAGGAAGGAAATATACGCTACGGCCTGTATTCTCGGGGGGACGGGCTACTTTTTGCTTCGGCAGACCCCGTTGCCGGAGGGCTATGCCTATCTCTTAGGGGTGGTTATCGTAATCGGTATCCGCCTGGCCGCTGTCCGCTATCATATCACCTTGCCGAACATCTACAAAAAGGCAACTCCCTGAATGGGCTATTCGATTACTTCTGCTTTTTCGATATAGATGTTTTTCATCGGCCATTCCCCATCGTCAATAGGCACCTGGTTGATGCGATCCACAACATCCATTCCCTCAATTACCCTTCCGAAGGCGGTGTAATTCCCGTCCAGGTGATACGATCCGGGGTCGGTCACTACGATAAAGAATTCAAAAGGGGACGCCAGCATATGAGGGTTGTCGATCTCACTGGAAGGCATTGAAATAGTACCCCTGTGGTGTTTATGCCCTTTACGGGTATCCGGGGGCAGGAGGTATCTGCCGATTTTCGCACGTTTTCGCGCCGTTTCCTTGTTATCTGCATTCCCACCCTGAATGATAAAATTGGGAACGACCCTGTGGAACATTGTATTGTCAAAATACCCGTTTCGCGTCAGGTAGATAAAATTGGACTTGTGGTAGGGGACATTGTCGTAGAGTTGGACGGTAAAACTTCCCATGCTTGTTTGCAGGCGGACTTTATTGACTTTAAGGTCCTTCTGGTAGTTGAAGAAAAAGTCAATGGCATTTTCTTCTGTTAACACAAAAGAAGTAGTGTCTTTTCTGGTGGAGGCCTCCCGGGTATTTGAGCTGTTTCCCAGTGAATCCGGAGCTATTTCGGGCTGTTCGCCTTTGGGTAGTTTTTCATTACTTTGTTCCCGGCAAGCCAGGCAGGCCAGGGCAATGAGCAGAAGGGTACAAAGGGATTTAAAGGCAGACATGGATTTCAAGAGTTTTTCTGAAAGGATTTCAAAAATAAAAAATCTTCCACTACCGGGAGCCTCCGCACATCTAGAAATGGCTCCCGAAATGCGGATCGCTGAATTGAAGGCCATGGCGCAACGGCCCGCGGATTACCGCAGGGCAGGGGTCATGGCGTTGTTTTATCCCGGGACTGACGGTGTGGCACGACTGCTCTTTATTCTCCGCAATTCGTATCCGGGAGTACATTCTGCCCAGATAGCCTTCCCTGGGGGGCAATTTGAAAAGGCAGATCGGGACCTGCAACAAACCGCCCTTCGGGAAACGGAAGAAGAAGTCGGGGTCCCGGCCCATGAGATCCAATTGATCCGCGCAATGAGTCAGGTATACATTCCCCCGAGCAGATTTGAGGTGAGTCCTTTCATCGGGCTGCTGCCCCATAGCCCTGATTTCAGGAAGCAGGATTCCGAAGTAGCTGCCCTGGTAGAAGTCCCCCTGCAGGATGTTATGAGTGATGCTAACCTGGTGACGCGGCAACTGACCACATCTTATGGCCGTGAGATAATTGTACCGGCATTCTATTTGGAAGGTCATATTATCTGGGGGGCCACAGCGATGATGCTCAATGAGGTCAAAAGCCTTTTAAAGGAGATTCTTCTGACCTGAATTTTGTATTTTAGCTTTCATGGGCATTTTTAAAAAGAATCCTTTTGGGCATTACCTGATCCTGAAACTATGGCTTACCCGTATTATGGGCTTGCTCACGCATCAGAGGTACAAGGGTTTTAACACCCTCGAGATTGAGGGCTCTGAGATTATCCCCGAATTGCCGGATACCAACGTGCTTTTTGTGAGTAACCACCAGACCTATTTCGCCGATGTCGTGGCGATGCTCCATGTCTTTAACGCCAGTCTCTCGGGGCGCCAGAATTCTATAAAGAATGTGGGCTATCTCTGGAAACCCAAGTTGAATACCTACTACGTGGCCGCCAAAGAGACGATGAGCAAGAGTTTGTTAACCAAAATAATGGCCTATGCCGGCTCTATCAGTATTGAGAGGACCTGGAGAGCCGACGGGAAGAACGTCAACCGACGGGTGAAGTTCAGCGATATCAGCAATATTGGCAAGGCCCTGGATGACGGCTGGGTGATCACCTTTCCCCAGGGAACTACTACACCATGGAAGCCCCTCAGAAAAGGTACTGCGCATATTATAAAGACCTATAAGCCCGTGGTCGTTCCCGTGGTTATCGATGGGTTCCGGCGTTCCTTCGACAAACAAGGCCTTTTTATCAAGAAAAAGGGAATTCTGCAGCATATTGTAATAAAAGAACCCCTGGAATTTGACTATGAAAACGACACTGTCGCAGAGATTATAGAAAAGCTGGAGTACGCTATAGAACAGCACCCCTCCTTTCTGAAGGTGATTCCGGAATCTGAGTTGATGGCCTATGAAGAAGCGAATAACCAACGCCGTTTCAGACCCGATCGGGAACCCACTGCGGAGCCCAAACCAGACTAGGCTTCCATGCGTTTAAGTTCGATGTAATTCCGACTCAGTTTCCGGGTCAGCAATCCGTAAAGCAGAAAATAAATACCCGCCAGGACACCGGTAAAGAGAATGCCGGCTACGGTCATAACCCCTATGAGCAGCCACTTGAGCTGATCTGGATCCACATTTTGATTCTTAATGTTTAGTGTTTCGACCAGATTGTCATCCAGGGCCATACCGACAATAAACACACCAAAAATCAGCAAAACCATAGCGAGACAAAACAGGACATAGTGCTTTACGGTCCGCCGTGTCCTGAAAATCTTTTTCATTAGTTTTTTGGCGTCATCCAGAACAGAGATCTCCCTGTAGCGTCTATAGAATTGAAAAATAAAGTAAATCGCCACGGCGTACTGTATGATCGTCAGGGCGATGATCCAGTTGTTAATCCCGAGGCTTTTGGCGAAGTTGTAATCCATTTCATTCCGGAAGGAAGGAATCAGGTAAAGCAGATGCGGTAAGAGAAATTCGATAATACTGATATAAAAAATCCACCGGACCACAGAGGAAGATTTCTTCCAAATCATCTTGTAGATTTCCTCATAGGTCAGACGGGGCAGGTTGGTTTCCTTTTTTTGCCAGTCTTTTTTTAATAAATCCAATTCATCTAGCATAGCCTACGGATTCAGAATGGTTCTTAGTTTGGTCTTTATTCGGTTCATTTTTACACGGGCATTCACTTCTGAAATACCCAGGGTCTCAGCGATTTCACTATAGTTCTTGTCTTCTAAATACAAGAAAACCAGGGCCTTGTCAATATCTGAGAGCTGCCTGACGGCACTGTACATCAGGCTTAGTTGCTGCTCCTGTGTAGGATCGTACTCCTCGGCGCTTATCTTGTAAACCACAGAGTCATAGTCGTAGGTAGCGGGCCTCCTTTTTGATTTGCGGTACAGGGTAATGGCCGTGTTCAAGGCGACCCGATACATCCAGGTGCTGAATTTGGAGTCCCCCCTGAATTTCGGATAGGCCTTCCAGAGCTGTATGGTGATTTCCTGGAATAAATCGTTGTGTGCGTCCCGATTGTTGGCATACAGGCTACATACCTTATGAACAATATTCTGATTGTTCTCCAGTTCCGTTACAAATTGGTGCTCGAGCTCCTTATTCACTGTTGGTTAGCAGTTCTTACAGATTAGTAGCCGGGGTAAGGGATTTGTTACATATTTACTACCCAAAGAAATATTCCGATGGGGACAATTACATGCCCACTTTCCTGGGGGTTTGGGTTCAATTTCGATAATTGAGGGCTGGAGGGCGATCTCCCAGTAGGGGAATGTATTTAAATTCCTTACCTCGTCGCTCCAGGAATTCTGCTTTGGCCTCTGAGATGGCTTTGGGGTTGGAGAACAGGTCGATAGCTGTGGATGAGAGGGTTTTGGCAGCGACCATCATTCCCTTAGTTCCGATACCGGTGCCTCCGGCAGCCACGGCCTGCCAACTGTGTGCCGGGGTGCCGGGAACCCAGGTGGCGATACGAATCCCCGCTGTGGGAACCGTAAAGCTCACATCCCCCACATCTGTGGAACCATAGGCTTTTCCTTCGGTTTTAAAAGGCTGAACCCCGCTGGCCACCTCCGGCTGCAGGCTTTTCTGACCCAGGGATTCCGAAATTGTGGAGGCAAACTGCAATTCCTGAGGAGAATAAGTAACGCCACCGATGGCTTCCAGGTTTTTATGTACGATTTGCTGCAGGCGGACATTTGGCAGGAGTTCGTAAACCCCGCCAATCATTTCGTATTCCATCTGTGTTCCCGTTCCCAGGGCTGCCCCTTCAGCTGCTTTTACAATGCGGTCAAAGATATCGATGACCACATCCCTGTTGTTGTGACGCGCGTAGTAATAGACTTCAGCGAAATCCGGGACCACATTGGGGGCTTTGCCCCCATCGGTGATTACATAATGTATGCGCGCCTGTTCCGGAATGTGCTCCCGCATCATATTTACCATGGCGTTCATGGCTTCTACGCCGTCCAGGGCGGATCGACCTTTTTCGGGAGCTCCTGCGGCATGGGCAGAGACCCCGTGGAAGCGAAATTTTGCAGACTTGTTGGCCAGGGCGGCACTGGCGCTGGCGTCATTCCGGTCCCCGGGATGCCAGTGCAGGGCAACATCCAGGTCGTCAAAAAGTCCGGCCCGTGTCATATATACTTTTCCCGATCCGCCTTCTTCGGCCGGGCATCCATAAAAGCGTATGGTTCCCTGTCCCCCCCGGGCTTTCAGCCAGTCTTTAACAGCGATGGCAGCTGCAGCTGAAGCCGTACCGAAAAGGTGGTGGCCGCAGGCATGGCCCGCAATCCCTCCCGCACTTTCTTTTTGGGGCACGGCCTTCTGTGAAAGCCCGGGCAGGGCATCATACTCCCCTAAAATCCCAATAATCGGAGTCCCGCTTCCGTATTCGGCCACAAAGGCTGTTGGAATACCGGCAACTCCCTTTTCAATCCGGAAACCGGCCTCAGAAAGGGTTTCCTGAAGGAGGGCGGAGCTTTGAACCTCCTGATACCCCATTTCAGCCCAATCCCAAATCTTCAGGGCAATGGCCTCATATTTTTCCTTTTGGGAATCGAGATTTTTTAAAACTTTTTCCTGAGCGCTCAGGCCCAATACGATAAAGAAAGAAAGGATGAATAAACAGGATTTCATCAGGTCGGATTTTAAGGGTTAAGCGATTTTAAAGATACGAGAACCTGTGATTAAATCAAGTGTTCTCGTATAAGCCTGAAATAAGCCTTTATTTTCGGGCTATATGAAAAAGGGTTTCAGGAATTTCTCGGGTGATAGGTATTGACAATTTGCGACAAATGCTGCCGGTCTACATGCATATAAACCTCTGTAGTCGTGATGCTTTCGTGCCC
>Ga0272441_10016430_pt1 | contig 10227 bp, 7 predicted proteins | sample SSMProp6N_FD_193582 | JGI IMG/M metagenome (GOLD analysis project Ga0272441, IMG submission 193582) | Marine sediment archaeal communities from Little Sippewissett salt marsh, Falmouth, MA, United States - SSM-Prop-6N | ecosystem: Environmental > Aquatic > Marine > Wetlands > Sediment ... | reverse complement strand
CAATACAAGTAATCCGATAAGTCCCATTGGTATGTCCCGACTCATTCTTGTGTTGCCGGATTTTGCGGCCAGTTTCCCACCGGTGATCTCCTTCCAGGCCAGTGAAAGAGCACCGCCGATGATTTTTGACGATTTAATGATACCGATAATACCGGCGCAGGCAATGCCGCCAATACCAATATGTCGAACATAGGTGGTGAAAATTTCTTCGGCGGTCATGCCGGAAATGAGCGTGTCGGCTGTGCTGCCTAAAACCGTTGTTAAATCCTGCCCGAAATATGAGACCAGGGGGATAAACACAAACCAGGACACAAATGAGCCCGCGGCGATGATGGCTGAGTAACGCAATCCGATAATGTACCCCAGTCCCATAACTGCCGCGCCCACATTCAGGCGGAAAACGATTTTTAAATTATCCGCGAGTCCGGTGAGAAAAGGAACGGCGCGGCTTTCAAAGACTTCGCTCCACCATTTAAATGTGCCGATGATAAAATCATAAATACCGCCAATGGCCATGGCTTTGAGCAGAATTTTTGCCTGGTCGCCGCCCGCTTCACCGGCAACAAGGACTTCGGTGGTTGCCGTCGCTTCAGGGAACGGAAATTGTCCATGCATGTCCTGAACAAAATATTTGCGAAACGGGATCAGAAATAATATACCCAGAATGCCGCCAAAAAGGGAGGCAAAGAAGATCTGAAAAAACTTGGCATCCAGGCCAAGTATGTATATGGCCGGGATGGTGAATATCGCCCCCGCGACAATAACGCCGGAAGCGGAACCGATGGACTGGATCATAACGTTTTCGGACAGGGCATTTTTGCGTTTCATAAACGAGGACGCGCCAACAGCTAAAATGGCAATGGGTATCGCCGCTTCAAAAACCTGGCCGATTTTAAGTCCTAAATACGCCGCCGCCATAGAAAATAAAGCGGCGTAAAACAAACCGGACAAAAGTGAATACAAAGAAATTTCGCGAAGAGGTTTGTCGTCAGGCACGAGAGGTTTATACACCTCGTTTTCTTTTAACGGCCTGTACGCGTTTTCCGGAAGAGATGCCTTGGTTGGATCCATAATTACTCCTTTAACAGTTTCTGTATTCTTTACGAAAATGAAATTATGAAAAGATAATTATTCGGGTTTGTATTTGCAAGGGGAAATTTTATAAAAAGGACGTAAAAACAATATGTACAAAAAGAATAAAAAAACTTGAAAAACAAAAAAAATACTTGACAAAATACAAATTTTTAATTATGTTGGCTTAAAGGTTTTCGCAAACGTTTAAGTGAGTTTGGCTTTTTACTATGGTCAGCTTTCGTCAGGTCAACGTGTACCTTTTTTAAGAAATTGTGTAACCGTTTATTTTTTCTGATATTACATTGTCTTTTGATATGCCTGATGGTAAATGAATTGTTTTGTAAATTTCATATTTATTAATTAATTTAAATGTTATCAACGCATTAAACAATTTTAGCTGTATCCGTTGAAAATAGGTAAGACCAAATTTGATAATTATTTTTCCAATAACCATGATTAATTTTAAAATTGGTTGATTAGTAAAATAGAATTAATAATGAATAAATTTCTTCCCACTCTTTATGAGCCATTAGTGAGAGGTATTTAGACCGGTCGCTAAACAAAGGAGTTGAAAGAATGGATGATAAATTCGTAAAGTAAACATTAGTATAGGATGGTAGATTCAGATGTCGTATAATAAAAAAGTTACTCTTAAACATATCGCTAAATTGATGGGTATGACTCCGGCAACGATCTCAAAAGCGCTGCGGGATAGTGATGATATATCCGAGAACACGCGAAAAAAAGTAAAAGCACTGGCCGAAGAATTGGGATATCGACCCAATCTGATGGCCAGGAGTCTGGTCAGCCAGCGCAGTTTTATGCTTGGGGTGATCGTACCCAATTTAAGAATATCTTTTTATTCAGAGGTTACTCGCGGTATATATGAAGAAGCCCGGCGACATGGCTATGAGGCGATTATTGTGGTGAATGACGATAGTTTTGAGAATGAAAAACGAAACCTTGAATTTTTATCCGCGCTGGCGGTTGACGGCATACTGATAAATGCCGTTCCCGGTGAAGATAATAATGATATACTTAAGAGGATTTCCGACCGTGGAGTCCCTTTTGTGAGTTATGATCGTTTTGTCGAAAATTTTGATTTTCATTCCGTATCGATAGATGATGAAGGCGCGGCTTTTAAAGTTATAGAGCACCTGGTCAATGAAGGCAGAAAAAATATCCTCTTTCTTGGTCCCACGGATAATCCATCCGTTGCCAAAGGACGTTATCGCGGCTATCGCAAGGCGTTAAAACATTTCAATATCGAATACGATTCGAGGCGTGTCGTCGCTTGTGTAGTTGAAGAGCACGACGCTGGCGAGAAAATGCAGCAGGTATTGGATGCCAAGATACCTGTTGATGCCGTTATGTGTGTTGGGGGATTGGTGGCTTATGGCGCGGGCCGTGTAATATTAAATTCACAATTGTCCATTCCCGGCGATATTGCCCTGGCGGAATTTGGCGATAATGATATTGTTGCCAGGCTTGGCGTCCCATTTTTAACGGTATATCAATTTCCTTATGAAATGGGTGTCACCGCGGTTCAGATGGTCATAGATCTTATCCAAAAATCGGCATTATTGGAAAAACCGGAACATAAGATCATCCCGACAAAATTAATTTATCATGAAATAGGAGTAAAAAGTCGCATTGTCAGTGATGTACATGGTTCAGAGATTATTGATAATGTAGATTAGTGGTAGTAAATGATATTATTCAAAAAGGAAAGCAGATGATGGAAAAACAGATGAATTTAGGTTTACAGGCATTAGAATTGGAATTCGGAACCAGTACTGTAAAAAAAGTCATTGAAAATGTGAAAAATTATAAAGTTGAAGTGCCAAGCTGGGTTTTCGGCCGGTTTGGCGGCGGACGCTTTGGGGATTATATGCCGCCCGGTGCGGCGCGCGACGTTCGTGAAAAACTGGATGATGCCGCGATAGTTCATAAATTGACCGGGGCGACTGATACTGTCGCCATGCACATATTATGGGATTTTTCTGATGACGGAATGGAGGGGGATATGGCCGTTGTCGAACAGGTGGCAAAAGAGACTCATTCGCGGGGATTAAAAATCGGGGCGATCAATCCAACTTATTTTTTAGAAGGTTCCGAGCGCGGCAGTTTATCAGCGACTGAAGAACATACTGTGAAAAGATATATAAACCAGACGATCCTGGGTGGAAAAATCGCCGGGGAATTCGGGAATAAATTAATTACCCTCTGGCTGCCGGACGGTTCCTTATATCCCGGGCAGGTTGAATTGAAAAAAGCGCAGGATATTTTATTCAATTCGTTGTATGAAATCTGGCAAAATATTGACAAAGATATCACGATCCTGATTGAATACAAGGTGTTTGAGCCGGGAACATACAGCACCCTTTTATCCGATTGGGGCAGCGCGTATATGGGGGCAAAGAATCTGGGTGACAATGTCGGGGTCCTCGTTGACATGGGACACCACCATCAAGGGACGAATATTGAACAGATTATCGCCCGGTTGATCAGTGATGGGGGAAAAGGTGGATTTCACTTTAATACCCGTTATGCCGCTGATGATGATCATGCCGTGGAGCCGAATGGTGAAATGGCGAGAATATTTTATGAACTTGTGGCGGGGAATGTCATTTTCAACAAAGATCCGCAGAAAAACTGGGCTTTTATGATAGACCAGTGCAGCAGCCGGGAAAACAGGATCCACGCATTGATACATACCGTCGACTCTTTACAGGCTTCCCTGGCCCGGGCCTTGCTTGTGGATCAATCCCGGTTAGAGGAATTCCAGAAAAATGATGAAATTATACTTGCCAATCGTTTTTTTAACAATGCCACCCTGAATGCTGATGTTCGGCCAATAATATGGGCGGCCAGGCAGGAGAAAAACCTGCCCTTCGATCCGGTTATGGCTTTTGTGGAAAGCGGTTATCAGCAAAAAATCGAAAAAGAAAGATCATAATTTACAATCACCAATCCATTTTAAATTGACATACGGTAATTCACATAACGAGAGAATATGGAATGGCAACTTCAAAGACTTCATTGACACAAAGACTGGATGCGCTTTTTGAATTTGACCGTCAACCGGTTACGGGGAACAAATTGCAGGGTCCGGGGAAATTTATCGGCCTATTCGCGGGTGAACATGTGGCGGCAACGGAATTTGTTATTGGCCCCATGTTTGTCATCCACGGTGTTGCGGCTGCGGATCTGTTTTGGGGATTACTTTTCGGAAATTTACTGGCCGTTTTATCCTGGGCGTTTTGGTCGCTCCAATTGCGGTACGGACCCGGTTAACCCTGTACTGGTATTTGAAAAAAATATGCGGACCCGGTGTCACATTTATTTACAATATTGCCAATGCTTTACTTTATTGTGTGCTGGCCGGTGCGATGATCTCGGTTTCGGCAACGGCCGTTGGGCTGGCATTTAAAACACCCACACCGGAATTGACGGATGTATTGCCCAACAGCGTGAGCTGGGTGGTCATTACACTTGCCGTAGGCGGCGTGGTGACGCTGTTTGCCATTTTAGGATTTGATAAAGTGAGTAAGTTTTCTTCGGTTTGTTCTCCCTGGCTGTTCGCGATATTTATCGCCGGCGCCCTGGCTTTGCTGCCGAGTCTCGGAGAGATCAACAGCCTGGGCGATTTCTGGCATGTCGCCAAAACCAAGATCTGGACCGGCATACCCGAAGCCGGACAGGAAAAATATACTTTCTGGCACATCATGTTTTTCGCCTGGTTTGCCAATCTGGCCATGCATGTCGGATTATCGGATATGGCCACACTCAGATACGCCAAAAACTGGAAATACGGATTTTTCAGCGCTTTCGGGATGTATCCCGGGCACTTTCTGGCCTGGATCTGTTCCGGAATTATGGTGGCCGCTGTGGCCCGTAAAATGGACCCCGGCATGATGGCTTTTACGGCCGCGGGTTTGGCGGGCGCGATTGCCGTGGTCATCGCCGGATGGACGACGTCTAATCCAACCATGTACCGGGCCGGCCTGGCGCTGCAGGTCGTCACGCCCAACTGGGCGCGCTGGCGGGTCACACTGATTGCCGGAGTGGTCACTTCTGTCGTCGCCTGTTTCCCTGTGGTTTTCATGCGGCTTTTGGATTTCGTCGCGCTGTATGGACTGATTCTCATGCCAATCGGCGCCGTCGTATTTGCCGAACACTGGCTGATCCCGAAATTTGGAATCGAACAATACCGGGCCGAAAAACAGAATCTGTATATAAACTGGCCGTCTTTGATCGCCTGGATCGGCTCGCTGGTTATTGTGTTTTTATTACCTATACATATGTTCTTTAAATGGCTGCCGGGTTATTTTATCGCTATGATATTATATATTTCCCTGAGTTATAATTTTTCCAGAAATGATAAAAAATAAGATCAGGAGTCTCACATGTTAAAACAAATGATGAAACTTTTATCTCCATATATTTCACTGTTCGCTCTGTGTTTAATTATTTTTTCATCCATCCAGATGTTTTCCGGAACAGTATCCAAAGAATATTACATCCTCATGACCAATATTTTTACGGCTGTCTGGTTTGTGTTTTCACCTTTCTGGCTGATCAGGGGCGAAAAATCAAAAGAAAGCTGATTTTGTCAATCCCAAAGTGAGTGGTGTACATATTACTCATGTTTTAAAAATAATTGTTCACAGACTTTGGTTTTAATTGAAATAAAAAGTAATATTCAGAAATGAGCATGCAATATGCGTTGTATGCTCATCTTTTTTTAACCCGGGAGTTTTTATGCCATTAACGAACAGACGGATATTTAAAAAAACATCAATTATATAAAGGTGACTGCGAGTTGTACGACCTGCAAAATGATCCCGGCGAAATGAAAAATCTTGTTTTTGATCCCGGTTATAAAGATATTATTTATGAATTAAAGACCGGTTATTACGGTTTACGGTCGAATTCGAGACAAATCTGCCGGAGATTGACCGGCTCATGGCGTAATAGCGGCTTGCAGGTTTCCGATTATCTTATTATATTTTTCTTGAAATATATATTGTCAGATGTGCTATTTTTATAGGGGGGCACGAGTCGAAGGATAATATATAATAAAATTTACATTTTTCAGGTTCTTCCGGCTCGAGTCTTTTATTATTTTAAATTGTTATCTTGTATTTTTCAGGGTGTTTTAATGAAAAATAATTTAAAAGCGAAATGGTCACGGCGCGATTTTTTCAAGAGCGGTACGATAGGGGGTTTTACTTTATTAAATCTTCAAAATATGTCTCCCAAACCGGCGAACGCCGGACAACCCGTTACCAATACGATCCCCCAATCACATCCGTCAGATAAAAAACTGGATTTGAGTCCCGCCAGGTGGATATGGTACCCGTCTCAAAGAACGCTACCGAATACCTTTGTGCTGTTTCGCAGAGAAATTGATCTGCCGGAAAAACCGGTTAAAGCCAGCGGCTGGATTTTGGGTGACAGCCGGTATTTATTGCAGCTCAACGGAAAACGGGTACAATTCGGTCCGGCGCCCTCAGATCCCCGTTGGGCGGAGGCAGATCCGGTTGACCTGACGAATTTTTTGAAACCCGGTCCGAACGTGATCGGTTCCACTGTGCTGTATTACGGGTCCGGGGACGGAACCTGGCCCATCGGTAAACCCGGGTTTATCTTTTATCTCGAAATGGAATTCAGTTCCGGTAAAAAACAGATATTGGTGTCCGATTCCGGCTGGAGATGCCACATCGCCAGATGCTGGCAGCCGGGACAGTACAAACGCTGGTACCTGCGCGCCCTGCAGGAAGAATTTGACGCCCGCCTGTATCCTTACGGGTGGAACACGATTGGCTTTAAAAAAGATTCGAACTGGCTTGCGGCCATGGAACTGGATTGCCCGTCTGATCTGCCGGCCATCTGCTCTACCTATAATGACTATTTGCTGGAAGGTAACGGGGACAGGAACGGTTGTGAACTGCGGGCCCGTGAAATACCCCATATGAGTGAGTCGAAAATACCGGTCAAACGGCTCGCCGAAGCTTATTTTATTCAGTGGAAACGGCCGCCGCGGGAATATTTTGAATTCATCACACCGGACGCCTTAATCGCAAACAAAACGGAGCGGATCGATAATCCGGAAACCGGAACATGGCGGGTAAATTTCGAGCAAGATAAAGCTGTCGCGTTAACTTATGAACTGCGGGAACAGATCGTCGGCTGGCCCTGTTTTACGATCGACGCCCCGGAAGGGACGATTGTCGAACTGATGGTCCACGAGGGGCATGAGGTCGGCGGCCCGGCCCTGCTCAATACCCACTTTAACGCCTGGACACGTTTTATTTGCCGGAAAGGGGTGAACGAGTTCGAAACCTTTGATTTTGAAAGTTTACGCTGGCTCCAGTTACATATACATAACGCGACAGGGACCATCACGATAAAGAATGTCGGCGTGCGCCGCAGGCAGTTCCCGTGGCCCAATTCGCCGAATGTTTTATGCTCCGACAAAACCGTGCAAAAGCTGGTGGACGCGTGTATAAACACGATCCATAACAGCGCGCAGGAAACCATAGTTGACGGTATGGGCCGCGAGCGGCAGCAATACAGCGGCGATGTGGGGCATCAAATTCATGCGATTTATAATACTTTTGGGGAAACAGGACTTCCGGCGCGATTTATAAACACATTCAGCCAGGGTTTGACAAAAGACGGTTTTTTCCTGGACTGCTGGCCGGCGTACGACCGGCTGGCCCGGTTGATGGAACGGCAAATGGATCTTACGCCCTGGGGGCCGCTGCTGGACCACGGCGTCGGATTGAATTTTGACTGCTATTATCATTATTTATATACCGGTAAATTGGAAGACCTGGCGGAAATTTATCCCCGTTTGTTACGATTTTTCGGTTATCTGGTGTCGATAACTGGAAAAGACGATTTGCTGCCGGTTGTCGACACGGGTGTGCCCAAAGTGTGGATCGATCACGACGCGTTTCAGCAGCAGCGGCACAAACAGTGCGCGTTTAATCTGTACACCGCGGCGATGATGAAAAACGCGTTGTCTCCGATTTGCCGCGCGTTTAAAGACCCTGAGATGGAGGAAACTGTTTTCAATACGGGGCGGGAGCTTTTGCGGAACACGCAAAAACGGTTCTGGAGCGAGAGGCATGGATTATTTGTGAACAATTTACCCTGGGTAACGGAAGAAAAAGGAATCCGCCTGGATGACCGGTCATTATCGCTCGCGGTGTTGTATGACCTGTGTCCGGGGGGCCGGACAAAAGCCGCTGTAAACGCTCTGGCGGACACGCCGGGAGAACTCGGATTGTCCTACCCGGCGAACGCGGGCTGGCGGTTATGGGCGCTGGCAAAAGGTGGCCGGGTGGACAAGATATATGAGGACTTTGAAACCAGATGGATCAATATGGAATCCGTCACCCTGAACAATACCATGCAGGAGGGATGGCACGCCAGACCGGATTCGGGCGCGCAGTGGAGCCACTGTCCGGTCGCGCCGCTGTATGTACTGTATATGAGTATTGCCGGCATCAATCCGCTGGAACCGGGCTACGATAAATACCAAATATGGCCGCGATTGGGTAAACCGGAGAAACTGGAATTAACCGCGCACACGGTTAAAGGGCCCATCCGGTTTAAATCTGTTGGGAAACCGGGGGACCGGGAACTGACTATTGTTACGCCCGCGTCGGGTCAGGGCGAACTGGTTTTGGATGCCCGTGAAGAAATTGATCTGCCGGTTTTAAAAATAAATAAACAGAACAACGCCAGACATTACCAATTACCGGTCGCGCGGGAAATTAAATTAAAACTAAAATATACCTGAAAGGAGCAAGCATGTCTCGATCATTTGAACGCCGTCATTTTTTGAGTTTAATTGCCGCGGGTTCAGCGGCCGTCGCGTTGGGCGGTCTGAGCTGCTCGCGAAAAAGAACCGGTCCGCCGAATATCGTACTTTTGTTCGCGGATGATATGGGTTATGGTGATCTGAGCTGTTACGGTCACCCGACCATAAAAACGCCTTTTCTGGACCAAATGGCGCGGGAAGGGGTCAGGATGACCTCTTTTTACTCGACCGCCGCCCTGTGTTCGCCGTCCCGGGCCGCGTTGCTGACCGGACGTTATCCGCTGCGATGCGGTATGCCGCATGTGCTTGGTCCGGATTCGGAAAACGGTCTCCCCGAATCCGAGATCACAATGGCCGACGCGCTTAAAAAAGCCGGTTACCGGACAATGGCCATCGGTAAATGGCATATCGGACATATGAAAAAAGAGTTTATGCCCACATCACGTGGATTTGACGCCTATTACGGTCTGTTATACAGCAATGATATGATGCCGCCGTGGGTCAAAACGGAAAAACCGCTACAGTTGTACCGCGACCTGGAACCCATCGAACATCCGGTAGAACAGGAAACCCTGACGGAACGGTATACGGAAGAGGCCGTCAAATTCATCAGATCGGCAAAAGACGGACCGTTTTTTCTGTATCTGCCCTATACCATGCCGCACCTGCCGGTACGGGCGTCCGAAAAATTCAGCGGCACGTCACGAGCCGGTCTGTACGGCGACGTGATCGAAACCATTGACTGGAGCGCTGGTAAGATACTGCAAACATTAAAAGAACTCGGGCTCGATAAAAACACGCTTGTGCTGTTTACAAGTGATAACGGTCCCTGGTGCAATATGCCGCCCAGGATGCTGCATGAAGGGATCGAAAAGTGGCATGCCGGTACGCCGGGATTGCTGCGCGGCGCCAAAGGGACAACCTACGAAGGCGGTCACCGTGTGCCCGGGATCGCGCGATGGCCGGGCGTTATACCGGCGAAGCAGGAAACAGCCGAACCGGCCAATACCATGGACCTGTTCACAACGATCCTTAAAGTATGCGGCACGGACGTGCCGGATGACCGCGTGATTGACGGTTTGGATATTTTGCCGCTGCTCAAAGGTCAAGCCAAATCCCCAATGAAGGAATTTTATTACATGGCGGGCTACAGGTTACAGGCCGTGCGGGAAGGAAAATGGAAATACCGGCTGACCAATCCGGCGGGCGATAAAAATAAAAGGGCCAATAAACCGCTGCGTGAATTGTATGATCTGGATGTCGATCCCTCTGAAAAATATAATGTGGTAGACAGGCACCCGGACCTGGCCGCGAAA
>Ga0272441_10016429_pt1 | contig 10228 bp, 6 predicted proteins | sample SSMProp6N_FD_193582 | JGI IMG/M metagenome (GOLD analysis project Ga0272441, IMG submission 193582) | Marine sediment archaeal communities from Little Sippewissett salt marsh, Falmouth, MA, United States - SSM-Prop-6N | ecosystem: Environmental > Aquatic > Marine > Wetlands > Sediment ... | reverse complement strand
AATACGGCCGGGAATTTATGAATGAGATTGAGATCAAGAATCATGATTTTTTGGATACGGACAATCTGGTCAATAAAGGGATCACCCGCCGGGGTACGAAAATTTTAGTGAACAGGGAGTTTTTACAGGCGGACATCCGTATCGGGATCGGCAGCGTACTGCCCCACCATCCGACCGGCTGGAGCGGCGGTGCGAAGATCCTTTTACCCGGCGTTGCCGGTGAGGAAACGACTTGTGACATGCACCTGTTGGGCGCGACAGAGCAGCAATTGGGCAAGATAGAAACTCCTTGCCGCAGCGAGATGGAGGATTTTGCCGATAATGTCGGATTGCATTTTATTGTCAATGTTGTTCTGGATGAACAAGGGCATATTTTAAAATCCGTGGCCGGGCATTTTGTAAAGGCCCATCGCGAAGCTGTGAACTGGGGCTTTAAAGTGTTTGGCGCGGCGTTTCATGAACAGGCGGATTTAACGCTCAGCAGCACCCACCCGATGGATTACGATCTGACCCAGAGCGACAAGGGGCTGTTTTCGGCCGAAATAGCGACAAAACAGGGCGGTGAGATCATCCTGTTATCGCCGTGCCCCGAGGGGATCGCGCCAACCCATGGTGAAGAGATGGCAAAACTGGCCGGATACGATGATGATACATTGTGGGATATGCTGAAAAATAATCAGATTCAGGACCGGTTCGCGGCATCCGAAAACATGTATTTGAACCATATCAAAAAGAATTTTAAAGCCACCTTAATGATGGATCCGGTTCTGTGCAATATTATGGGATTTTTTCATTTGGATAGCGAGCATTTAAACGAATATCTTAACTATAAATTAAAGCTGGATAAAAATATTAAAATTGGCATCATCAATCAAAGCACGGAAGTATTGCCGGTGCTTTCGAAATAATTACGGATAAAGTATAACAGGAGAAATGGTGCGAAGCAGGAATAATATTTTAACCCGTTTATGGCGACTGATCATTCTGGTCGGTCCCGGTTTCTTTCTCATCGGATACAGTATTGGCACCGGCAGCGTTGTGTCGATGGCGTCGGCGGGTTCCCGCTATGGCATGTCCCTGCTTTGGGCCTTGATCCTCGCCTGTGTGTTCAGTTTTGTCATGCTTGAAGCGTATGGCCGCTATACACTTGTCACCGGTGAAAGCGCGCTTTACAGTTACCGTAAACTACCTGTTTTGGGGCGGACGGCAGCAATCGTAACGTTGATCGGCCTGGTGTTTGTGGAAGTGCTGGCCCTTGCCGGAATTATGGGCATTCTGTCGGATTTAATTTGTGAATGGTTCAAAATGCTGGCCCCCGGGATTGCCTGGGCCCCGCTTTGGATAGCGATCTTTATCATTATCGGAATTTTTATTTTCCTGTGGATCGGTAAATATACATTTTTTGAAAAAATACTCATCATTTTTGTCTCCCTTATGGGCGTCAGTTTTATATTGACAATGTTTCTTGTCATACCGGACCCTGTTGAAATGGTTAAGGGAGCTGTACCCAAATTACCACATGATCCGAATGTCAGCATGCTCATCAGCGCGTTGGTTGGCACAACGCTGACCGCGCCCACATTTGTCATGCGCAGTATTATCGTCAAAGAAAAAGGCTGGACCATTTCCGACCTGAAGGCCGGTCGAAGAGACGCTTTTTTTGCCGCGTTATTTATGTTCATCATCAGCGTGTCCATCATGGCCTGCGCCGCCGGAACTCTTTATATCGCCAGTAAGCCTGTTGAGGATACGATTCAGATGGTCAAGTTGTTGGAACCATTGGCCGGACGATTTGCCCTATCCGTATTTATTTGCGGTATTATTGGCGCGGGTTTATCATCGATAATTCCCATTACGTTGCTTGCTCCCTTGTTGATCGGTGACTACCGGGGCTCACCGGTCAATATGAAATCGAAAATGTTTCGTATCCTGTGCGGGATTGCTTTATTGTTTGGACTGGTGGTACCGGTCTTTCAGGCGCGGCCCGTTTTCGCGATGATCGTGAGTCAATGCTTTCAGATTCTTGTCCTGCCTATTGTAACCGTTTCAATAATTTATTTATTGAACAGAAAGGACTTGATGGGTCAATACAAAGCAGGCCCCTGGCTGAATGGCGGGCTTTTGGCAACTTTGCTTTTTTCATTATTTATAACATACCAGTCCGTAATTGGCCTGGTTAACTATTTGGGAAAGGTTTTTTGAGTTTTAATAAATATTGTGGTGTGACTGAAATTATTAAACAGATAAAAGGTACTAATCGTTGTTACATAAGCAAAAAGCAATTGTTCTTATATTTTTAACCGCTATCCTGTGGAGCAGCGGCGGGTTCCTGATAAAATCGGTACCATTGAATCCCATTGCCATTGCCGGGAGCCGGAGTTTGATTTCCGCGTTATTTTTATCACTGTTTTTGCGGGATATTAATACAAAAAAACTGAATCATGTGATTATGGGCGCGTTTTTTTACGCGGCAACCGTGATCCTTTTTGTTGTATCCAACAAGCTCACCACTGCGGCCAATGTCATCCTGTTGCAGTATTCCGCTCCGATATGGGTGGCGTTAATCGGTTGGTGGTTTCTGAGGGAAAAAGTGAAATTAACGGATTGGTTTTTTATAATCGCGCTCATTGGCGGGATATTTTTATTTTTCCTCGATGAACTGACTTTAAGCGGAAAATGGGGGAACATACTGGCCATCATGAGCGGTGTTGCCTTTGCCGGGACCGTGATTTATATGCGAAAATTAAAAGATTCATCGCCTCTGTTGATGATCGTTATCGGTAATTTTATCGCCGCACTGATTTGTTTGCCATTTTATATTACATCCGTTCGTATTGGCGATCACTGGTTAATACTATTAGTCTTGGGAGTTTTTCAATTGGGATTACCTTATATTTTGTACAGCATTGCCATAAAATCTGTGCAGGCAATTGAAGCGATTTTAATAACAAGTATTGAAGCGATATTAAATCCTCTTTGGGTGTTTATCATTTTCAGTGAAAAACCGGGATTATGGGCGGTAATTGGCGGCATCATCGTTTTTGCTACCGTGACATTATATGGAGCTAATGTAAGTTTGAGAGATAACTATAAAATCCAATATGCAACAAATAAGATCAGAAAGTATTACACAAAATAAAGATGAAATAAAGTTTTAAAATAAAAAGATGAGCGTGTTGTCCATTTAAAGATAAATCCATTGATTTTATTAGAACTCGTAATTCTATTAAACAAAGGAAAAAATATCTTATGATCAAACCAATTCGAGTCACTTTATTATTTTTACTGATGTCTTTCATGTTTTTCGGTTCCTGCGGTAATCCCAAAGAGCTGAATATCGTTTTCCTTTCCGGGGCGAATGAATATTTTTCAAATTATTCGTTGACGAAATACAAAAAGTACCTGGAAGATCATTATGAAGGAATTCGGATAACCATACTATGCGCCGCAACTGAATTGGACAAAAAGAATTTTCCCGACCTTTCCCCCCTGACCGAATGTGACCTTGCCTTATTTTTTGCCCGTCGTTTAACAATTGAAGGCGAACAACTGGAATATGTAAAACAATATGTCAATTCCGGAAAGCCCATAATCGCGTTAAGAAATTCGAGCCATGGTTTTCAGAACTGGCTGGAATTTGACCAAACAGTGCTGGGCGGTAATTATCACGGCCATAATGAAGGCAGCAAACCTGAATCCGCTGTATTGGATGCGGAGAATAAGAGATACCCGGCCGGCGAACCTGTCGGACCGATTCAATACCTGACAGTCAATCCACAAAATAAAAATCATCCTGTATTAACCGGAGTGAATGATTTTACCTCGAGGTACAGTCTGTATAAAACATCTCCTGTAGCGTCCGATGTCCAGGTTTTAGTGACTGGAACTATTCCGGATGTCGATAAGCAACCGGTCGCCTGGACACGGGATTACAACGGCGCCAGGGTGTTTTATGTATCGTTGGGTGGAGTTCAGGATTTTGAAAATGAAAATTTTATAAAAATGCTAACAAACGCCATTTTTTGGGCAAGCAAAAGTGAAATAAAACTCAAATGAAATATGAATGAGTTAGATGTGGAAATCAATTTGTAAATAATTAATTGTCAATTGAGTCCGGATCCGTTACCGGCTTCAATTTAGAGTCAATTATAACAGATTCAGAAAGAAAGGAGACAATTATGCTCCGCAAGATTATTATTCTTTTTTTGATGATGTCTTTTGCGGCATTATACGTTCCGGCGCTATTTGCGGCATCAAGTGGGAAAATTGTTGGTCTCATAAAAGATGAAGTCACGGGTGATCCCTTACCCGGCGCGAATGTCTTTATTGAAGGAACAGCAATTGGTTCAGCTTCAGATTTAAAGGGCCGGTACCAGATCTCGCGGGTTCCGCCGGGCTCGTTTACACTCAGAATTACCTACATCGGATACCAGGAAAAGAGAATACCGTTTAAAATTACACTGGGTGAAACGAAAACACTTGATGTGGAATTGTTATACGATGTTGTTGAAGGTGAAACGGTAACGATAACCGCCCAGGCAGAGGGCCAGGTGGCCGCAATTAACCAGCAAATACGATCCAACACCATCAAAAATGTCGTTTCTGCCGAGCGCATTATGGAGATCCCGGATGCTAACGCAGCAGAGTCTGTAGGGCGGCTGCCGGGTGTTTCCATTTTACGGGACGGTGGTGAAGCGAGCCGCGTTGTTATTCGCGGCCTGTCGCCCCAGTATAACACGATAACAATTGGCGGTGAACAAATTCCGGCCACTGATCTCGATAACCGCAGTGTGGATTTAAATATGATTTCACCCGAGATCCTTGCCGGGATTGAGGTAACAAAAGCATTGACCCCTGATCAGGATGCAGACGCTTTTGGCGGCACTGTGAATTTTAAGCTTGCCGATGCGCCCAGCGGATTCCGGTATAACTTTCGTTTACAAAAAGGCTACAATGCGCACCGGAAAGATGCCTCGCCATATAAGGGCAGCTTTACTTTAAGCAACCGATTCTGGAATGACAAGCTGGGACTCATGGTTACCGGAAACCAGGAAAGCAATCAGCGGGGCTCTGATCAGTTTTCTGCGGGTATAAACAGGGTGGTTGGGGAAATCGATAAACTCACGACGACCTCTGTATCACTGCGCTACATAGATGAAATGCGCAAGCGTACCAGTTTTAGCCTGCTGATGGATTATCAATTGCCTAATGGTAAAATTAGTTTCACGAATTTCCTGAGCCGACTGGACCGGGATGAAGATATTTATGAAAATAATTACAATGAAGATGGGAATACTTTTTTACCGTCTTATCGAAAACGACAGCGACAGATCGATGTGATGTCCAATTCACTGACCGGAGAACATGAATTAAACATTGCCCAATTAGACTGGCGCTTATCACGTACAGGTGCGTTAACGCGCCATCCTTTTGATAGTGAATATACGTTCAGAGAGGGACCGGGAGCATTTAATTTTACAGATCTTCCGAATCAAAATGAAATTACACCTAATGAATTGATTTCTGTTGCGAAACATAACATGGATGAATTGCATTTGTTCAGCGGTGACTTTGGTACCGAAAGGTCTTCAGAGCATAACTATACAGGTCAATTCAATTTAAAAATACCGTATACAGTTGGCAATCGTCTTGCAGGCTATCTGAAATTTGGTGGCAAATATAGAGATAAAACGAAAAACAGGGACCGTAATAGTAAGGCTATGTCTGGGCATAGAATAGGAGATAAAGTAGAACCCTACCATAGCCAATACGGTGATCCGGACTTTACTTTTCAATACCATCCCGGTACCGGAAATCCTTCAATTTATAACTACTATGATCCGGGATTTAATACAGATGATTTTTTAAATGGGGATTATGATTTAATTGTAATGCCTGATGCGAAAGAACTGGGTCGTATGTTTGATGAATACGCGGCAGACTCGTTATATATAACTCAATTTCTTGCGGATTTACGGGATTATGAAGTTCGTGAAAGTGTGTCCTCAGCTTATGTGATGACGGAAATTAATTTTGGCAGAATGTTCATGTTTATGCCCGGCATCAGGTATGAACATACAAGAGCTGATATGACAGCAAGAAAGGGCGCAGTACAGGACATCACGGAGACTGATGTTTACAGGCCGGTTGTGACGGACACCAGCGCCGTCCGAACTTATGCCAGGTGGTTTCCAATGTTTCATTTCCGAGTTCGGCCTGCCAAATGGTTTGATATCCGGGTGGCCTACACCAGAACCCTTTCCCGGCCAACGTTAGACTGGATGATGCCTACAAAGAGAGTCAATTCACAAAGGAATTTAGTTACTTTTGGCAACCCGGATCTTGAACCTCAAATTTCAACAAATTATGATATCTTTTTATCACTTTATGGCAACAAGCTCGGACTTTTTACTTTTGGAGGTTTTATAAAGGATATTGATGATTTGATCTTTAGACGAAGTGACCGGTTTGTTCCTAACGCGGCGGCTCTGGGCCTACCCCCGGAATTGAATGGCTTTAAAATGACGAAACCGGAGAATAACAAAGATGTCACAAAAGTAAAAGGTTGGGAAGTGGAATGGCAGACAAATTTTCATTGGCTGCCCAGTCCACTGGATGGCATCGTGTTGAATGTCAATTACACACACCTTTCGTCCAACACACAATATCCCTGGTCTTTTCTCAGGAAAGAATCCATAGATGTATTCCCATTTGTAAAAAATACTATGGTTGATACATCGCGAACCGGTGATATGCTGCATCAGGCGGATGACATTGCAAATGTGGCCATTGGTTATGATAAAGGCCCTTTTTCAACTCGGTTTTCTGTGTATTATCAGGGCAGAACATTAGCCGGTATTGCTGACCAGCAGGTAGATGACAGCTATGTGCTTGATTTATTGCGTATGGATGTGATGGTTAAATACAATCTGACCCGTCAGATCGGACTTTTTCTGAATTTTAATAATATCACAAATGAGCCGGATGAAAAATTTAAGCAGAACATTGATAATCCGAGAGATTGGCCGGTATACCGTCAGTTTTACGGATGGACCATGGATTTTGGTGTAGGTTATGTCTTTTAGCTCATGTAACCTTTGCTCTGCATTTGATACGGAGCCATAAAAGCGATTTTTTACTAAAAAAATGTCCAAAGGAGGTGATAAATTCCAGAGTTGAATGTTAATTCAAAGACAAGTTTTATAACACAAACCTAAAAGAGGAGGTGATAAATTTCAGAGTTTCAGGTTAATTCAATGTTCAGTTTTATTAACACAAACCTTTTATAAAGGAGAGAGCTATGAAACGCATTGTTTCGATTATTTTTGCTATGATTTTTTTGTTGACATTTTTTCAGAACGTTATTGCACAAGATATAATTGATGTGGAACAGGGAATTGGAACGTTGAATCTCGCAATTGCGGGCGATACAACGGACACGGGTGAACCCAAAAGCCTGAACCGGGTATACCGTCTGGAGCGCGGCGGTTTCTATCTGTTGGATGGGTCCGTCTATAACGTTGGCAACTCAACTTTAAGAATTGTTGCTGCCGATGGTGAAGGAGCCAAGCCTATTATTATGCCGGCAGTTGATGAGGGTGGTGCTTCCCCAAGAATGTTTAGAGTGAATAGCGATGCCGAATGGAGAGGTCTTTATGTGACGGGTGTAAATAATCTCGGTACTGATGGACAAAAGAATAATTTCCAGTTGGGTAAAGAAGGAGGCCGTTATATTATGGATGACTGTTTCCTGGATAAGGATCGCCAGGCTTTTTTCCGTATGAATGCAGCAGACCAGAAACTTTATATTACCAATTCTATTTTAAGAAATGCTGAAAGACAGGCTGATCCCTGGGACGGAATTATGATCGCTGCCCGTGGCGGCGTACAGGATACCATCTTTATTCAGAATTGCACTTTGTATATTGGCTCAAATCGTATAATGGACGATTACAACGGACATTTGAAAAATGTGATTTTGGACCACAATACATTCGACCAATTCGGTGGTGTAAAGGATGGCGGAAATTTAGCCCTTGATAAATCGGTGAATGTAACGATAACGAATAATTTGTTTACAAATATTGGGTACGAGGGCGGTCGAGTAATTGACGATCTACCCCCAGGTGTTGTAGACACTTTTGCAGTCGCAATGTTTGACATAGATTCACTTGGAGTTGATTCTATAGCGACAGAAGAGCAGCGCCATTATGTTATAAAGAATAATGTGTATGGATGGTTACCGGAAGTAAAAGCCTGGTTGGATAGCAAACCGGATCGTCAAGCCTATGTATGGAACAATCTTTGGGCTGAACTGATGATAGCGGGCAATCCAAACATGGTTTCGGAAAACAATATCGAGGAATGTCCCGCTTACAGCGATGCTCCTGATATTCAGGTTCAAATCGATTATGCGGAATACAGATACTCGACGGGTTACTCCAATGAAAATAATCCCCCGATTTGGGCTGATAGAAACGGCCGTACTGATATACAGGTGGATCCGACTAGTGTCGGACCTGCTGAAGATGAATATGATTACGATTATCCGACAACCGCACAGGCCTATACCCATGCGGCTGGCGGATTCCCCGCTGGTGATTTGAACTGGTTCCCGGATAAAAAAGCCGAATGGGAAGCCTGGATCCAAACGAGTATAGATAAAAATAATGGAACTCCGGCTAGTTTTGCTTTACACCAGAATTACCCGAATCCATTCAACCCGAGCACGACCATTTCTTATCAATTGAACAAGGCGTCAGTGGTTAAAATTTCTGTTTACAACACACTGGGTCAAAAAGTCAGAGTTCTCGTCAGCGACATCCGCCAGAACGCGGGTACCCACGCTGTACAATGGGATGGCCTGGATGAATCTCATAAACCGGTCTCGAGCGGATTTTATTTTTATCGGCTGGAAGCGAATAAACAGGTTCAGACCAAAAAGATGTTGTTGATGAAGTAAAGTGTGCTGTTTAAATTGTTTTTGTTCTAAAAGTTTTTTGAAATGAGTTATTGGAGTAAAGTAAATAAAGGTCCAAAATAGTGACCTTGTAAAATAATGTTACAATAACCATATTACTTTTTTTTATCTTTCTCCCATACTTAAGTGCGTGTTTTTATGGGGCAATGGATAAATCGACAAAACAAATCCATTGCCCCGGAACACGTTAAAAATGATAACGCGTAATATTAACAAGAATTAAGAAAGGATATACAAAATGAAGATAAAACTGATTTTTGTCATACTCCTGTTGTTGCTCTCAAGCTTTCTCTTTGCCCAGCAGGGCGAGTTGAGTTTGCATTTTTTCGGGAGTGCGTCCCTGCCCCAGGGTGATTTTGGAAAGGATATAACGAGCTCTACGACAGTTAGTAGAAGTTTTGGATTTGATATTGGTGACAAAATCGGACTTGCTCAAACAGGTTTTGGCGCTGGTGCAGAACTTATGGCGCCTGTGTGGTTTGACGGATTGCAGTGGATTATTAGTTCACGAGTTCTGATTAATGGCGTTAACGGAGAAGATGTTCAATCCAAATTTCGGTCTCAGTTTGTTGCTGATACAGTTATTTACAAGTATGAGGGAAGAGTTGTTGATGGTGTTGATATTGAATTAGGTAACTGGATTAACATCCCTGTTATGACCGGTTTTCGATATGACCATCATTTTTCACACAAATATACACTGTATGGCATTGTACAAGCAGGAATGAATATTGCGAAACCACCCTCTAGAAAAGCGACAGTCGGTTTGGTGCCATTAGACGAAAACAAGGAAGCGATAACATCAGAAAAAGAAACGGTAGTTGCAGAAGACACTCACTTTAAATTTGCCAGAGATTTTGGTTTTGAGGCCGGACTGGGATTTGTATTTAATCAGAAATATAACCTTGGATTTCGATACCTGTTTCTTAGCACACCCCGATTTGATGGTAACAGGACACTGGATGTAAAAACTTTCCCTGAAATTTTCAAGCTGGAAAACGAAATTGTAGGTGAAGAGCGATCTGTTTCCATGTTTGTTGTAACTTTTGGTATCCAGTTATTCCAGTAGGAGATTTGTAAATGAAACGATTTGTTTTCCTTTTTATTATATTGATCTTTTTTTCTTTAGGTTGCCGGAAACAAACACCTGAGCAATTGAAAGATTTTACAAAAATTGTGTTCCTGTCCAGCCGGGACGCGCCAAAACGGCAGTTCGACATTTTTATGATGGACCCGGACGGAGGCAAC
>Ga0272441_10016427_pt1 | contig 10228 bp, 6 predicted proteins | sample SSMProp6N_FD_193582 | JGI IMG/M metagenome (GOLD analysis project Ga0272441, IMG submission 193582) | Marine sediment archaeal communities from Little Sippewissett salt marsh, Falmouth, MA, United States - SSM-Prop-6N | ecosystem: Environmental > Aquatic > Marine > Wetlands > Sediment ... | reverse complement strand
GACTTGGCAGGCCGGCGCCGTGACTGCCGGCAGCGCAAGCTGTCTCACGGCTTCGTTTCTTTCCTCGGCACGTAGCGCATCAGTTGGATATTCACCGGGCCGGTGTTGCCGCCGTTGAACCAGACCAGCACGTCCAATCCCGGGTCGTACACGAACGACGTACTGACGCCGGCCTTGATGTCGTTGACCTTCGACCACTTGTTGCCGGCCGACAGGTCACAGGCGTAGAGCGAGCCCTGTGTGATGTTGAGAATGGTATCGTGTTTCGGGATGTAGACCCCCTCGCGGAAGAGCGCTTTCGGCACGTCACCGGTCATTCCGAGCTTGGTCCACTGCGGCCCTTTCGCCTTCAGGTCCCAGGCGAACATCGCGGCCGCGCTCCTGGAGACCAGCAGAATGAGGCGGTCGCGTTTGGAGTCGTAGACGATGCGGTTCTTTTCGGATCCGGAAACCGGCGCCTTGCCGCCCGAGAGGTTGGTCCATTTGCGAGCGGCCACGTCGCACTTGAACAGTCCGACCCGCTTGCTGCGGTGGTCACCTCGTGACAGGTAGCAGTACACCCCGCGCGAGGTAGAGACGGTCAGGCCCGAGACGGCCCAGCCGCCCACGAAGGGTTGGGGGAAGGCGTCGACAAAGTCCCGCTTGGCGGGGTCGTAGAGATACGTCCATTCCTTGGTGGGCACGTAGCTGATGGACTGGGTGAAGAGGCAGAGCTTTGTGACGGGGTCATAGGCGTAGCTGACGCGGCCGTGCTGGACCCAGGGCCGCCCCTTGAACGAGCGGCAGGGCAGCAGGAAGCTGGACTCGTCGCCGTAGAACCCGCTGTAGGGTGCGCCGGGGAACTCCGGGGGGAAGCTGCCGGACCAGCGCAGCGTTTTCAGCGAGAAATGGCTGACGTCGGTCCCGCAGTATCCGCAATGCCCGCCGCCCCAGTAGAGGACTTCGTGGCGGTCGGTATCGATGGTGGCGGACCCCCAGGTCCGCGTCATCCCGTTTTTCGGCGGTTTGACCGCAACCCAGGTGTTGGGCTTGAGCGAGGCGAGCAGTTTTTCGCCGGCCTTAGGGTCGGCCGGTGGGACCTTGTCGGTGTACCACGCCGGCGGGTGGTATTTGTAGATGAGTTTGCCGGTGTCGACCACGCCCTTCTGCTCGCCGGGCGTGAGGTCAGGTTTCCAGGCGAGGACGCTGAACTGGCTGTGCCCGGCCCACCGGCTGGTGCCGCGGCAGAGCAGTACGCGATCGCCGTCTGCATCGTACACGGTGCTGGCGGAATAGGAGCCGGCATAGGCGCCGACGATCCGGGTCCACGTGGCTTGGGCCGGATCGAGCGCCCACATCTCGGCTCCGAACTTGCCACGCGGGCGGTGCCTGAAGCCCGGGGGCCAGGGGACGCCGGGGATGCCGCCGGCCATCAGGAACCCGCCACGCGTGCCGAGCGAGCAGAGCACGGGCCGGGCTCGGGGGAACGGCCGTACGTTCGTCTTTAACTCGCGCCAGCGGCGCGTGGCACAGTTGTAGACCCAGGTGTCCGAGAGGTAGCGGTCCTGCGCGTCGCCGCCGAACACGGCGATAAGTTTGTTCTTCGGGTCGTAGGCGAGCGGGGCGTTGCAGCGCGGGGGCGGCTGGTCGTCGAGCGGTTGGTCCAACGGGCGCCAGTCCATGGTTTTCGTGCTGAACAACCAGGTTCCGGGTCGGTTTTCTTTGCACTGTGCCCCGCCGCCAAACAGCACCACCTCGTCGTTGACCGGGTCGTAGACCATCGCCGACCACACCACGTGCGGCGGGCTGTGCTTGGGCTGGAGCGGCTCCCACAGGTTTTTCTCGAGGTCGAAGGCGAATTGTTTTCCGCCGACGAAGAACAGGACTTTGTTCAGGGTGGGAACGTAGCAGAGCTGGCCGAAGTGTGTCATCCAGACGGGGCAGGTGACGTCCTCGACCTTGTAGAATGAGAGGCGGTTGCCCCATCGCGTGCCGGTTCGGCGGACCTTTGGCAATTGCTTGAGCCACGCCTCTTTGCCCTTCGGGACCAGGCGGGTCCACGACTGTTTTTGGAGGTCGAGGACGGAGGGAAACACCGGGGTCCAGAAGAAGAGCCGTCCGTCGGGCAGCCGGACGGGCTTGCAGTAGGCCGGTCCGCCGCCCTGGCCTTTGCCGCGCTGGTAGAGGGTCTCCCAGGTGGCGGCGCGCGCCGCGATCGCGCTGGCGAGGATGGCCAGGGACATGATGGCCGGCATCTTCATCTTATTTGACCTCGCAGGTTGCCTCGGCTTCGTAGGTGAGCCGCGCGGCGACGATGCGGCGGTTGAGTCGGTCGCCCACGTAGACGTGCGAGTCGTCTACGGCCACCGCCTGTGGCCACCAGAAGCTCAGGCCGGTCGAGTCCGGATTGCCGTAGCGGCCGATGGTGCGGATGGAGTTGCCGGCGGTGTCGAGCACGGCGATTCGTGCGCGGCCGGCGTCGGGGTAGAAGGTGCGGCCGAATTCGTCGACGTCCATGCAGGGGTTCTCACACAGGCACGAGATGGTGGTGCCGGGCGTCCGCTTGGGCGTGGCCCAGGAGCTGGCGACGCTGATACCGGCGCGGATCCACTTCGCGCCCTTGACATCGATGGGCTTCCCGTAGGCGTAGTTGCAGTGTATCCCGCCCGCTTTCTCGAAGATGGTGCCGCCCTGCGGGCCGAACTTGATGATGCTGCCGTAGATCATCGGGTAGCTGTTCACGCCGTTGACGCAGTCGGGGTCGTTCGCCCCTTCTCGGACCCGGCCCTGCAGTTCGGTGGGGACGGTGTGTGTGCCGGGGCGCACGCCGACGGCCACGTAGACGTTTCCCTGCGGGTCGACGCGCGGCGAGCTGATACTGGGGATCTGGCAGTTGATGAGCTTGGGGTTGATGGGGGTGCCGTCGGGTGCGGACTTGGAGAGCACGTGGGCCCGATGGAAGTCGCCTTTGTCGCTGACCGCGCCGAACTTCTTCCACAGGGCGTAGATGTTGCCGTGGTAGTCGGCTGTCTGGCCGCGGCCGCGATTCCTGCAGAACCCGCACAACCGGCCTTCATCGTCCCTGGTGACCGGGAATTTCCGGAGTTGGAGGTCGGGGCCGTATCGGAGCAGGCGGCCGCGCCTGGCGCCCAGGTGGACGTAGTAGTTTCCGTCGCGTCCGGCGGCGCCGCTGGCGCTGCCCGGGTTGCTCCTCGGCCACATCCGGCCGCCGGGGGTCTTGAAGGACGACCACTGGCCGGTCTTGAGGTCGCAGCGGCGGCGGTTGTTGACGTACAGGATGCGGTGCACGCGGTCGATGGTCATCTCCATCACGGAGGCCATCGCCGGCTCGCCGATCCGTTCCGGGTCGACCATCGAGACGGGTTTCGTGAAGCGGCCGCCGCGGTCCTCGATGCGGTAGAAGTTCGAGCTGCACCAGATGACGGGCGGGTCGGCGGTGTCGTCGAGCGCCATCACCGGCCGGTGCAGCGGCCAGAGCCAGCGGTAGGTTTTGACGTGAACTCGCGCCACCTCGCGGCCGGTTCGGTGGCCGTCGAATTTGATCAGCTCGATCTTTTTGTTGCCGGCCAGGACGTAGAGGGCGCCGGTCTTCCTGTGGACGGCCACGCGGACCGGCTGCTTGACGGGGATTTCGGCCAGCCGGTCGCCGCCCGGTTCGCAGATCAGGATCTTGTCGGCGCCGAAGTCGGCGACGTAGACGTTGCCGGCCTGGTCGGTGGCCACGTCGAGCGGCTCGACGGGCCGCGGGCGCTTCGTGTGGCGCCCGCCGCGGTCGCCGAGGAACAGCGAGCCGTGCTTGTCGTCCCAGCCGAATCGGAAGACCATCGGGACGGGGATGGTGTGTCGCCAGGTGGCGCCGCTGTGGTCGCAGTTGTCGCAGCTGAACCGGTTGGTCGGACCGCAGGGGTGCGTTCCGGCTCGGACGCCCGTCGCGTAGATGGTCTTCTCGTCGGGCGAAAGGGCCAGGCTGGCGCCGCTGTCGGTCAGCGGGTGGATGAGCGTCTTGAGTACGCCATCGCCGGGCACGCTGCCGTCGGTGTGGATGACGGTGAGCCTCGCCTCGCCCGGCTGGGCGAAGCACTTGGGGCCCTCCTGGATGCCGACGAAGGCCAGGCGACCGTCGCGGGTGACCACCGCGCTGTGTTTCGGCAGGTCGCCCAGCCCCGGCAGGCAGGAGCGCGTTTCGAACTGGTAGACGAAGGGCACCCGGTCGCCGTTCTTGAGCTTGATTGTTCGGATGCCGCGCAGTTTATCCGGCGGGGTGCCCGCGGGGAAGGGTGCGATGGTCCTCAGGTATTTGCCGGCGCGGTTGAAGGCAGCGATCGAGCCGGTGCCGTCCATGGGGTGGTGGCCGCCGTGGCACTGGATCAGGTAAAGGGTGCCGTCCGGGCCGACGGCCATGGCCCGGATGCTCGGAACCTGGGCGGGGTTGCTGCCGATGAGTTTTTCAAAGGTGGGTCGAAGCCCCAGTGCCACTCGGACGCGGAACGGCCCGCCCTTCGCCGGTCGGCCCAGGTCGTCCTTGCCGTCCCAGGTGACCGATTGCTCGAGGCTGTCGGGCCGGAGCGGTGGGGGAGGGGATGCGCCCAGCACCCCGGCGACAAGGTGCCGCACCACTCCGCCTTTCGCGTCGGCGATGGACACCGCGACATCCGTCGCCGCGTCCACGGCGAACTGGATGCGTACGTGGTCGCCCTGTCGGACGGCGGTCGGCTTTTTGGTGAAGGCCGCGCCGGCCGCGAAGTGCGGCGCGGTGGCGAGCAGGCACAGGCAAGAGACCAGGGAGACGGATCGCGCGGCCGAAGAGCCCAGGGGGTGCATCATGGCGGGTTCCTTACTATCTATCGGGCGCCGGGCCGGTCGGCTGTACGTATTCTATCCGGCCGGGGGAATGCGTGCAATCGTCGTCGGCGTTCAGGGCCGATCGGCCTGTTCGTAGTCGGCCGCCAAGGCTCTGAGCTTTTCGTCGGTCAGCCGGTGGGCCTGGTAGTACTGGCCCCAGGCGACGCCGAAGCGGCGGGCCCGTGCCAGCGCTTGGCGGGCGCGTTCCATCCTCCCCAGCCGGGCCTCGATCATGGCGATGCGCAGGTGGATGTCACAGTAGTCGGGCTGGTAGCGGCGGAGCGTGCGGAACGCCTCCAGCGCCGCCTGGTACCTGCCCGCGTAGAACAGCGAGTTGGCCAGCGTGTAATGCGACGGCACAGAGATGGGGTCCAGCCGGACGGCCTGGCGTGCGGCGGCGATGGATCGGTCCCAGCGTTGCGCCTTCTGGTGTGCATTCGCCAGGTGCAGGCATTGGCGCGCCTGGAACGGGCGCAGAACCTGTGTGGTCCAGATCACGAGTGCGAGACCTCCCGCCAGCAGCATCACCAGCGGCCAGGCGCGGGATGGCCGGCGCCGCGCCGGCACCGCGCCGCGTCCGGACGGCTCCCACAGCGCCACGGTCAGCCCCATCATCACCCACAGCATCATCTGGCAGGTGGGGTAGCGGGTGTCGACGCTGGCCACGGCGTGGACCAGCAGCGCGACGGCCGAGCCGAACGCCGCGGGGAGCAGCGGCCGCCACCCGCTCGAGCCCAGCGCCTGCCCGCTGCCCAGGACGAGCAGCCCGATGAAGATGGCGAACGGGACCATCCCCAGAAGCCCCGTTTCCGAAAGCACTTCCAGATATTCGTTGTGGGCGCGGAGCGTGATGGAGCCGACCCGACGCCAGGCGTAGTCGGCCGGTCGGAAGGTTGGAAAGCAGATCCGAAACGCGCCCGGTCCCTGACCGACGACGGGGCTGGCGAAGAACATTCCGAGGCCCGACCGCCAGATGGTGGTGCGGGTCGGCAGGTGATTCGGGATCAGGCGGACGCGGCGATAGGCCGTCGGCCCGAACCACACTGCGAGCGTCAGCATCACCAGCGCCGCCGTCGCCAGCACGGCCTTGTCCCACCGCGTGCGCCAAGCTGCCCAGGGATCGGCGAACCAGAAGAGGGTCAGGCCGCCGGCGGCGAAGGCAAGCCACGCGGTGCGCGTCCCGCTCCAGAACATGCAGGCGCCCATCGGCAGGACGGCTGCAGCGGCGGCGAGCCGCGCGGAGCGGCCGCGGAACGCGAACGCCGCGCCCAACGCCAGGACCGCGCAGGCCGCCATGTACCCGCCGAGCGCGGTCTCCAGGCCGATGGTCCCCAGGATGCGGGCGCTGCGGCCGGTGTCCATCTTCTTCCCGCCCTTGAACCAGCCCCCTTTGACCAGCGGGTCGATGCCATAGTGCTGGAGGCAGCCGTAGACGGCGACGACGGTGGCGATGACCAGCGCAGCGGTCACCAGACGCTGCGCCCGGTCGCCCCGGCGGAAGGTGATGGCAGCGGCGGCGAACAAGACGGCGTGTGCCAGGTAGTACCAGGTCTCGCGCAGCCCGGCGTGGAAGTACTGTGCCTGCACGAGCGAGAGCATGACGGCGCAGAGGAACAGGCCGAGCACGCGGAGCATGGCGGCGGTGCGGGCCGGGACGCGCCCGCCCAACAGTTGGCGGAGCAACAGAGCCAGCCCGGCCAGCAGGGCCAGGGCGCCCGAGAAGACGTACTTGAGGTCCAGGGCGTAGGGGGTCTGGCGGCTGAAGACCAGCGGGACGAGCACCGCGGCGGCGCCGACACAGCAGGCAGCGGCCGCGCCGGCCGCGTCCTCCGCGCGCTCGCCGCGCCGGCGATGTCCCAGGTGGGTCAGCATGGCGTGAGTATAGGCGGCCCCGCGCGAGGCGTCAATCGCCCGGTGGGGCTCCGGCGGCGGGCGATGGTTGACTCTGTGCGTTGACGTGGTATTATTTGGCCCCGGCACGGCACGGTCGGCGTGCCGCTTGATTCCCTAACGAGGTGTGGAGGTCCTGAAGTGGCTGACCTGACAATCAAGTCGGCGGATGCGTGCAAGTACGACGAAGTCTCGCTGGGCGAGGTGATGCTGCGGATCGACCCGGGCGACGTGCCCACCGCCCGTGCCCGGACCGCTCGCATCTGGCAGGGCGGCGGTGAGACGAATGTGGCGGTCGGGCTGTCCTATTGCTTCGGCCTGCGGACCGCGGTGGTGACCGCGCTGGTCGACGACGGGATCGGCCGGAACATCGAGAACCAGATGCGCGAGTGCGGGGTCGACACCTCGAACATCGTCTGGTTCAGCAACAAGGGCGAGGGAAAGTTCTCGACGGACGCCAAAGGCACCATCTGCAACGGGGTAAACTTCACCTGGAGCGGGAAGGGTGTGGTGCCGTCGATCACGGAGTACTACCGCGCCCACACCGCGATCCGCGAGTTGAAGGCGGGGGATGTCGACTGGGCCGGCCTGTTCGCGCAGGGCGTGCGCTGGTTCCACACCGGCGGCATCTACACGCTCATCTCGCCGACCTCGGCCGACGTGGCGCTGGAGGCCATGCAGGCCGCCGGGGCCGCCGGGACGGTCCGCGCCTTCGACTTGAACTACCGCTCGAAGGTGGAGCCGGACAAGGCCCGCGCCCGCGCCAACAACCAGAAGATCGTCGCCGAGACCGACTTCCTGGTCGGCAACCAGGGGGACTTCAGCGATGCACTGGGCGAGGAGTTGGACCGCCCGGTCGGCAAGGACGAATCGTTCGAGGTGTGGCTCGAAGTCTACTCGGCGATGCTGAAGCGGGTGGCGGCGAAGTATCCGAACCTGAAGCTGATCGGCACGCAGCTCCGCGCGGCGCTGAGCGCGGACAAGATCAACTGGGGCGCGGTGCTGTACGACGTGGCGGAGGACACCCTGCACACCGCGGTGACGCGTGAGGGCATCGAGATCGCGGACCGCACGGGCGGCGGTGATTCGTTCGCGTCGGGCGTGGCCGCGGCGCTGATGAGCGGCAAGGGCCCCGAGGACGCCGTGCAGATCGGAGCGGCGCACGGCATCTGCGTGCAGGAGACCCCCGGCGACGTGTCGATGGTGAAGCAGGCCGACGTGCTGAAGGAAGTGAAACGTGCGATGACCGGCGGCGGCGTCAGCGCGCTGCGATAGAGCGCGCCTGTGTGAGCTGGGAGAGAAGGAGAAAGGAGGAACGGCGAAAGGGTTTGCCCTTTCCTCCGTTTCGCCTGTCTTGGACCCACTGCGAGGAGACGAAGATGGCGTACGAACGTGACAGGGGCCGGGTGGACGCGGCAATGCGGAGCAGCGGGGTGTGCGTGGTGATGAACAAGAGCCACATCACCAAGCCGGAAGACATGGTAACGACGATGAAGGCGGTGTACGAGTTCGGCTACGTGGCCGAGGTCACGTTCCGCATCGACGCGGCGATCCTGCGGGAAGGGATGCAGGAGCTGACCAGGCTCCGCGCGGAAATGCCGGCGGCCGAGCCGTTCGTGCTGGGCGTGGGCAGCGTGATCAATCCGAAGGAGCTGGAGGCCGCGGTCGAGATGGGGTTCGACATGATCGTGGCGCCGGCGAACGTAATGGGTGGCTACGGCCAGGGCTCGGAGTTCATCAAGATCGCGCACGCGGCCGGTTGCTTCGCGGCGCCGGCGATCTTCACGCCGACCGAGTTGAACTACTTCATCGAACGCGATGACGACCTCATCCCCGACGCCATCAAGATCTTCCCCGCCAACACGCACGGGGCGAAGGGGGTGTCGGGACTGCTCGCGCCGTACGTCCGCGACCGCCACGCGGGGCGGATCGTGATGCCGACGGGCGGCGTCAACTATGAAACGGGCGTGCAGTACATCGAGGCTATCTCCGGCCGCGGTTACTTCCCGGTGTGCGGAATGTCCGCGCCGCTGAAGGGCGTCGCCGACGCCAAGAAGCCGGGCGACCTCGAGACCATCAATGCCTCGCTCACCGAGTTCACCGCGAAGTTCAAGGCGGCGAAGGCGGAGGCGGGATTGTCGTGACGTTCGCGAGGGACACCTTTCTGAAGAAAGGCTATCCCCCGCACCCCTTTCCAAAGACTTGTGGGCGAAATGGCCCGGCCCGTCGGGCCGGTGGCATTTCGCGGCAGTCTTCGCACGGAAGGGGCCCGTGAGAGAAGCCCTTTTCCGAAGGGGTTTTCTGCCCGTGTCTCCCATGGAGAGGAGTTGAGCAATGTCAACGAAGATTGCCGATCTATTCAGCATCAAAGGCAAAGTTGTTGCCGTGACCGGCGCGGCGGGCGTGTTGTACGGCAGTATCTCGAAGGCACTGGCGGAGAACGGCGCCAAGGTCGCTCTGCTCGATATCCTGGGCGACAAGGTGAACGCCATCGCCGACGAGATCAAGGCGGCGGGCGGCGAGGCCATCGGCATCGAGTGCAGCGTGCTCGACGCCGGCCAGATCCAGGCCGCGCTCGATACCATCGTCGAGACCTGGGGCCGCTGCGACGTGCTGATCAACGGCGCCGGCGGCAACCAGAAAGCCGCCACGGTGCCGCCCGACGGCAAGTTCACGGACCTCGACCCCGACGCTCTGTCCCGCGTGTTCGCCCTGAACTACACCGGCACGTTCCTGCCGTCGCAAGTCTTCTGCCGCCACTTCGCCGAGCGCGGCCAGGGCTGTATCGTCAACACCTCGTCGATGAGCGCCCTGGCGCCGCTGACCAACGTGCCCGGCTACTCGAACGCCAAGGCGGCCGTCACCAACTTCACCAAGTGGCTGGCGGTGCAGGTGAAGGTCGACTTCCCCGAGGCGAACATCCGCGTCAACGAGATCGCGCCCGGCTTCCTGGTGACCACGCAGAACAAGGGGCTGCTCTACGAAGACGAGGGGTGCACGAAGCTGACGAAGCGCGGGCACTCGATCATCGCGAACACTCCGATGGACCGGTTCGGCGAGCCGTGGGAGCTGGTGGGCGGGCTCATCCTGCTGATGTCCGACGCCGGCAGCTTCATCGACGGGATCACGCTGCCCATCGACGGCGGCTTCGACGTCTACTCCGGCGTCGGCCCGCTGGATGAGAAGAAGTGAGCAGTCATCAGTGACCGGGCGCTTTCCGGTCACCGCGGATCGAGTGTCGCCGCCAGCCTTTTCTCCGTCATCGGTGTCTTGTAGAGGTGGACCAGGGTCTGTTCAACGCGGTCCTCATACACACTGAAGATCCGGTAGCCGTGATCCGCGCCTTTCCCCAGCCGGAACAGCGCGTTGGTGCCGGCTGTCACGTAAGCCGTGTACGCGCCGTCCTTCGCCTTGATCACCCGGTTCTTGTGCGTGTGCCCGGAGAGGAATGTTCGGGTGAGGTGTTTTCGCGCCAGTTCTAGCAGTCGTTGGGGGA
>Ga0272441_10016426_pt1 | contig 10228 bp, 7 predicted proteins | sample SSMProp6N_FD_193582 | JGI IMG/M metagenome (GOLD analysis project Ga0272441, IMG submission 193582) | Marine sediment archaeal communities from Little Sippewissett salt marsh, Falmouth, MA, United States - SSM-Prop-6N | ecosystem: Environmental > Aquatic > Marine > Wetlands > Sediment ... | reverse complement strand
CAGGGATTCCAGCCTTTGATGAATGGTGTAGTTCATGCGCCCTACCCCGATCCCTACAGGCCTATCCTGGAAAACAATGGGCGGGATTACGGCGAAACTGTTGTTGAATACATTGAAAATGTTATTTTGAAACACGCCGTTCCTCCGGAAGACTGTGCAGCCATTCTTGTTGAACCGATACAGGGAGAAGGCGGGTATGTTGTTCCAGCAGATGGTTTTTTCCCGGCCCTGCGAAAACTATGTGATAAATATGGAATCCTGTTGATTGATGATGAAGTTCAGGCAGGTGTAGGCCGTACAGGCAAATGGTGGGCTATCGAACACTGGAATGTAGAACCTGATATCGTCTGCTTTGCCAAAGGCATTGCATCAGGCGTTCCGCTTGGAGGCATTCTCGCAAAAGAAAGCGTCATGGACTGGCCAACAGGTGCTCATGGCAATACATATGGCGGCAACCCCCTGGCCTGCAGTGCCGGTCTGGCTACACTTGAATTGATCGACTCTTCATTCAGGGAGAATGCAGCGGAGATTGGCACCTATTTCCTGGATGCACTTGCCGAAATCCAGGTACGCCATCCAAGTATCGGTGATGTACGCGGCAAAGGTTTAATGATCGGCATTGATTTTGTTAGAGACAAAACCTCCAAAAAACCGGACAAGCTTCTCCGCGATAGAGTGGAAGAGATTGCATTTGAAAAAGGCCTAATTACTCTTGGGTGCGGCGACAGTGTTCTTCGGCTTGCCCCCGCACTGAACATTTCCAGGGACATAGTAGATGAATCACTGGAAAAGCTGGAAGCTTCCATAACCCTGGCTGAGAAGGAGAGATAACTCACCTGTATGCTGCCTGATTTCAGGATTCGGCAACGCGACTATCTTTTGGAAATCTCAAGATCGATAACTGAAGAACTCGATCTGCGCACCGTGCTTGCGCGCCTCCTGCGCGCCTCAGCCGAACTCCTGGCAAGCCATGCAGGTTTGATCGGCTTGCGTGAAGAAAATGGTGATTGGCGAATCGCAGCATCCTATGGAATCAACCCTGCATTTCTATCACACCTTGAACCTCTCTTCAAAGAAATCCCCGAATCGGAAGACCCCGGCAGATTTGAAATTATGGAGGTCAATACCCGCTTGCAGCGAATCATCCAATCCGCATCTCACGGCATGCTTACAAGCGTTGGACTTCCGCTTCTGATCGAGCAGAAAGTGGTAGGCGTGATTTTTGTGTTTCGCTCCTACCGCAGCAGGTTCTCCGCAGAAGACACGTCCCTCCTGGAATCGTTTGCTTCCCAGGCAGCGATCGCTGTAATGAACGCAAGACTTTTCACCCAGTCGACCCAACAAAAAAAATTTCTTGACGCAGTCCTGGACTCCACGGCAGACGGGCTATTTCTTCTCTCACCAGAACTTGATTTCAGCCGGTTCAATCGTGCCTGTTCACGCCTGACAGGTTACACAGAAGAAGAAGTCCTGAAAAACAGCCATGGTTCCATCATCAAGTGGAAACAGCGCGAACCTGGCTCATCCCTTGAAGAAGCACTGGAAGAAGGCTGGCCGTTCACAGACATTCAGTCCTCTCTCTATGTTGAAGGTGACCTGATCCGCAAAGATGGAAGCTTGATCAGCATCGGTATCACATATGCACCGATCTACTCTTCCGAGGACAGTCTCCTCAGTATTGTGGCCAACATTAGAGACATTACCAAATTCCGTGAAGCTGAAGAACTGAAAAGTTCTTTCATATCCGTTATCAGCCATGAACTGCGAACACCCGTCGCCTTGATCAAAGGCTATGTAGGAACTCTACGACGCGAGGACGCTCAATGGGATCGGGAAACAGTAGAGGACAGCCTGGCTGTGATCGAAGAAGAATCAGACCGCCTGGCAGAGCTTATAGATGATTTGCTCGATGCCTCAAGACTTCAATCCGGCGCGCCGGTATTAAATCTTTCTGAAGTGAACCTTGGACGTCTTGCTTCACGCCTTATTGAACGTTTTCAGACCCAATCCAGCCACCATTCATTCCAGAGTATGATCCCCGAAGATTCTTCTATCGTTATTGCAGATGAAGAAAGAATCATACAGGTAATTACAAATCTGCTTTCAAACGCAGTAAAATATTCATCTGACGGTGGTGAAATCAGCATCTCTGGTCAGAGGAAAGAAAACGCTTATGTCCTCTGTGTTAGTGATCAAGGATCTGGTGTAGATCCGGATGATATCCCATATATCTTTGATCGTTTCTATCGTGCCCATTCAGCCGTCAAGAAAACATCCGGTGCAGGTCTGGGATTATTCCTGGCCAAAGCTGTAGTTGAAGCACATGGAGGCCGAATCTGGGTAGATGAGTCCTACCATGATGGAGCAAGAATATGTTTTTCGCTCCCCCATAATCCCGAGTAATAACAAATACGTATTATAAAGGTTACCTATGCCAGCAAATATCACACAAGTACGCTGCCCTAATTGTCAAAACCCAATCCAGGCTGAAGTCCACCAACTTATTGATGTTGGAGTGAACCCGAACCTCAAAGCACATCTGCTTTCTGGATCCCTGAATGCCGCTCAATGCCCGGTGTGTAATACACAGTGGCAGATACCGACACCACTTGTTTATCATGATCCGGAAAAGGAGCTTCTTCTCACATTCATCCCTGTTGAAATCGGCCTTCCCAAGGATGAGCAGGAACGAATCATCGGCAAGCTCATCAATGAAGTGACCAACAGTCTTCCAATGGAACAGAGAAAAGCTTATCTTCTACAACCCCAATCAGTATTAACCTTCCAGGGTTTCGTGGAACGTATCCTTGAGGAAGATGGAGTTACCAAAGAGCAGATTGAGGACCAGAAGGAAAAAATGCGGCTTTTGGAAGAAATCCTCAGACTACCGGAGGATAAACATCAGGAATTCGCCAGCGAACATGATGAAAAACTGGATGAAACGTTCTTCCAGCTGGCAAGCTACGCTCTCCAGTCAACCCCCGATGAACGCGCTCGAAATGCTGCCGCCCAAAAAATCGATGCCGTTATGCGGCTGACTACTTTTGGTAAAAAGCTTGAAGCACAGGAAAAGGAAATCCGCGCAGCAGCCGAAAGCTTGAAAGAATACGGAGACAAATTGGATAGGAAAGTAATTCTGGACCTTCTTATCAACGCCCCTAACGAAGATCGGATCTCAGCCATTGTAAGTATGATACGTCCCGCTCTCGATTACACCTTTTTCCAGCTTCTTACAGAAAAAATTGACAATGCAGAGAAAGAGGAAAAAGAGCAGCTTGAGGATCTCAGGAAAAATATTCTCGCACTGACAGATGAAATCGATAAATTGCAGGAAGCCAGGGTAAATCAAACCAATGCCCTGCTGCAGTCGATACTGAATTCGGAGGAACTGGAAAAAGCAGTTCTTGCTGCGCTTCCTTATATCGATGAACTTTTCCTTGGAATTCTCCAGGCAAATATCCGTACTGCCCAGGAAAAGAACGACCAGGCACTCCTCGATCGCCTGAATGCAGTTGATCAACAGATACGCAGCCTGATTAAAGCCACCCTTCCAAGTGGTTTACAGCTTGCGCAGGAGATTATGGACACCGAAGACTTTGAAGAAGCGAAAAAGAAAATCAATTCCAGCGCAGATGAAATCGATGAAGACTGCCTCAATGCTCTCATGCAGGGAGCCTTTCAACAGGATGCAGATCCTGAACAAACTGAAAGATTACAGCAGCTTCACAAGTACGCACTCCGTGTTTCCATGCGAAATAAGATGAAAAACAGCTGAACGAAGTATTGGAATGGAAGACAAGGCGGCAGGGCTTTTCAAAATAAACCTGCCGCCTTTACCTGTTTACAATGTAATAATTGATTCAGGGAAGAACCCTGCAAACCAGGCCCTTTAAATATCGGCTCTCGGGAAACTGCAGACTGACAGGATGGTCGGCAGGCTGGCTCAGCGTCTTTTCAATTACCGCATCGACGCCTGCATCTCGAGCAGCATCCGCAACAATTTTCTGGAACAACTCACGGCGAATTCCACCCGAACATGAAAAAGTAATAAGCCGCCCACCAGGCTCTAGCAGCTTGAAAGCCAGCAAATTGATATCCTTGTAACCACGTGCTGCGCTTTTCGCCTGTGAAGCTGTGGGAGCGAATTTAGGAGGATCAAGCACAATTGAATCGAAGGATTCTCCCTTATCTCTAAGAGTCCGCAGCTCTTTGAATACATCACCAACAATAAACTGTGCGTTATCAGGGTCCAGCTTATTCAACCGAATGTGTTCTTTAGCCAGTTTGATTGCATCTTGAGAAGAATCTATGGAGAGAACCTCCGATGCTCCTCCGATTAAAGCTGCAGTGCTGAACGCGCCGGTATAACAGAAACAATTGAGCAGCCTTCCTTTATCTGGAAGATTCTTTATCAGACGGCGATGCTCGCGCTGGTCAAGGTAAAACCCTGTCTTATGCCCGGATCTAAGATCTACCAGAATTTTCAGCCCGCCCTCTTCCAATAAAAGCCGATCGCCCGGCTCCTTCCCCCTGCACGATCCTGTCCGAGGCTCCAGGCCTTCAAGCTTCCGAACTTCAACATCTGACCGCTCGTATATTCCCGAGACGTATGGAAGACTGAAAAGAAGATCCAGAATGGTTTCTCGCCAGTATTCTGATCCTGCTGAAAGGAACTGCACAACGAGGAAATCAAGATAGCGATCTACGATCAGTCCTGGCAAACCATCTGATTCTGCATGGATTACGCGGTACGCAGAAACGTAATCTTTCTTGAACCAATCGCTGCGCATCGAATCCGATCGATGGATGCGATTCTTGATAAAACCCGGATCAATATCCTGCTCTTGATCCCATGTCCATATACGTACTCTGATCTGGGATTGCGGCGAATATGCCCCTCGCGCAATCCAATTCCCATTCGAATCGCAGATCTCGACAGTCTCACCAGGATTAATATTCCCTACGATCTCCGATACAGCTCCGGAATAAATCCAGGGATGACGGTTTAGTATAGAACGCTCGCGCCCGGGTTTCAGAATCACTTGTTTCACAGAGTATCAATCCCCCTTCACAGACAGCTGCTGGAGCCCATTAATATCCAGGACAGGAATTCCAAGGTTCTGGGCTTTTGTAAGTTTTGATCCCGGCGAATCTCCAGCTACAAGGTAGGATGTCTTTGAGCTGACAGATCCCGTCACCTTTCCTCCGTGTTTTTCGATCCATTCTTTGACTTCATCTCGAGTCATATCCGGGATGGTTCCAGTAATAACAAAAGCCAGTCCAGTTAGTGATCGATCCTGTTCATCAACTGGGGCATCTTCTTCAAGAGGCCAGACACCATTTTCCCTGAGTTTTTCAAGCATGTTGATATTGCGAGGTTGCGCAAGCCAATCAACTACAGCAGTTGCGATATTTGGGCCAATACCTTCTATCTGTTCAAGCTCTTCCTCTCGAACGTCCTGCAGTTTATCAAGAGAATGAAATGAGCGCGCAAGATCGGCAGCCGTTATCTCCCCAATTCCGCGAATTCCAAGTGCATTTATCAAGCGGGAAAGGGATTGTTCTTTGGAATCATTCAGCGCCTGAATAAGATTGTCGGCTTTCTTCTCTCCAAACCCTTCCAGTTTCTGTAAATCTTCCTCTGCCAGCTTATAAAGATCTGCAGCATCCGTGACCAGGCCACTCTCTACAAGTTGGACAGCGATCTTGATGCCGAGGCCTTCAATATCCATTGCTCCTCTCGAAGCGAAGTGCTCGATATTCCGGATAAGCTGGCTTGGACAGGCTGTATTAACACAATAGAGAGCAATTTCTCCCTCAACTTTTTCCAGCGTTTCTCCACATGAGGGGCACTGCTTTGGGGGTTTATACAATGTTTCCTCTCCGGTTCTTGCAGCGACAACTGGTCCAATAATATACGGTATGACATCTCCGGCTCTCTTCACTTCAACTCGATCACCGACACGAATATCCTTCTCTGAAATAAAATCGAAATTATGCAGGGTAGCCTGTCGTACAACTACTCCGCCAATCTCTACAGGCTCCAAAACTGCATACGGAGTGATCACACCTGTTCGTCCTACGTTTACTTCGATGTTATCAAGCCGCGTGGTCACAACATGGGCAGGGAATTTATATGCGATTGCGCCGCGCGGATCTTTACCAACTACACCCAGTGAAGCCGAAAGAACCAGATCATTCAATTTTATGACCATCCCATCAACTTCGTAGGGTAAGTCTTCCCTCTGTTCGGAGATACGGTCGATAACCTGGAACACTTCCTTGAGTGTTGGACAGTACTGTGATTGTTCTGTCACCGGGAACCCAAGTTCCTTCAGATAAGCCAGAACATCCCATTGAGTCACCGGAACTTCGCCATCGCTGTCAATAATGGCATAACAAAGCAAACTCAGAGGACGTTGTGCCGTAATGGATGAATCCAGCTGGCGAAGTGCACCGCTGGCAGTATTGCGGGGATTGAGATATTCTTTTTCACCAGCCCTCCGGCGCTTCTCATTCAACTTTTCAAAATCTTTGTGAAAGATAACTACTTCACCCCGTACCACCAGGCGGGCAGGCACACCAACATCCTGATTTCCAACCGGTATCCGCAGCGGCAGCGAACGTACTGTACGTAGATTGGCAGTGATATCCTCACCGTTTTCACCATCTCCGCGAGTAGTCCCCTGTACAAAAATACCGTCCTCATAGTGCAGGACAACGGTTAGACCATCAAGTTTTGGTTCCACAACAAAGGTTTCCTCATTTACCTGCGGATCAAGCCGTGCGATCCGTTCCAGCCAGGAGGAAACCTCATCTTTATTGAATGCATTTGCCAGACTGAGAATAGGTGCTGGATGAGGGACTCTCTCAAACTTCTCAGCAGGTTCGCCACCCACTCGCTGTGTCGGAGAGTCTGGCGTGATAAGCTCCGGGTGGTTTTCTTCCAGCTCCTGCAGCTCACGCAGTAAAAGGTCGTATTCATAATCACTGATAACAGGGCTGGCTAATACATGGTATCTATAATTATGGTAAAGAAGTTTTTCGCGAAGTTCCTGTGCCTTTTGTTTCAAGTTGCCGCTTTCACTCATCATTCACCTCAACGAGAATCACAAACAGGATGACCACAAGCCAATATTGAGGAAATCACTCGAAGCTTATATTCGCAGCTCGATTTATTTTTATATGTTCTTTGTTCCCCCATTTTACCTATTAATCATGATGATGTGTTATCCTGCATCTTCCCATACAGGGTAAAACATGAGCCATTCCTCGGGTTTTACCCGGATTCGCCCCTCAAACCACTCAAGCACTCGCTGTGCCAGGTCCAACGTATCCTTTTTTTCATCACCACTGGAACCGGGTTCGAATAAGGGTGAACCAATTGCAATATATTTTCCCCGGCCGACATTCTGAACGACACCGGCAAGAACCGGGGAGCCTGTCCGAACCGCCAACCGTGCATGGCCAACAGGCAGAACAGCGTCTTTGCCAAAGAACACCAGAGGTTCTCCTCCCAAACCCGGCCGATCGACACCTGTTGCCACAATCCCCCCGGAGGAAAGTGTTCGGAAAGCCTTCCGCAGACTTTTCATGGATGTAGGTTCCAGATCCAAACCAAACCGCTTACGAATATGGTTCTGCACACGATAGCTTCCTTGCGGATTGGGATAAGAAAGAATCTGTGCCTGAATACCACGGCTGTGGATGGAAAGAAGAAACATGTCGAAATTACTCATATGCGCACCAACTACAATAAGCCCCCGACCGCTTTCTTCTCCTTTTTGTAAACCCTTGGCAAGGCTTTCATCCATGTCACATGAACGGATGATAGCTTTTGGACCACCACCAATAGCCTTATATAAATCAACCTGACATCTGCCGGCATTTCGGAGAACGTTCCACACAGCTTTATCCAACCCTGGATCTTCCTTCGCCAGCGATTGCACAACAGCTTGATTGGAACGTATAGCTTGAATCATTTCACTGGATTCATTCCTGGATAGGTGCACCGTTACACGGTCTGCTACCCAGTAAGCCAGGCTGCGCGGCAGTATCCTGGCAAGTGTAAAGGCAACAAAAGGGCCAAACGAACTTTTTGCTATGGTATTAACATCCATGCCAGACCTTTCTCAGTTTCTCTTTTCTCCGAACAACAACTTCCCGTACGTCACGATAACAGGAAGGCCGCGTACGACACACAGAAAAGCCGCTATCCAGGAAATAACGAGGAAAATATCATTGAACAGAGCAGCATTCTTCGCTGCCCAACTAAACTCAGGCATCAGAGAAAAAGCATAGGCCAGGGTAAGGCCGCAAAAAGACAGAATCTTGCTGAAGCCGTAGCTGGAACGCATCCAGGGAGATTTCACCAGGAATGACCCCAGGCTGCCTTCCTGCTGATCAAAAGGCCTCTTTCCCTCACTCACACCAACACTGCGAAGTGCATCCGTGAGGACTGTACGAACCACAACGATCAGGGGAATGGCTACAGGCACCATACCCAGGTGCAGAAGAATGACCCAGAGTACAAGCTCGTATGTCCGATCAAGTGCAATATCCAGCACACTCCCCATCATACTTGTGAGTTTATTCGAGCGGGCAATATAGCCATCCAGTGAATCAAACAAAATTGCAATCAGCAGCAGCGGTACAGAAATAAGAGTAACAGTTGCATTTCCGGAATAGACCATACCGATAAAAATCAGCAGTAAAGGATACCTTGATAGTGTTATCCAGTTAGCAAGCATGCATCCCTCCATGGATAATTTTAATAGACCGATAATACAGGTCAAGATATTTCCTTTGCGAGACGTATAAACCCTCTGATTAATAATAGAGCTATCGATCCCCGCAAAGATTATAACCCTGATCAGCAAAGATGGTTCTTGTCAGAGAAGTGTAAAATATCCCCAGGATAGATGTCCGCTGAGTGTCAGACAGATATGCTGGAGCAGTTGTTTCACCGGTATACAATCATGTGGAAATAATACTGGTCCTACAGGAAATTAGCAGGACCTTCCTAATTTGTAATCGAGCCAAGTGTTTGCTATAGTGGTTCTGACTTAAACAAAATGAAATTTCAGGAGGAGGAATGACTGCTGGAAAATGGATTGCTAATATTGCTGCTGCGATATTAATATTATTTGGTGTCCTTTTTGTTCTTGCCGCTTTCAGCGAAGCCGGTACCATTGGTAACATCCTTGTAGGGATCATCTTACTGGTTGTTGGATTCGTAATTATCTTGTTAACCGGCCGCAAAGCTAAAAAAGAAAAGGAAGCAGTTCAGATCACCCAACAGATCGAACTCTCAGGAGACGTTAACCTGGAAACCATGACCTGCAGAAACTGCGGCGGGGCTCTGAGCAGCAAGAATGTCAGCATGGTGGCTGGAGCCCCTGTTGTCGATTGCCCATACTGCGGAACAAGTTACCAGCTTACAGAAGAACCAAAATGGTAATCTACACTGCCGGCAGCATCGTCCTTTCTGCCGGGTTGCTTTCACTTATCAGGAGACCCTATGGCTAGAAAAATAGTTCTCAGCGTTATTGTAGTTCTCATTGCCTTTCTGCCTGCAAGCATGCCCGTTTTTGCACAAACATACTCGTTCAGTCTCGATGAATTGCAGGTAGATCTTTATATAGAAACAGACGGCTCAGCACAGCTTGATTATGTTTTTGTATTCACAAACAACACCTGGGCTGATCCGCTCGATTTTGTGGATGTAGGAATGCCCACCGAGAATTACAGTCTCAGTAATATATCTGCACAAATCAACGGAACTACGATAACGCATATTGCTTACTCTGCGTATGTAGACGGTATCGAACTAGGCCTTGGCGCAAATTCAATCCAACCTGGACAGACCGGAACTGTCACAATGACAGCTACAGGTATAAAGGACATGCTGTATACTGCCGACCAGGACAATTATGCAAGTGTTATGTTTGCTCCAACCTGGTTTGGAGAAGAATTTGTTTCAGGGACAACAGATGTTACGGTCGCCTTCCACCTTCCCCCAGGCATTGAAGCCGAGGAGCCCTTCTACTTTGATCCTCCAAAGGGTTGGCCGCAGTCTGAACCGATGACTGGATTTGATGGAGAAGGCCGTGTCTTGTATGTCTGGCACAATCCATCCGGCAATGCCTATACGCCCTACGTATTCGGTGCCTCCTTCCCATCTGCTGTTGTTCCCAATGCGAATATCCAGACGCCAACACTAAGCCAG
>Ga0272441_10016424_pt1 | contig 10230 bp, 4 predicted proteins | sample SSMProp6N_FD_193582 | JGI IMG/M metagenome (GOLD analysis project Ga0272441, IMG submission 193582) | Marine sediment archaeal communities from Little Sippewissett salt marsh, Falmouth, MA, United States - SSM-Prop-6N | ecosystem: Environmental > Aquatic > Marine > Wetlands > Sediment ... | reverse complement strand
GACGTAACTCGCGGATTGGGGGTCCGGGGGAGCGATGGTCCCCGAGGACGAACCCTCGGTTCGTCCTCCCGGGATCACGAACCCTGGGTTCGTGATCGGGGCAGAGCCCGCGACGTAAGGCCTTCGACAAGGGTGGCGGTCACCGGGGTTTGGGCGTGCTCAGAGGTCGGCACTCGACCTTTGGGTTATTGCCCGACAGGCACAATCGCTCCCCGAGGTCGGCCTCAAGATGCAACGGCGCGTTGCCCATGTTGGATGTGAAGCTCACGCGGGAGGCCTCCCCCGACAGCTTCCCCAGGTAGCCTCCGCGGTTAAAGGTGCAGCCGTTGACGTTGAGACGCCCGCCCTCAACGATGAAACAGGGCCGGTCTTTGAGACCCACGGCCCATTCGTGCACATTGCACGCGGTCATGTTCAGGCTGCCGCCTTGGACCTGAACAAGAGCCGCGGGAACCGCCCAGAAGTTGCAGTTCACCAGGGTTAGGTTGCCCGTATTGCCCTCACGCAGCCACACGGCCCTTGAGCCCTCCCACGCCCCGAAGGGCCCGAACATCCCGTTGGTGATGCTCACGCCGATGGCGAAGCTGTTCACCACATCAACCCCGATGACGCATCGGTCTGCGCCAATGCCCAGGAAGTGGCCGTTGGTCACCCCGCCATTGCCGCCGGGCCGGCCGGCCACCTCGAGCGAAGTGTCGAACCGGTACCCCGTGTGGTAGCCGTAGGAGAAGGTGTTCACGCAGTACTGCCAGTCGGAGCGGCCGAAACGGAAGGCCACGCCGTTGTGCTGTACCCACTGGCCAACGCTGGAGCGGCTATGGGTGTAGTAGGGCCAGAAGTGCACGTCCTGGATTCGGCTGACATCGCTGATGTGGTCGGCGTTGATGCCTATCCACAGCGGATTGCCCCACACGTTGCGCACCCAGTTCAGGTGGCAGAAGTCCAGGTTGATGCCCTGGTAGGGGTTGTACAGGAACACGTCCTCGATGCTGCCGGAGGGGCAGCCAGTGATGGCATAGGGGTACTTGACGGGCTCCTGACCGGCGGCCAGCTGCTCGAGTTGCTCGGGGTAGGTGATCGCGATGCCCTTGACCCGGCAGGCGCCCCCGGTCATCACGATGCAGCCGGGGCCGTCCGCCCGGCCTTTCCCCCCGGTGGCCAGCAGGACCGTCGCGTTGCTCAAGGACGGCCCCGCACAGTCCCCCTGTACACTCACGCCCTGGGGTATCCTCAGGCTGCCCTTGATCAGGTAGCGGCCCGCGGGGATGTAGACACTGCCGCCGTCGGCGTCGTCCAAGGCCTTCTGGACGGCCGCCGTATCATCGGCGACGCCGTCGGCGGAGGCTCCGTAGTCCAGTACACTGAGGGGTGCCGGTGCGCACAACGCTCGCACGGTCAGCAGCGCAAGTACGACTAGAACACCGGTTTGCATGGTCGCTCTCCTGCCCTTGTGCGGTCTGGATTCAGTCCGGCGACTTACCGAGCAATCACCTTGAGCAGCCTGCCCTCGCTCGGCTCCAGAGGGATGAGCTTATCTGCAGGCGACGTGGCGCCGGTGGCCACATCCACCAAGCCGGTCACAACTTCAGCCCATTCCGGCTCGAAGACCAAGGTCGCCTCAGCGCCCTCCTCGGTGCTCTGGTTGACCACGCATAGGTATGTCTCGTCCTGGGCATTGGCGAAGGCCTGCACATCAATGCCCGGGTCGCAAGTCGCGAAGGTGTTGTCGCGCCACTTGAGAGAGAGCAGTGTTTCGGCGATGGGCTTGAGGGCCGCATTGATGCGCCGGACCTCTTCATGCCGGTGGTCCATGGGCTCGAGGTCCATGCCTACCAGCCCCCTTAGCCACTCGCCCTGGATCTGTGTCGTTGACTGATAGATGAAGTAGATAATGCCCTTGGCGCCATGGGCAACCGCCTCCCAGACCATGAGAGACAGCTCATTGGGAGTGGGGATGCTGCCCTTGCGGTGCTTGAAGCCGAAGGCCTGGGGGATAACCCACAAAGGGCCATCACTGGCCGCCCGCCGGGCCCGGTCCACCGCGCCGATGTAGCCCTGCAGCACATTCCCCTTCAGGCGGTTCGAGTAGACGGGGTAGATGTCCACCAAGAGCACCTGGTAGCCCACCTGGGGGTAGATGGTCTCCCAGCCGGTGTTGAGGCAACTGAAGCCGGGGCGGTCCGGGTCGAGAGCCTCGACCACTTGCCGCGCCATGCGGATGTTGCCGATGTTCTCCGGCGTAGGCGCGGGCTCGTCCACCAGGTAGTACCCCAGCGTGGCCGGGTGGTCCTTGGCGGTACTGACTGCCTCGCAGATGTCCTGCACGAAGTTGCCCGTCGCCAGGCGATCGGGTTGCCACAGGTAGCTGTTCACCTCGTCCAGGTGCACGATGACCTTGATGCCCCGCTTGTGGGCCTCGTCCAGCAAGTAGCCCCGATGATCCCGCGGCGTCCAGTTGCCGATGATCGTGTTGATCCCCAGGCCCGCCAGGTCGGCAGTGGTGCGCCGGTAGTACTCCTGCGCCTTGTTGTCATCATCCACATGTCGATTGATGTAGCTGGCGTCTTCCTCCCAGAAGTACCACACCCCCAGGGGGAAGTAGTCTCGCATGAGCTCACCGGCTGGCCGCCAACTCAGCTCGCGATCAACGGACAGGGGCGCCTCGAGCGTCTTGTCGGCCTCGCCGGGTCGCGTGATGGTCAGGCGCAGGGCATATGACCCTGACGGAAGATCGGCGCCACTGAAGGCAAGCTTGCGCTGGCCGGGCTGGTAGTCTCCCGGCTTCAGGACCGTGCGACGAAGGTCGCCCGAGGCGCTCACTGCCTCCATGGACACCCGCGCCGTCTCGGCAAGGCTCCACGTGATGCCCAACTCATCCAACAGGCCATCGGGAGTGGGACACAGCACGGCACGGTCGACCCGCAGCTCGTCAACCGGCTCGTAGCTCACCACGAAGTTATCCACCAGCACGGGGGCCGAGACCGAGTAGCCGTCCATGGTTCCCAGGCGCATGGTCCGCGGCGCGATGCCTTGGGTGTACTCGTCCCGGGCGACCGCCGTGCCGTCGATCTCGAGGGTGCGGCCCTCGGGGCCGAAGCTGATAGCGAGGTGATGCCATGCCCCCACAGTCCAGGCGGCTTCAGGCGCCGACAGCCAATGCCACCCGGCGTCATACACGCCGTAGCGGAAGTGGCCGTCCTCCTTGTCCCAGTAGACCACCGTCGCGCCGCGCCATGCACCCGCGGCCCCCACGTCTGTGAGGAGCATGAAGTGGCGCTCGTGAGAACCCGCGCCGATGGGTTTGTGCAGGCACACGTCCATCTCGATGCGCCCCTTGGCGCGGGGCATCTGCACCCCCTCGTACACGACGGCCGCGTTGCCGTCCAGTTGCAGGGCCTGTCCGTCGCGGCCGGGGCCGAAGCCTGCACCCGAAGCCAGTCGCCCCACCGCGTAGTTGTCGAAGTTCTCGGCCAGTAGGTCAACGGGGGCGCACGTCCCGGCCGAGAGGCCAAAGCACCCCGACAGGGTGAGCGCCAGCGTGATCGACAGGGTAGCGGTGCGGCGTGACGCAAAGAGCTTCATAGGTCAAATCCCCTTGGCATGTGTGTATTGTGACGGGCGCTGAAGGCCGCGATGGCAAGCCCCGGCGCGAGGGCCGCCAAGGCGGAAGGTCAGTCCACTTCCCTCTCAAGGCGCTTCAGGCGAACCCTCACAGTGCGCAGGTGGTTGTCTCGATCGCCTGTCTTCGGGTCGCGCCGGCCCATGGCCCCATAGCCCACAAGCAACACCCCCTGCTCGACCTCGGTGATGGCCGTGTAGCCTGAGTAGCGTTCTGCGTCGATGCTTATGGCCTCGCCCCATGTTTGTCCGTTGTCGGTGCTCAACAGGACCCACGCCCCCGGCCGACCCGCACTGCAGGCAAGGGTGCCGTCGGCCATCACGACCAGGTCGGGCGCGACACCCTCGAAGCCGGTGCGAGCGGGCTCGGTCCAGGTCTTGCCGCCGTCGGCCGACCTTGTCACACACAGGGGGTTGTCCTGATGGAAGACCCTGTTGTTGCCCCCGGTCCTGAGCAGGCACAGTAGCTCACCGTTGGGCAGCAAGCGCATGACAGGCTCACAGTAGCCCTCGGTGCCAATTTTGGGGTCATATGCCACGGTGGCGTGGTGCTCCCAGTGCTTCCCGCGGTCCGTGGATCGTGTGAGGAAGGTGCGGTAGCGGAAGGACCCGGGCTGGCCGGGGACGGGCGATTCGTCACCCTCGAACCATCCGTACATCAGCGCGAGGAGCGCTCCGTCCGGCATCTCGACCATGGAGCGCCAGAACAGCGGGCCCTTGACGGCCGCGTGGCCGATCCCGCCGGTGGCCCGCGGGACGTGGACCTCGCAGGGCTCCTCGGTGACCGTTTCCCAGCCATCCGGTGAGGTGAACAGGGCGCCGGTGAAGTAGCCGGGCCGATCCTCGATCGGCTGTGTGTGGAAGGCCACGCCCAGGATAGTGCCATCGCGCAGTTGGTGGGGCATGGGCATTGCCCGTCTGTTGGGTGGCGCCTGCCATGTCAGCCCCCCGTCACGGGTAACACGCTCGTAGGCCGCCACGGAGCCGTCCGACAGGCGGCAGAAGCAGCCGAAGTGGGTGCCGGGCTTCAGGAACTGATCGTGCTCGAGGGTGGCCTCGAACCGTGGGCTGTCGGGCAGCACCGTTACCGCGAGGTCCACATAGTCTCGCACGGCAGTCGGGGCGTCCTGTGCGGCGGCATCCAGCGTCAGGTTCCACACTCCCGGCTTCCAGCCTGTGGTGGGTATCGTGAAGGGAGCCGTGCCCCGGAGGAGGCCCTCGGTCTTGGCGTCCGGCTGTAGAGCAATGCGCTGAGGCTGAGCCGGCAGGTAGGCCTTCTTCTCCGCGGCGACATAAGCAAAGCCGGGAGGCGCCTCCTGAGGCGCTACGGTGTATGGCACCGTAAGCTGGGCCTGGACGCCTTCCACTCCGGCGGCTGTAATCTGGGCCGTCACGGTGAACGGCTCTCCCGGCCGCACCCGGGGCGGCTCGACGGCGAACCGGCTGATCTTAACCGACAACTCAGACAGGAAGGTGGTCTTCCCTCGCACCGGACGGCCCCCTTCTACGACAATGCGGAGCACACGTACATCGTGAACGTAGGCGCCCCCGGCGGGCCGGTTGCAGGCAAACAGCAGGAACCTGTGGTCGCCCGAGGGCCAACTCGCCACGTCCATCTCGCAGGCCACAGCGTCCTTTTCAGCGTCCAGGTCGCCGGGCATACCATCCCGCAGCAGGTACCACAAGGGGTCATCCCGGGCCCCAATTGCCAGGAAGCTGTACCCGGCCCGGGGTGTGAAGCCCGCCGGCGCGGGTGCGTCCTTCTTCAGAGTGCGAAGCCCGTAGCTGCCCACCTCGACGCCGTCCCCCACGGCGGCGACGTGCACGCGCACCTTGCCCTCGGTCGGGTATGATAGCTCCGTCTTCTCGAGGCGGATCGATGGCGCGGCACACACTGCGCCCGCCAGCAATAGCACAACGGCTTGTAGCATGGCTTTTACCAACTCTCTATATGCTATGATGGGCGCTCCTCATTGGATCAGTGGGAAGGCGACCACGGCGCCCTGGTCGGTGGTCACCGCCACGTTCCGCGGGGTCACAACGAGGGCCTCTGCCCGGCCCTGCAGGGCGCCCCTGCCGATGATCTTGCCTGCCGGGTCGAGGGCCATGACCCCGGCGCTGCCCGCGGCGACCACGAAACCCTTCCTACCTCCTACCTGCGTGCCGACGAGGTCTGTGGCTCCATCGGGCAGAGGCGTGCGCCACACAGTCTGGCCCTTGGCGTCCAGAGCTGTGATGTTCGCGCTCTCAGCAGCGCAGACGATCAGGGGCGTGCCGTCGCCATCAAGGTCCACAGGGAGAATCCGGGTGACCTTATCCCCCAGGTTCGTGATCCATAGGCGCTTACCGTCCCCGTCAAAACACAGCAAGTCGCCGCCGTCAGTGCCCACGAGTATCTCCGGCAGGCCGTCCCCGTCAACGTCGGCGGAGGATGCGGCCGTCTGCTCGGGGCCGAACTTGTCCGCGTTGAAGATGCGTTTGCCATCGTCATCGATGAGGTTTAGCCGGTAGTAGGCGTTGCCGCCGACGATCTCGGGCCGTCCGTCCCCATCAAAGTCGTCCGCCCAACCCACCGTTGCGGAGTGGGCGTAGATGACGTTGCTCCAAAGCATACTGCCATCGGCGTCATAGGCCAGGTATTGCCAGTTGCGGGCTCCGCAGACCACCTCGGCGCAGCCGTCGCCGTCGACATCCGCCGGGACGATGGTCATCACGTCACCGGGTATCCCGCGGAATACGGGGATTTTCGCCTGCCAGAGTTGCTTGCCCGCGGCGGAGAGCAGCTCGAGACGGGCATCTCTACCGCCGAGCATCACCTCATCACGGCCGTCGCCGTCAACATCGCCGCAGGCGATTGCCAGGTTCGGCGCGGCGCCCTGCGCCTCATAGGACCACAGGACCTCGCCATCTGCAGAGAGCGCCTGCGCCTGTCCCGATTCGCCGCACACGATGAGCTCATCAGCGGTGCCGTCGCCCTGCAGGTCACCGGATGTTATGGCGCTGATGCGCGGACGTGCGCCGGGTTGAGTGCCGAGTATCTCCAACTCCGCGATGTAGACTGATGAATCCTCCCTGGCGGGCGACACCACCAGTCGCACTTCCGTGGCGCGCTGGTTGACCTTGGCGGTCAGCAAGGTGTTGACGTTGCTGCCCCACGTTTGCGTGCCGGTCTCAGTGAAGCCCGCATCAATGAGGCGGACATCATCGCGGAAGCCGTCGCTGCTGATCTGCAGCTTACGGTCACCCACGGCCCACGAATCGTTCATGTGCCACTCACGCAAGACAACGGCGCTGATGTCGGTCTCCTGCTTGAGCCCGGCCGTGATGGTGGGGGTTACGCCCTTGGGCCACATCACGGAGTACTGAGACGAGCTGAAGGCGCCGTCGCCGAGCTTCTCGATAGGGCCATAGCGTCCCGAGTGGTCCTCATCGCAGGTCACGCTATCAATCCGCAGGGCCTGTGGCGCCGGGTCGAACCCCTCGTGTCGCCATGTCAACGGGATTTCGGGCACTTGTGGGTCGCCCTCGGCGAATGCCATGACAAGGGGCGGTCGCCGGACCATCTCGCTGAGGAAGGCGCGGACATCGCCGTACATTGCCAGCTCGTCGAAGGTGAGGGTGTGACGGCCGGCCGCGACGCCGAACTCAGCCACGCCCGCCTCATCTGAGGCGACGGGCTTACCCGCGACGCTCAGCACGCTCCCGGTCGTGAGCAGAAGTCTCACCGAGGTGTCTCGCTCGGCCACAAGCACGCCGCTGCCCCGGGCAGGATGTAGCTCGAGGCTGACGGGCGCATCGGCCCGCAGGATGGCCTGTGATCCGCCCAGCGTTTGGCACGCGCTGACCGCCACAAGGTCCTCGGAGGCCAGCAGCAGCTCCCCGTCGCAGCGCAGCCCTAATGGTTCGACCGAGGGTAGCAGTGCGATCACGTCATTGCCCTCAGGGTGCTGGACGACGGCGGTCTTGACCCCTACGCGACGGACCTGGAGGCGCCGGGGCTCGTCGGTCGGTGCTGAATGCAGCAGGTTGATGAACCGGTAGCTATCGCCCTGCCTCAACTTCGCGCTCACCTGCTGTGACAGCCGGCTGATGGGCATCCGCTCGGAGGTCTTCATGGTCTCCAACCGGCAGGCCGCGCCATCTACATTGGCGATGGACAGACTCACCGGCGGATGGTCGACGTTGAGCACGCCGTCCTGCAGGACCGCGTCGCCCCAGGGGCGCCAGCAACACCTCAAGGTGTAGTCTGCTTCCTGCAGGGCCCGGACATCGTCCACGACCAGGAAGTAGTCGCCTTTCCGCCACACGATATTGCGCGTCCACTCCGCGCCGTTGTACCCCGTGAGCCATGTACGGGTATAGGCGGTGCTGCCCAGGTCATCGGCTCGTCCCAGGCCGGTGACTGCGGGCGTCAGCTCGGCGGAGCCGTCGCGGATGATCACCAGGCTGTTGTGGTACTTGGGGGCGTTCTTGATGTACTCGCCATCGACCAGCAGTGGCTCGCCACCGGCGGAGTAGCGAATGATGGCGTTGGCGTCAAAGTGCATGTGGGTGCCGCGGCCGAAGCCATCCAGGAGCATGTATTGGGCCTCGCGGCCGGGCCCGTCGCGGAAGGTGATCTTGTCGAAGGTCTGCTCCCACGGCAGGTTGGGGGCCGTGGGGTAGGCAGGGCTGTGAGATGCGTAGTCATAGCACGGCTTCGGCAGGTACGCGACTTTGACGCCGAACTGGCCCCGTGGGTCCCGGGGCTCGAAGTCCGCCCAGTAGGGTTGCCCTAGCTGATGTGAGCTTTGCACGGCGACGTTCTGAGCTCCCCACAGGAGCTCGGGGTCCTTGTGAAACCAGGCGATCTTGGTCAGGGTGGGTGAGATGGCTGAGCTGGACTTGTAGGCGGAATGGTCCCCAAAGGCCGCTTGATAGCCTGCGTTGTCCGTCACCATCATCGCCACCTGGGCCGCCTGCTTCGCGTGCCCCTCGGTGAAGAAGGTCAGGTCGCCCTCAGCCAGGGAGTAGACCATCGTGTGGATCACAGGCAGCCACTGGTATGCGGCCGCGTCCTCCAAAGGCTTGCTCGAGTGCTTCTGGCCATTGAAGATCCCGTGGGCCACGTCGAGCCACTTGTCTACCGCCTGCAGCCCGTAATGGCGCTTAAGGTAGCTCCCCGCGAAGTACACACCCAGGGCGGGGAACGTATTGTGGTTGTGCACGATGTTGTCATTGTGCAGCCAGTGGTCATAGGTATCGGGGCGGTCCCAGCGCTGGTACAGGACGCACTCGAGCCCCAGGCAGAGCACCAGGTTGGTGAGGTCGAGCCGCTGGGCGTCAGAGAAAACGCCGCTCTCCTCGTTGAGGTCCCACAGGATTGCGACCTCGTGGGTCCAGGCGTCGCGGAAGTCGCGGTCATACCGGGCCATGCCTTCGGTTGTGATGTACTCGTCGGTGCTGTGGTACTCCAGCAGGGCGAGCATTAGGCCCTTGTAGATCTGCAGAGCCATGGGGTCGCCGGTGCGATGGGCCAGGATTCCGTACCGCTTCAGTTGGCCGATTCCGCTACGTCCCTGGCCGGGACTGAACATTAACTTCCGGCCGGTGGCGATGGCGCTGTCCCGGTCGGCCTCACTCATGGGGCCACGGATCGCCTCCGCGCGCCCCGTGCGGTCGAAGTTCAGCTCGAGCAGCCGGCCGAGGGTCAGCTCGCCCCGTCTACCGCGTTGGGCCACCAAGTCGGCAAAGGCCTGCGCCCCCTTCGCCGTGCCCTCCGCGTAGCTTCCTCCCACCAGGATGTAGTTGTGCCCGCTGCCGAAGGGATCGTGCACAGAACGGATGACGTAGCCCTCGCGCCCGGTATACCCCACGTCCAGACAGACGAAGAAGTTGTGGTACAGCCGGGCCACCAGTTGGTTGTTGTCCAGATGGCCCAGCAGGATGACGTGGGTGGTATCGGCCTGGGCCGGCGTGAGTTGCTTGTCGGTCACCAGCCGCAGGTCAGCGCCCGTGGCCTCGCGGACCGCCGTCTGCACCAGCTCGGCCGCCTGTCGCCAGGCGGGGACATCGGCGTGACAGATGACGGCCCGCGGCTCTCCGGCCACGACGATTGGCGTGTCCAGGGCAAGGGCCATGAGCTGTTTGGGCTTGACCGACAGGTCTTCAAGTAGCTGCTGTTGATCGGCGAGGACCTCGGGTGTCGGGGCGCCCCATGCACCGCCGGCGACTAGGGCCGCCAGGATCAGGGATACGTGTGCGTGTCGGGTCATGTTCTCTCCTATCAATCGGCAGTTCGTCTTTCGATCTCATGCCTGCGGGTGCCGTCAAGAGTGCCTTGCGCCGCCGCCAGGGAGCGCGAGTATGCTCGTGCTCGGGGTCGCAGAGGGCCGCGCCATATTGCGTTCCCGTGCCTGCCACCATCCATCCGATGCCTCGAGCACGAGGCGGGCGGGCGTCTCGTGCTCACGGGCGGGCTTGGGCCGCAGGCCCAAGGTGTCGCCGTGAGTCGTGTGCCGTAGCTGGCTCGAATGTCGCTCGGTGTCAGCCATAACACGCTAGTATCTACCAGGCTTAGTTCGCGTCCTTACGTCGCGGGCTCTGCCCGCGCCCGCCGGGGGACCGCTGCCC
>Ga0272441_10016420_pt1 | contig 10232 bp, 7 predicted proteins | sample SSMProp6N_FD_193582 | JGI IMG/M metagenome (GOLD analysis project Ga0272441, IMG submission 193582) | Marine sediment archaeal communities from Little Sippewissett salt marsh, Falmouth, MA, United States - SSM-Prop-6N | ecosystem: Environmental > Aquatic > Marine > Wetlands > Sediment ... | reverse complement strand
AGAATGGTGACAGAAAAAGAGATGCTTCCCAATAAAGCCCTGCCTCATTTAATTAAAGGATGATTGGATAATGGCAAACCCCAGGAATAATTTGGATAGCGCAGGTAACTTTGAGGATTTATTTTACTCATCACGAGATGCTATAAATATATACGATGATAAGGGACATATAATAAATAGTAATCCCAAATCCTGCGAAATGCTTGGCTATTCTCGTGATGAACTTGTACATCTTACCGGGCCGGATATTATTCACCCAAAATACCACAGAATTTTTGAAAAATTCCTCAATGATGTCAGTAAGAAAGGTCAATTTTCTGCTGAAGCTATTGATGTTCGAAAAGATGGCTCCAGCCTTGATATTGAGGTTTGGGGGACACGGATTATGTATAATGGGAAACCCCACAGTGTTGCAATGGTTCGTGACATAACCGACCTCAGAAAGATACAAAAACAGCTGGCTACTGAGTTGCAGCAAAAGCAAAGAGTTATAGAAAAGTTGATACATTCCTATGATTGGAATGCCAGGCAGATTTCACGAGAACTTCATGATAATGTCGGTCAGACCCTGACATCGATAAAAATGGACATTGAGAATATATTGACAAAATTGAATGTTGTCGAATTTCCGCTTGAGGATAATCTTATTTCTTTAAATGGAAAAACCGTAAAAGCAATCAAGGAGATCAAAGATATAAACCTTTTGTTACGCCCGGTAGAATTTGATGACCTCGATCTGGTTAGTTCAATCAGAAATCTTGTTTCCGTTATCGAAAAAAATAAAAATATTCAGGTTCAATTTTTTACACGCGGTATTTCACGACAGTTGGATCATACAAGGACTTTTGCTTTATATAGAACTATTCAGGAGGCTTTCACCAATATTCTGAAACATGCTCATGCCAAAAAAGTTTTCGTACATCTTTATCAAAAGGAAGATGTTGTAAAATTAACGATTGAGGATGACGGTATCGGATTTGATTTGAAGGATATTGATATCGAGGGAGTCCAAGGGGACCATCTTGGTGTGCATATAATGAGACACAGAACCGTTGAACTTGGGGGTCAGTTTTCTATTGATTCAACAAAAGGGAAGGGTACGGTGATTATGATCGAGTTGCCTTTCGCCTGAAATGGGGAAAAACATTTTTGATAATAGCTGAGGTAGAATAGCGTGTCCACAGAAGAAAACCAGGGAAATAGATATAACCACTCTCGACCAAGAAATAAAAAGGACAGGTTACTCATAGTTGATGATCACCCGATTGTTCGGCAGGGAGTAAAGGATATATTGAAAGACAATATGGAGATAGAAGTCATCGGGGAAGCGAGAGACGGAGAGGAAGCGATTAATCTTGCAAAGACACTAAGACCCGATATTATCATTATTGATGTTTCTATGCCAGGCATAAACGGGGTAGAAGCGGTTTTTGAGATTCTGAAGATCATTCCTTCTGTTACTATCGTGGTTTACAGCATGTATTCTGACCGGGGAAATGTTGACCTTCTTTTTAATGCGGGGATTTCAGCGTATATATTAAAGGAAGATTCTCTTGCCGATTTAGTTCACGCCATAGGTCTTGTGAAAAACGGTGGGGTTTATGTAAGCAAAGGGATCTCAGATCTTTTCAGAAAGTCGCGCCAGCGAGGAAAAGATAATAATGGTGATATATTGAGCGATCGGGAGAGCGAGGTTTTGAAGCTTATCGCCGAAGGTCATACCGTCCATGAGGTTGCAGACTTGCTCTATATTAGCACGAAAACCGTTGAATCGCATAAGTACAATATGTTTGAAAAACTCAATGTCAAGACCATCGCCGGTTTGACCAAAATCGCTATCAAAAAAGGGCTTATCGACCTATAATCCCACCAAGAATAACTGCCTTCTCAGAATTATCTGAGACAGAATCAGACCCTTCTGAGCATTTTCCGACTCTTCCTATTGACTTCATTCGTAACACAGCGCAGAGTTATAATAAAGCATCACGAAAAGATTTTCGAAATCATACGATATTTCTTTATTCACCGTTCCATCTTTTCCAAGACCTAAGAGTACGGCCTGAAGTAATATTAAAACAAAACAGGAGGTATCGATTTGCAAAAAAACCATCATAAAAGAAAGCAAATAATTTTTTTTATACCAAAGATAGTCATACCTTTTTGTTTATTCGTATTGGTGATTTTTTTGATGGCTGGATCGGCGTTATCATCAGAAAGCCGTTATAAAATCACTCGCCGCGATTTAATTTTTGGTCTCAGCTTTTCGGGGCCAGACATTGGCATTGCGGTGGGCTCCAAAGGATTAATTCTCAGAACGATGAATAGAGGGGGAGACTGGGCCAAGATTGAATCAAAGACATTTTACGCTTTTAATGACGTGACCCTTCGGGATACTAAGGGATGGATTGTCGGTCAGGGAGGAACTATTTTATTTTCTGCAGATAGTGGTAAAACCTGGAAACCACAAAAAACTAATACCAATCTCTCACTGATGCAAATCCTTTTTCTGGATGAGAAAAAGGGTATTACAATTGGTGAGATGGGGACAGTTTTGGCAACTGATGATGGGGGAAATGCGTGGATTCCTATTGAAATAGACTGGTTTTCTATTTTACCTGAAAGCCTTCTCGAAATGGGTGTCATTGCTCCAAATCTTTATGACATCACATTTGCGAGTGATAGGAATGGATTTATGGTGGGAGACTATGGAATAGTTCTGGCTACTGATAATGGCGGACAAACATGGACTCTTCTTCGGGCTGGGAATCTACCGCCGATTTTTAGTGTTTCTTTTGTCGATAGAAGAGAAGGTTGGGCAGCCGGACAAAATGGTTTGCTTTTACATACTACCGACGGAGGGCTAAATTGGAAACAAATAGATATCCCTACCAATGCAAGTCTTTACAAAATTTATTTATCTGGTGAGCATGGATTTATAGTTGGCAATCAGGCCACAATTCTTCAAACCTGTAATAGTGGAAAGGCATGGACAAAGGTCGATCTTAAAATTCCTCCTCCCTATCCGTGGTTTGGCGATATCGCTGTGGCAGCTAACAGTTGTCCGGTTGAGCTGGTGCTCGGGGGAAGTGGTTTAATCTCGAAGGTTTCAATATCTGTGAATTTAGAGGATTAGCAGGGGAAAATATTATGATTAAAAAGCTTAGTATCTGGTTTATAGACCATCGCGTTATAATGCTCGCTTCCATTTTTCTCGTAACTCTTTTATTTGCATTAAAGGTCGCTCATCTGCGAGTGGAAACTCAGTTTGAAGACCTGCTACCAAAAAATCATCCTTATGTAAAAACACATAAAAAATACGAAGAGCAGCTGGGGGCACCTTATAAAGTTTTATTAATGCTTAAAGTGAACAATGGAGATATTTATAACCAAACTACCTTGAAAAAAGCCCAGGAAATAACAGATGACCTCGATTTGATACCGGGGGTAAATCATAATCAAATTTATTCGATAGCATCACGAAAGATTAAAAAAACGAGGGTAACTGCCGATGGTATCATAACAGAAAACTTTATGGATTCCGTCCCTGCAACTGCTGAAGAGATGGAAGAGTTCAAGAAGACAGTCAGGAGAACAGGCTCAGTATATCGGGTTTGGGTTTCCCGTGATGAGACGTCACTTTTATTTTCCGCGAGTTTTATTCCACGGCTCGTTGACCCAAGAATACTCTTTCAAAACGTTCGACAAATCAAGGCTGAAATAACAGACCCGAATCACAGTCTCTATATTGCTGGTGAACCAATGCTTTCGGGATGGATTTTTAGCTACCAAAAGGAGACTTTTTTGATATTTGGCATCACTTGTTTGACTTTGATCGTTTTACTTTATCTCTATTTCAGAAATGTTGTTGGAATGATTGTGCCCACCTTGGCTATGTTGATTGGGGCGATTTGGGGACTGGGGTTCGCAGGTTTACTCGGATACAATTTGGAGCCGCTTACCTTGGTAATCCCGCTCTTGATTGCAGCCAGAGCACTTTGTCATTCGGTCCAAATTACTGAGCGCTACTTTGAATGCTACATTGAATCAAGAAATGTAAAAAAAGCGGCGATTGATTGTTCGAGCTCCATGCTGGCACCAGGGATATTGGGAATTAGTACTGATGCTTTAGGGATTTTCCTCATTTCGGTTGCCCCGATACCGATCATGGAAAAACTTGCCTATGTCTGTTCTTTTTGGGCTATTACCATTGTTTTAAATGGAATTATTTTTACGCCGCTTATGCTTTCATTTTTTAAAGCACCAAGGAATGTGGAAGACATTGTAAACCCCAAGAAAGGATTCATTCATCACGCGTTGGCCCCATTAGCTAAATTGGGTTTCGGCAAACCTGGCTGGGCTGTTTTTATCTCAGCAATTATTCTTTTTGCGATAGGGGGGTGGCTTACCTCGAAGATCCAAATTGGCGATGTTAATCCCGGCACTCCTATTCTCTGGCCTGATGCGGAATATAATGTGGCTATTGACCAGATAAACAAAAACTTTCCTGGGACTGAAGAGCTTTACGTTATTTTTAATGGACAGGAGGAGTACTCAATTGAACAAACCGCATTCCTGAATATATTAGATTCATTTCAACGACACATGGAACAAAATCCCAGGGTTGCCACGACACTGTCGGTACAGGATTTTTTGCCGCGCATTCAAAGAAGCGTATACGGAGGCTACTTTAAATGGCAGGTATTCCCCATAGAGCAACGTGGTGTTACCCAGCTTTTTTACCTCTTGGTCGCAAAATCTGCTCCGGAAGATTATGATCTTTATTTCAGTAGAGACAGAGGGAGTGCGAATGTCATTATTTGGTTTAAAGACCATATGGGGGAAACAATTAGAGATGCACTTAGCTGGGCAGAAAAATTTGGTGAAGAATCCAAGAATTTACTCAAAGAAACTAATGTTACCATGGAATTGGCATCCGGTACCATTGGCATGCTGGCGGCCATAAATGGGACCGTAAAAGAGTCTCAGTTTTTAAATATACTCCTTGTTACCGCTTCTATATTTCTGCTTTGCTCATTAACCTATCGTTCCGTGGTAGCAGCACTGATTTTAATGATCCCACTCAACCTTGCTAATTTGATAACACTGAGCATTATGAAGTTTATGGGAATCGGATTAAATATTAATACGTTACCAATAATTTCCGTAGGTGTTGGTGTTGGTATTGACTATGGCGTTTATCTGCTCAGCCGTCTCTGTGATGAGTATAAAGCTATGGGGGAATATAGTTATAAAACTGCGGCGAAAGTGGTAACAAGCACCGGGAAGGCAATTTTCTTTACGACTGCAGCTATGATAGCGGGAGTAATCTTTTGGTATTTTCTATCGAGTATGAGATTTCAGGCCGAAATGGGATTGCTGTTGGGGATTATTATGTTCATTAACATGATCGGAGCGTTAGTCCTTATCCCCGCTTTGGTATATGTATTTAAACCAAAATTTTTAGGAAGAGTTTGATTACAAAATAATAGCAGGAATGGGGGTGGTATTATTCAAAATTTACAGTTTAAAACCGTAATCTTTTTGGCAAAAGCAATTATTGCTTGAAAGAAAAAAGAACTATCTATCACACAGGAGGAGGGCAATGAAAAAAAGAACTTATTATTCAATAATTTTTGTTTTGCCTTTACTGGTTATCATAAGTGGATTTCATTTGGCGAATGCAGAGATCCACCTTACCGACAATCTTTCTTTCGCCGGGTTTCTCCGCTATGAACTCGGTTTGCATATCGCCCAGCAAAACCCGAATAATGCTCAGTTCGGCCGGGATAACAATGACCTCAACCTTGCCAGATCATTCTTCCAGATGGAGTGGACCTACAAGCCTTGTACGAATTTTAAAGTGTATTCTAATATACGAGCAACTGCTGACCAAACGTACCGTTGGGATGATGAGATTGTAAAGTATAATGCCTTTCCCGTTGATGTTCCAAGTGACGACTGGACAATGCTCAAAGCAAGTAAGGATGATTATCGTCTGGAAATATGGGAGCTTTATGCTGACTTCAATTTTGGAGATTTGTGGCTCCGGCTCGGGAAACAACAGATTGTCTGGGGTGAGATGATCGGAGCGCGGATTCTTGACGCCGCCAACTCCCTTGACCAGAGCTGGAATTTTAAGTTTGAGCCTGAAGAGTTTGAAAACATCCGTATCCCCAACTGGTCAATTCGTGGAAGCTATAATATAAAAGAGCATCCCTTCTCTTGGATTAACGATTTAAATATTGAAGCCTATTTAAATCCGGGTGATGTCGTGCCTACGATTGATCCGGAACTCGGGGCACCCTTTAACCTTCGGGCTTTTCCATCTTTTCTTAAAATACAGGAAAAAGATAACCGTGGCAAAATGGAATACGGTGTCCGGTTAGGTGGGATGATCGGAGGAGTATACGGCACATTAAATTATATGCATCTCTATGATGACAGTTTTCAATTCAAGTTCAGGGGCTTTACACCTGATTTTGTTAATGGCAGACCATTTCTCGCGGGTATGGGTGATATGACGCCGTATGCAATGGTGGTTTCTTCGGAGCATAAAGCGATCGATCTTTATGGTCTATCACTGAATTATGCTCTGGGCTATCCATATGATGCGGTTATTACTTTTGAGGGCGCATGGGTTCCGAATCAGCCGTATGGTGATGCACGAAGCGCGTTATCTGCAATAAGAGATCAGGGAACCTGGAAGTATGCGATTCGTATTGACCGTTTAACGCAGATACTGCCGAAGCAGTTCCTTCATGCCAGCATGTGCAATTTGCAATTTCAGTTTAACCAGACTGTTGTCGAAGGGGACGAAAAAAAGGTGTTAGGTCCGGGAAGTGCTGATTTTGATAAGACATCTGAAACCCTTACCTTCCAATTCAAACAACCACTCTGGCATGGTGATTACTACGTTGCATCTCAGTTTATTTACGATACCCATGATGCTTGGCTGATCAAGCCGCAATTCCGGTACTATCATGGAGATCATTGGTATTTCGATATCTACGCCGTTTTTCTGGCTGGCAGTGAAAAGCGACCAGCACGATTTGGGAGTGTCTACTGGGGAGATACGCTTTATGGAAGGATAACGTTACAATTTTAAGCAAACTGAAAATGAACGGAATGTAACTTGCACTCTTACAGGAGGACAGAGAATGAGAAAATATAAACAGATTTTTGTGCTGACCGTTTTGCTCGCATCTTTTTCATTGGGTTTTCTTGTGGCTGGAGATTTGTGTGCTGCAGAGAAGGTTCCGACTATTGAAGAACTAACCCAAGGAAAAGTCAAGCTTGGGGATGTTATTGATAATAACAATGTTGATGTGGTCAAAGAATATCTTTCCGCAGGAGTTTATGAATGCGTCCAGAAAGGTATGAAGTTGATAATCGGAGAACATCTGTCAACGGATAAGTTGGTGCCGAGCCATTTTTTGGAGGCTACTGAAAAAAATAAAGGGAAAGCAGTGATTGATGAGAATGGAACGGTTTATCTGCAGGATGGTTCACCATGGCCTGGGGGACTCCCCTCTACTGATCCACAGACCGCGAGCGATGTTTTGGCTAATTTGAAGTTTGGGTGGGCAGCAGATGAATACTATTTCCCGAACCAATGGTTGATTTTTAATAACAGTGACGGAGAAAATTATAAGACGTACAAATACCGCGCAAGCTATGTCCGGTGCAATGGCAGATTGAAGTGCGAGCCGCTTGGTTCGTATCCCGGCCTTGAGAATGAAAATTATCGGAGAGTTGCTGTATTTCTCGAACCCCTGAACATGAAAGGCCTTGGTCAATTCAGCATCAGATACTATGATGACACGAAAAATATTGATACGGGATTTGCATATCTGCCGGCATTCAAACGGACTCTACGGGTAAGTGCAACGACATATCAGGATAATATCGGTGGTTCTGATATCCTCAGTTGTGATCCTGGGCTGGCAAATGACCCCTTTGCATACTGGAACTTCAAACTGCTGGGGAAAAAATATATTTTGACACCTGCTACAAAGGTTCCTTTTCCCGAAGACGATCCGTCTCCTTTATCGGGGGAAGACGGATATCCTGATCCATCAAGGGTACAGTATGACGTCGGGAAAAAATTCCTGCGGGTATGGTGGGCTGTAACACCAGTGTATATTTTGGAAGGCACACCCAAAGATAAGCATGTTTACAGCAAAAGAGTTCTGTATGTACCTGCACCGGATTACTGGTCTCCGATTCTTCAGGTTCAGGTAGGGGATATTTATGATCGTCAGGGGAAAATTTATAAAGCATACGTGGCACATAGAGGCGGTTATTTTCAGATTGATGGGAAAAACTACGCACAATGGTATGGCTTTGCGATGCATGATCTTCAGACGGGGCACTCTTCTCGCTTTTTTGCTGAAACAATTACTTATGACCATGGTTCCGATCCGAAGAGTTATTGCCTCCAAAAGTTGCTTTCTCTTGGGAAGTGATATTTGCAAACGATTAACCCCCAATTATAGATTTCCCCCCCCCTCTCATCGGAAGGGGAGGAATCTATGATTGGTCATAAATTATTAACTAGATATTAGCGAAGTGTGACTGGAGTTATAAATTATATTATTACAAAAGGTATAAATGGGAATTAGATCAGCAACAATTACTTTTGCTTCGGAAGAACAATCTACTTTAGGAAAGGAGAGTTAAATGAGTTTGTGTCACTACCGATATAATTATTTTGTCGGGATACTAATTTTGATTTCTTTAATGCTAATTTTTTGCTTTCCACTTCCAGATGCAGAAGCTTTTGATGACCTACGGGGCTTCATAGACTTTTTGGATAAGAAAGGTGAACTTGTCAAAGTAAACAAAGAAGTGGCATCTAAACACGAAGCAGCGACTGTTCAGCTGAAAGTACTCAAGGAGCGAGAGAAAGCTGTTCTTTTTACCAACATAGATGGCGAAGGGAAGAAAATGTTGGCAAACATTTATATCTCCCGGAAAATGATAGCCTATATGTTTGATGTCCAGCCGCAGGCGCTTGTGAGAAAGGTAGTATCGTTCAAAGATGCACAGCGATTACCGGTCAAGTTTGTTGAGAATGCTCCCTGCCAGGAAGTGGTATATGAAAGCATTAAGGAGATACGAGATATTGTCCCAATCCCCTGGAACTATGAAAAGGATGCAAACTATTATATAACCGCTGGAATCGTGGTTACGAAGGATCCGGAAACAGGCAAAGTAAATTCGTCAATTTGCAGGATGATGTATCGTGGCGGAAAATTTCTTAATGTGTTCTTTGCGCCAATGCAGCATAACTGGTTAATATTTAACAAATACAAGAAATTAAAGAAAGATATGCCGATTGCCGTCATTATCGGGGCAGACCCCTTTATGATGTTTGCTTCTGAATCAGGAATACCCTATGAAGAAAATGAGTTTGAATACGCAGGAGCAATGAAAGGCAAACCAATAGAAGTAGTCAAGTGTAAAACCGTCGACCATTATGTGCCTGCTAATGCTGAATTTATTCTCGAAGGTACAGTGTCATGGGAGAAAACAGGCATGGAAGGACCGATGGGGGAAAATCAACGAATCTATGGTCCCAAAGAAGAGCTTCCAATTGTTGAGATTACTTGTATTACCCATAGGGAAGATCCGATTTATCAAAACATACTTGGCGGGACGGTTGAGGAACTTTCTTTATTGTCTGTCCCGATGGAAGCCCGTGTGCTTGAAATGCTCTGGAAGGTGTCGCCACGCGTCATTACGGTTAACTTGCTGCCAAACTTTATGAATTGTGTTATCCAGGTTGACGACTATCCCCCGGTACAGAGAGGACTGGGACAGAATCTCCTTCTCTGCGCATTATCAGACCCATGGATAAAATATGCAGTTGTCGTTAATAAAGACGTTGATATAGATAATCCCGATGACGTCAACTGGGCAATATCGGCACGAGCGAATCTTTCGGAAGATTTGATACTGCTAAAAAGGTGTTGGGGGTTTGTCATGGATCCCAGCCGAAAGTCCAAAGAAGAACCAGTGACGAAAATGGGTATCGATGCAACGGTGGATCCTTATGAAAAAGACCGGTGCCGGAAAACAGATGTCTGTGATTATAGTACCTGTAATCTTAAAAAATACTTAGAATAGGATAGATAGATTCACTAAAATTTAACTGATTCCCTTGCTCCTCCGAAGTTCCCGCATAGCATTGATAACATTGCGTGTGTTTTTGGGAACTATCTTCTCCTCCA
>Ga0272441_10016419_pt1 | contig 10232 bp, 9 predicted proteins | sample SSMProp6N_FD_193582 | JGI IMG/M metagenome (GOLD analysis project Ga0272441, IMG submission 193582) | Marine sediment archaeal communities from Little Sippewissett salt marsh, Falmouth, MA, United States - SSM-Prop-6N | ecosystem: Environmental > Aquatic > Marine > Wetlands > Sediment ... | reverse complement strand
CCAGGTGATATGTGACTAATACTTGCTTGACCTGCTCTCGTACTTCCTCTGAAAATATAAACAAACGATTGTGGGGATTCATTCTGCCTGCCAACTCATTATCTCTGGTCAAAAGCACACGTCTCTCCAAATGAGCCTGAAAAAACAACTGTTCATCACTCATACCGGCATCATAGATCGTATCATAACCAAGAATCCTCAACCATTTGGATAGCTTACCAAGCATGGAATCGACAATAAATTTCATTTTGTCTTATTCTATTTGTTCATCTTTTGGTTTTATCAGAGATCATACTTTTGTATTTTATAACGCATTGTCCTCAAACTGATTTTTAACATCATGGCTGCTTTCGATTTATTTCCACCCGCTTTCTTGATCGCATTCCTTAAAATTATTTTCTCCGCATATTCCATTTTCTTTTTGTACGATTCATCCGAAGTAAATATTCCTGCCGATACATCGTAACTCGATTTTGGATATACTGTAATCGGTAAATCATCGGGTAAAATCACATCTCCATCGGACAATACGACTGCGTTCTCGATTGCATTTTCCAATTCACGCACGTTTCCGGGCCAATGATAATTCATGCAATAATCCATTGCTTCCTCTGATAAACTCAAATCTTTTTTATTGTTTTCATACGCAAATTTATTTAGAAAATGTATGATCAGCAATGGAATATCTTCTTTTCTCTCTCTCAGGGGAGGTATGTATACAGGGATAACATTAAGTCTGTAATAGAGATCTTCCCTGAAACGCCGCTTTGTGACCGCTTGTTCAAGATCCCTGTTAGTAGCTGCAATGACCCGAACATCAATTTTTATTGATTCAGTACCACCCAGGTGCGTAATTTCTCTGGATTGTAATACCCTCAAAAGCTTTATTTGAATGCTCTCGGCTATGTCTCCGATTTCATCCAGAAAGATTGTCCCGCCATCCGCGATTTCAAATCGTCCTTTCTTTCTGGATACAGCTCCTGTAAACGCTCCTTTCTCATACCCGAACATTTCACTCTCAAGCAATGTCTCCGGTAAAGAAGCACAACTCACTTCAACCAGAGATCCATTCGCCCGCTGACTATTGTAGTGGATCGCTCTGGCAACAAGCTCCTTGCCTACACCGCTCTCCCCGCGTATTAAAACTGTCGATTGACTCCGCGCAACTTTGGATATGACACGGTATACATTCTGCATCTGCTCACTGTTCCCTATCATATTCTCAAATTTGAACGTGCTCTTGATCTTGTCCTTTAGCTCTACATTTTCGAGTTCGATCTGCTGTTCCTGAATAGCCTTCTTTAACAATATAAATAACTCATCCAGATTGATGGGCTTGGTCAAATAATGATAAACCCCCCTCTTCATGGATTCAACTGCATCCTTTATCGAACTGTAAGCAGTCATAATAATTGTCTTCATTGAGTCATGATCTTCAAGCGACTTGATATATAATTCCAGTCCCGTCATGTCCGGGAGCTTAAAATCAGTCAACAAAATATTGAACTCCTCACGATCAAGCAATGAGAGCGCCTGCTCGCCTTTTTCTACCCCCCTGACTTCATACCCCTCATCATTCAATATCTCGATCAAGCCTGTTAAAGTATTGATATCATCCTCGACTAATAAAATTCGCGACATAACAGTACCTTGCAATTTGATTTACCTGATTAATTGACACATCTCAATTTACAGATTCTCATTATTACACTCTCACATGAGTAATCCAAACAGTTGTATATGATTAGATTTTAAATCGTAAGCTTTAAAAATTTGAGATGTGACTATATTACAGAGAATGTCTCATCAAAATCTGGTTTTAATTTAATTATTTAATTTTAGTATCTTAGTAATTTATACGAAATTTACAAATATTTGTTTGTTTTCAGGTCGGATCTTTTCATATGGCTGGAATCTGTTTATGTAGCGTGTTAAAATATATAGTTCTCCTCCAGTATCTTCAAAACTTCATCCCGATTTGTATTTATTCCATACCTTTTCAATATGGATATAAAAGAGCTCAATAAATCTTTGTAATCTTCAATATTGATGATACCAAAATGTCCAATTCGCACGACTTTATCTAATAATGAGCCCTGACCCTTTGATAATAATATTCCTGTTGCCCGTTCCATTTCTTCCACGAATTCTGCGCCCCGAATGAAAGAAGGCATTTCTATGACAGTCACTGAGTCAGAGGGAATATATGGCCATATTTTTAATCCGGTGTGCTTTATACATTGCCTGAACGCATGTGCTATTTTCCCATGCTGGGCAAGAAACAATTCATATCCTGTATCATTAATCAAATTTATCGCGCGATTAACACCGCGAAATACTGGAATCGATGGTGTAAATGGTGAACCAATTCCATTCCTGTATGCATTTATCGTGTTTTCAAAATCAAAATAGTAACTTCTTTTATTCTTGCGCGCTAAATCAAAAGTTCTTTTATTTACACCTATAAAAGCCACGCCTGGTGGATTCATTAAACCCTTATTGGAGGTAAATACAACAACATCAATTCCCCATTCATCCATTTTGATTGGCACTGTGGCAAATGTTGAAATCGCATCAACAATCAATATGGCATTCGAGTTCTCATGAACTGCGCTGGCAATGTTTTGAATATCATTGATGGCACCAGTCGATGTTTCGCAATGCACAATAATGACAGCCTTGATATTATTATCATGTTTTAATTTACGGACTATCACATCTTTATGCAAGCTGTCATGATCTGTAAGGTGTACTCCGCCAGTCACATCCAAACCCAATGTGTGACTCATCGTCACCCATCGTGAGCTAAACTTTCCCTGGTCCATAACAAGCACCCTGTCTCCCGGTGCCAGACAATTTATCAGAGCAGCTTCCATTCCTCCGGTTCCTGAAGCAGATATTGGAATTATATAACCATCTGTTCCAAGTAAAACCCTGAGCGATTCAACAACAGATTCATAAACATGGATGAAGGCCCCGCTCCGGTGCGATATCATAGAAGCACTCAATTCATCACGAATTTCTTCCGGGACATTGACTGGACCTGCAGTGAATAGTAATGAATTTCCAGGGACTAATTTGAGGAAACTTTTTGAATCATCTGCCATAATTCTTTTCTACCAGTTTTTTTGATCGCTGAAAAGGGGATGATCGGTAAATTTATTTTCTGACTATATTGTTTCAACAATTTTCCCGCTTTATTTTGAGGCAATTTATCTATTTTCGTAGCAACAATTAAAAGCGGCCGTTCTATATAGGTCAGCCACTCTATCATGGTTAAATCGAGATCAGTCGGACCAATTCGCGAATCAATAATCTGAATAACACACCTCAAATTTACACTGTTCGTCAAATAGCTCTCAATTAATCTTTTCCAGGAATTACGCTCAGCCTGACTTACTTTCGCGTAACCATACCCTGGTAAATCAACAAAATAAAACGTCTCATTTATTTCAAAAAAATTTATGTAGCGGGTTTTCCCCGGCGAGGAACTTGTCAAAGCAAGTTTTTTTCGATTTAACATGCAGTTGATCAGGGAGGATTTCCCCACATTCGATCTTCCGGCAAATGCTATCTCCGGAAGACCTTTTGAAGGTATCTGTTCTACCTTGGCAATACTCTTTACATAGTGTGCTGAAACTATTTTCATAATATTCTAAAAAGTTATTTTCTCCTCTCAGCAAACCAATTTAAAAATATGATTAGAACAGAAAATAGAATATATAATCCGGCAAAAATTAGTATTGCAATAATTATATTCATTTTAAACTTGAATTAGGCCGTTTTTTTAATCTTTTTCTTAATGTATCGAGGTTCTTTTCCTTCAAGAATAACCTCTCTGGATACTATGCATTGATCGAATTCTTTCTTTGTCGGCAAATCAAACATAATATTCGTCATGCTCTCCTCAAGAATAGACCGCAATGCCCGCGCACCGATCTTTCTCTTTTTCGCCTCCTCAATAATCGCTGCCAGAGCATCATCCTGAAATTCCAGCGAAAATCCATCGAGCTCAAAAAGTTTTTTGTATTGCTTGATAATCGCATTTTTGGGCTCGACTAAAATCTTTAACAAGACTTCTTCATCAAGCTCATCAAATATTCCATAAACAGGGAGTCTTCCGATAAATTCAGGTATGAAACCATATTGCATTAAATCTTCCGGTTGCAAAGAATTTAAAATATCAGACATCGTCAATTCGCTTTTGGCCTTGATATCCGCCCCAAAGCCCAAAACTTTATCACCCGTTCTCGCTGCGACAATTTTTTCCAATCCCTCGAACGCACCTCCACAAATGAAAAGTATGTTTCTCGTGTTCACATTAATCAAATTTTGTTCAGGATGCTTACGACCACCCTTGGGAGGCACTGACGCAACCGTTCCTTCTAAAATTTTCAGCAATGCTTGCTGTACGCCTTCCCCTGATACATCGCGTGTAATAGACGGATTTCCATTTTTACGGGCAATCTTGTCGATCTCATCAATATAGACAATTCCGTGTTCGGCACGCTCAATGTTATAATCAGCCGCCTGAACAAGTCTCACTAATATGTTCTCAACATCCTCTCCCACATATCCAGCCTCTGTGAGAGTCGTTGCATCCGCGATCGTAAATGGAATATGTAAAAAACGAGCCAGTGTCTTCGCTAACAATGTTTTGCCAGTTCCGGTCGGACCAATCAAAAGTATATTGCTCTTCTCTATCTCAACTTCATCATCCCATTTATCCAGATTATCAATTCGTTTATAGTGATTGTATACAGCTACAGAAATAACTCTCTTGGCATCATCTTGGCCGATGAGGAATTTGTCCAGTTCGCCCTTGATCTCGTGTGGCGTTCTCGTGGTATATTCATGAATCGCTCGCCTGCGGTTCAAATCATCCTTGATGATTTCACTGGCATTCTTTACACACTCATTACAAATGTAAACCCCTGGCCCGGTTACGATACTATCAACCTGATGAGAGTTCTTGCCGCAAAATGAGCATGTGAATAACCTGTCGCTCTTTTGATCATTTTTATTCATTCATACCTCAGTTATTTCTTCGTATTTGTATCTGGTTTTCTTATCATAATTTCGTCTATCAAACCATATTTCAGAGATTCTTCAGCACTCATAAAATAATTTCTATCCGTATCCTTTTCAATCTTGTCCAGCTTCTGTCCCGTATGATCCGCTAATATCTTGTTCAACTCTTTTCTCATCGTTAAAATTTCATTCGCCTGGATTTCAATATCAGAAGCCTGACCTTGAGCTCCTCCCCATGGCTGATGGATCATAATCCGTGAATGCGGTAACGCGTAACGCTTCCCCCTGGTGCCAGCAGCTAATAATAATGCACCCATGCTCGATGCTTGCCCCATACAAATTGTTGCAACATCCGGCCTGATATACTGCATGGTATCATATATCCCCAGTCCAGCGGTAATGTAACCACCCGGACTGTTTATATACATAAAAACATCTTTTTCAGGATCGTCCGCTTCAAGAAATAATAACTGCGCAATCGCCAGACTCGACACAGCATCATCAATAGCCGATCCAATGAACACGATTCTCTCTTTTAATAATCGTGAAAATATATCATATGCCCGCTCTCCACGTCCTGTTTGCTCTACTACTATAGGCACTAAACTCATTATATGCTCCTTAATTCAATTCTAGACTATTATTTTTGAATCTTTTTGCAAATCTTTCCTGCTAATTTTTTTTTCTTTTACCGTGGAATTGTCCGCTATAAACTGAAATACCTTTTTATCCAATAATTCCGACTTCATCCGATCACGGTTCTCTGGTCGATTGTAATATGATTTGTACTGCGCTGCGTTCTGCTTGATTCCCTCTAACATTTCTGTTATACGATTATCAACATCTTCATTCGAAACCTCTAATTTCTCGAGTTCTACTATTTTGTCATTGATTAACATCCACTTAATACGTCGAATGGCTTCACCTCTATATTCATTTCTCAGGTTCGCTTCATCAACTTGCTGTTGAGAATTTTTCTTGACATTTTCAATCAGTGAATCGAGATAATTCTTTATCATTGGTTCAGGTACTTCAATTTCATTCGCCTTGACTACTTCATTAATAATCGTTTCTTCAAACTTCTTGTCATATTCATTCTTTGTACGTTTTTCTAAATCCTCCCTCACACCCTTTTTCAACGCTTCCAAATTTTCGAAATCACCTAAATCCCTGGCAAATTCATCGTCCAGTTCTGGTAAAACCTGTTTTTTGATCTCTTTTATGGTAACTGAAAAATTATCTGTAATTTCATTTTGATCTTGATCCTTGTTCGTTAAAGTTATTCGCCTTGTTTCTTCAATCTTCGCTCCGACTAACTGAGATGATAAATTATTGCCCTCATCTTCCGAGTCCGCTGTAAGCTGAAAATAACGATCCTCAAACTTCTCACCAATAAGGGGTACTCCGGAATCATCCAGTTTCTGAAAATCAGCTACTAAATAGTGCCCGACTTCAACAGGATCTTCAACGTTCTCCATGACCGCATGCTGCTGTCTTATACTGCTTATTGCCTCGTCAACATCCTCATCATCCAACTGATATATTTCCTTTTCCAGATCAAAAGCCTTGTATTTTTCAATTTCTATCGATGGTACTATCTCAATCAATGCCTTGAACTTTAAACCAGTATCCACATCAAAGTTGAATTCTTCAACCCGTGCCGGTGAAATAGGAACAAATTTGTTGTCCTTGCTAATATCCTCTAATATGACTGATATTTTTTCTTCCGCAACCTGTGCATCAATTTCTTTTCCAAACATCTGCTTGATCAAAGTTACAGGGACTTTACCCTTTCTAAAACCTTCCAGCTTTATATTTTTTTTGTAATCCTTGTATTTCTTTTCAAAATCTTCAATGAGATCATTGTAAGGAATCGATACTTCTACCGTTTTTTCCCAATTGCTTTTATCTATTATATTTACGTCCAATACTAACTCCTGATTATTAATTAAAATATCGTGCGAGAGGGGGGACTCGAACCCCCACACCTTTTGGGCACTAGATCCTAAGTCTAGCGCGTCTGCCAATTTCGCCACTCTCGCTAAATATAAACCCAAATATAAAAATTTTTGGTATTAAAGTCAATACTTTTTATGTTGTTGCATATCCCTGGAATATCCACGCAAACCTGACACACCGTTGTTACTATTTTGTTTCCATAAATTCAGTAACCATGGTCAATACTATTGACTTTTATCTTTAATTCCGCTATATTATTATCAAATTGTAATATTCGACTATAATAAAAAGTTTCATTTCATACAATTCAATAAAATTCCCATTGTGTAATGAAAAGGATCTCTTCATGATAAAAAAAGACAAAAATGTACTTCTGATCGTTGATATACAAAATGATTTCTGCCCCGGCGGCAAACTCGCGGTTAACGAGGGCGATAAAATCATTCCGATAATCAATAGCTTGATCCCCAGGTTCGATAGAGTTGTGGGGACACAGGACTGGCATCCACAAAATCATAAATCGTTCGCGACAAATCATAAAGGGAAGAAGGAGTATGATATCATCGACTTGCACGGAATTGACCAGGTTCTTTGGCCCGTACACTGTGTCCAGGGAACAGAAGGCGCTGATTTTCATAAAAATTTGAATGTAAATAAACTGGACATGATCGTGCGTAAAGGAACAAATCCAGATGTAGATTCCTATTCAACTTTTCTTGATAATGATAAAAAAATAATGACTGGATTGAAAGGTTATCTGAACGGTCTTGGTATCAATCAAATATTTATTGCCGGACTCGCTACCGACTATTGTGTTTATTACTCGGCACTCGATTCAATAAATTATGGTTTCGATACATATGTCATTATCGATGCTTGCAGAGGAGTGAATGTACCCGCAGGTAGTATTGACAATGCTGTGAACGATATGAAAACAAATAATGTCAAAATTATACATTCGGAGAACCTTTTAAATGCATAATCCTGAAAAACTTGCGTTATTGACAGATCTCTATGAACTCACGATGATGCAAGGCTATCACTTGAACAAGAAAAACGATACCGCTGTCTTTGACATGTTTTTCAGAAAACAACCCTTTGATGGGGGCTTTGCAATTTTCAGCGGCCTCGCCCCTCTTATCGACGCTATCGCTAATCTGTCGTTCTATGATGATGATATTTCATATCTAAACTCTCTGAATATCTTTTCAGATGAATTCCTGCATGATTTAAAATCATTCAGATTTACGGGCGATATTTATGCCACTCCCGAGGGCAGTGTTGTCTTTCCAAATGAACCACTACTTCGTGTGCATGGATCCTTGCTGGAAACTCAATTGATTGAAAGTATGGTTTTAAATTTCTTGAACTTTCAAACTCTTATCGCAACTAAAGCAATGAGAATTTTTTTAATATCTAATGGAGGAAAAATACTCGAATTCGGACTTAGAAGAGCGCAAGGATTGGATGGTGCTCTGTCAGCATCAAGAGCATCAATCATCGGAGGCGCGGCTGCTACATCCAACGTTCTTGCTGGTAAAATATATGACATCCCTGTAAGCGGTACCATGGCTCATAGCTGGATAATGAGCTTTAATAACGAACTGGATGCTTTCAGGGCATATGCTGACATGTATCCAAACAACTGCGTTTTGCTCGTGGACACATATGATACCCTTAATTCTGGCGTTCCTAATTCGATAAAAATTTTTCACGACCTCAAAAAGAAGGGTTATAAAAATTTTGGCATACGTCTCGATAGCGGTGATCTGGAATATCTGAGCAAAAAAGCTCGTAAAGCCCTGGATGACAATAATCTGGAAGAAGTTAAAATCTTTGCGTCGAATGAACTGGATGAATGGATTATCAATCAACTAAACAAGGATGGCGCCCCAATTGATGCCTGGGGGGTCGGAACAAAATTGGTAACAGCCGATACAGATCCTGCCCTTTCCGGTGTCTATAAAATTGCTGCAAAAAAACAGGATACTGAATACGAACCTTGTATAAAATTGACAAATAATCCGGCCAAAACTTCCAACCCGGGCATCAAAAATATAATGCGATTTTTCGATGAAAACGATAATATGATCGCCGATCTGGTCTACCTTGTGGAAGAAGAAGATGAATTGTTGTCAAAAATCAAGACTCATTCAAAAATCAGATTCAATCACCCCAGTATTGAACTGTCATTTTTCGAACTCGCAGACTATTCGTATACAAAAAAACTGCTGCAACCTGTGCTGATCCATGGTGCAAAAACATTGAAAACACGTTCACTTTTCGATATTCAAAAATATGCCATTCATGAACTGGATAAATTGGATAAAACATATAAACGATTGTTGAATCCCCATATTTATAAAATCAGTCTTTCCGATAATCTTAAAAAATTGAAGAACGATTTGATTGAAAAAAAAGATTTAAAAGTAAATGAACATTAAACGCTTATAAACATGTATTTGGTAAAGCATTATATCTTTGGTACGATCCACAATTCCGTTTATATCATGAGCACATTGTAATATTCTATGAGGTAGTTATTTTGAAAAATTCAGCAACTGTCTACTCTACTGAATTTGGTAAAATTTGTGCCGGATGTAATCGACCTGTCAACGATTGCATCTGTAACCGTAAATCTGAGAAATCTAAAAAACAGGGCACAATAAAAATATTAACAGAAAGAAAAGGAAGAAAAGGGAAAACTGTAACGTTGCTGTCAGGTTTTCAGATGACGACTAATGAATTGAAAGAACTTGCAAGGGAGCTTAAACAACAATGCGGCTCCGGAGGATCTGTGAAAGATGATAATATTTTGATTCAGGGCGATCATCGCGACATCCTGATTAAAGAACTGGAAAAACGGGGTTTCACGTGCAAAAAATCTGGTGGATAAACAAAGACGATAATATATAATGCCAGATTGCTACTTGCATATTCCAATGTTCAATCAATTCCCCGTTCCCTGCTTACGGAATACTTCTCAGGCTTATTAAAATATCATGTGGACTTTGATTCTTTGACAACCTGGACCAAAAATGCGCCTGTTAAATAATTCTTCTTGTTCGACAATTAACCTTTTCGTGATGTCAGGTTTGACCGCAGCGATACAGATATTAAAAAAGCGATAGTTGACTCGCATTTTCACTGTGAGCGTTTAATTTCTTTTTATGTATGTGGGCTCGATGATATTCCTTTAACTCATTTTCAATATCAGCTAAAAATCTGGAAGTGACACCACT
>Ga0272441_10016418_pt1 | contig 10232 bp, 6 predicted proteins | sample SSMProp6N_FD_193582 | JGI IMG/M metagenome (GOLD analysis project Ga0272441, IMG submission 193582) | Marine sediment archaeal communities from Little Sippewissett salt marsh, Falmouth, MA, United States - SSM-Prop-6N | ecosystem: Environmental > Aquatic > Marine > Wetlands > Sediment ... | reverse complement strand
GGAACCGGCTGCCGGTGATCCGGGCAGCGCGCTCGAAGTCGAACAGACCGAGCTTCTCGCCAATCTCAACATGATTCCGTATCGCAAACGCGGGCTCGGGCTTGTCGCCGTGCGTCCTGAGGATGATCTTGTCGTCTTTCTCTCCCACCGGGACGGAAGGGTGTGGGATGTTCGGCAGACGCTGAAGCTCGCTCTGCAGCTGCTCGGTCACCGTGCGCAGCTCACCGTCCAGCGTCGAGATCTCCTCAGAGAGCTTCTGGAGGTCGGAGAGCAACGCCTCCGCATCTCCCCCTTGCTTCTTGAGACGCCCAACATCTGCAGAACCGCGGTTGCGTTCGGCTTTGCACTGCTCAACCAACGTGATCAAGCCGCGGCGCTTCTCGTCCATCGCCAGGATTTCGCTCAGGTTGATCGATGGATCTCGCGTTTGAAGACGTTTCTCGATGCCTGCAGGATCCTGTCTCAACGCATGAATATCGAGCATGACGACCTCCCCCGATTCGCGGTGATTCTAGGCGATGCCATGCCGACCGGCAACGCGGGCACCTATGGCTCCGCTTGGCGTCGCGTGGTGGGTGGTTATACTCTTCGCTCTGCCCCGGCACGGAGCGTCGGGCCGGCGGGATGCCCCGACCTGGTTCTCGACGGTTGATATCGATAAGAGGAACGAATGAAGCTGCTCGCATACTCGAAGGCTCTGTACTCAAGTTGGCTGTACTACAACGCGGACCGGATTCTGTTCGACGCCGGAGAAGGTGCAAGCTCGATCCTCGGCAACAAGGCGTTCGCCATCCGTCGCATCTTTCTCTCGCACGGCCATGCCGATCACATCGCAGGTTTGGTCGGCCTGATCAACATCCGCAACAACGCGATGGGAGACAAGGAGAAGGCTCTCTCCATCTACTATCCCAAGGGAAGCTTTCTGATCTCCGAGATCATCGCCTACCTCCAGCGCACCAACCGACGCTTGAGCTACAGCCTCGAGTGGATCCCGCTCACGGCGGGTGACACGGTATCGCTTCTCGAAGGGCAGATGCCTCGCTACGTGGAGGTGTTCCCGACGCATCACGTCTCCAACGAACCGTCTCTCGGCTACTCGGTGGTCGAGGTGCGACACCGGCTCCGAACCGATCTAGCCGGCACCGCCGAAGCGGATATCGCGCGGATCGTCCGCGAGCGCGGGCGCGACGCAGTGACCGAGACGTACCATCAGCGGCTGTTCACCTACGGAGGGGATTCGATCGCCATCAAGCCGCAGCTGATCGAGGGAACGCAAATCCTGTGTCACGATACGACGTTTCTCGACGAGCGGGACCGCAAGGAGTACAAGCACGCAACGCTGTCCGAGGCGATCACAACGGCCCGGGAAGCACACATCTCCGACAAGCTGATCGGCTTCCACATCTCGAGCCGATATCGAGAACGCGTCAACGCGTGGGAGGCCGAGGACCGGCATCCGCAAACCGAAGGGCTCCCGTTCGAAGTCGTCCTCGTTCCGCCGGGGAGGATCTTCACGCTGGATTGAAGTGCGTGACACGTCACGGAATCTCCAGTACCATGCGCACACAACTCACGCACTGTCTTGGAGGGAGTATGGTGGAACGTCGCTTTTCCCGCATCCAAACCGAATTGCCAGGGCCGCGATCTGCGGAAGTCTTCGCCCGAAAGGCCAAGTATGTTGCCGCGCCTCTCGAGGTCTATGCACCGTTCATCATCGACCACAGTGAGGGGGCGCTTATCGAGGATCTGGACGGCAACCGGTTCATTGACTTCTCAGGTGGATGGGGATGTCTGAACGTCGGCCAGCGAAACGCCCGTGTCGTGTCGGCGCTGCATGAGCAGGTCGATCACTACCTGCACACGGACTTCACCGCCGTGCCGTACGCACCGTTCATCGACCTCGCCGAGGCGCTCTGTGAGCGCACGCCTCTGGACGGACCGCGAAAGGCCGCATTGTTCAACAGCGGGGCCGAGTCAGTGGAGAACGCGGTCAAGATCGCCCGCGCCTACACCGGCCGGAAGGGCGTGCTGGTCTTCGAGAACGCGTTCCACGGCCGGACGCTCCTGACGATGACGATGACGCACAAGGCCAAACCGTACAAGTACGGCTTCGGTCCGTTCGCATCCGATGTGTACCGTCTTCCGTACCCGTACGAGTACCGCAACGACCTGACGGGCGATCAGATCGAGCAGGCCCTGTTGTCGCTTGTCGATCCGTCGGAGATCGCCGTGATGGTCGTCGAGCCGGTCATCGGCGAGGGCGGATTTCTTGTGCCTCCCGATTGGTTCCTGCCGGAGATGCGCCAGTTGGCCGATACGTACGGGTTCGTACTCGCGTTTGATGAGGTCCAATCCGGGGTGGGTCGCACCGGGAAGTTCTTCGCGTTCGAGCACTTCGCTGCCAAGCCCGATCTCGTCTGCGTCGCCAAGTCGCTCGGGTCGGGGCTGCCGCTTTCCGCGGTTGTCGGCCGGGCCGAGGTGATGGATGCGCCGATCGCCAGCGCCATCGGCGGGACCTACGCAGGCAACCCGCTGGCTTGCCGCGCCGCCCTCTAGGTGATCCGTGCTATCGAAGAGGAACGGCTGATGGAGCGTGCCGAACCAATCGGAAACGCCATCAAGGATCGCTTCCGCAAGCTCGCGGACCGCTATCAGGTCATCGGCGATGTCCGCGGCATCGGAGCCATGGTTGGCATGGAGCTCGTAACCGATCGCAACACCAAAGCGCCGGCCAAGGAAATCACGGGCCAGATTACCACAACCGCCTTGCGGAAAGGTGCCATCTTCCCAACGGCAGGCTTGCTCGGAAACGTCATTCGGGTTCTCGTTTCCCTGGCGATCTCCGATGAGCAGCTCGAAGAAGGGTTGGACATCCTCGAAGACGCGTTCGCCGAGCTTCTCGGCTATCGCGCCGAGCTTCTCGGCTATCGCGCCGGGGCTCTCGGCCATCGCGCCGAGCTTCTCGGCTATCGCGCCGAGCTTCTCGGCCATCGCGCCGAGCTTCTCGGCTATCGCGATTCCTGTGGGAGCCTGCGGCGCGGGCGTCCGCCACGACCCGTGCCGCTTGTCTCCTTCAGCCCTTCTCCGCCGACTTGCCGGACTCGAACGCACGCGGCAGACTACACAATCAAGATGTCTGCACACCGTCATGAAGAACACGTGCGATCCGGGCACACCCACGGAGTGGGCCATTCCCACGGCGTTCCCGCCTCCAAGCGAATCGGGACCGCACTCGCGTTGAACCTGACGTTCACGGTGATCGAGGTCGTCGGGGGGTTGCTGACCAACAGCCTCGCCATCCTTTCCGACGCGCTTCATGATCTCGGCGATACGGTGTCGCTGGCGTTGGCGTGGCAGATGGCTCGGATCTCCTCGCGGCGGGGCGACGAGACCTTCTCGTACGGATACCGCCGCTTCTCACTGCTCGGCGCGGTGGCCATGTCCGCCCTGCTGATCGGCGGCGGGGTGATTGTGGTCGCCGAAGCGATCCCCCGCATGATTCGCCCCGAGGCAACGCACGCTCCGGGGATGTTCTTCCTCGCCATTGGCGGCCTGGTGGTCAACGGACTTGCGGCGCTTCGGATGCGCGGAGGCCACTCTCTCAATGAGCGGATCGTCACATGGCACTTCCTGGAAGACGTCCTCGGCTGGGCAGCAGTGCTCGCAGCCAGCATCGTCATGTGGATTTGGGCCGTTCCGTGGCTGGATCCGGTCCTGTCGATTCTCATCACACTGTACGTGCTGTGGAACGTCGTACGCCATCTCCGGGAGACGCTGGTCGTCTTCCTCCAGGGGGTGCCGGCATCGGTCAAGCTCGAGGATGTCGAGCAAGCGATTCGCGCAGTACCGGGCGTCGGCGGGGTTCACCACACCCACATCTGGTCTCAGGACGGGGAGCATCACGTGCTGACGGCCCACGTCGTCACGCAGCCGGGCGCAGTCAACACACTCGAGGAGGCGGCGCAGCTTCGTGTGCTCCTGAAGGCGCGGCTGGCCCGCTTCGGGATCTCGCACGCCACACTCGAACTTGAACCAGACAGCCCCGAAGGCCCGACCTGTTCCGATTCGGACACACTCTGCCGGAAGGCCGATACAGACCGGGATCCCGAGCATGGCCGTCGCTAGCCGCTCATCACTGGAGACCATCGCCTCGCGCAGCCTATACTGTGGCAGAATGCCCATCGACCTTCTCTCCGACCTCAATCCGGCTCAAGCGGCCGCGGTGACCCACGGCGAGGGCCCCCTGCTGATCGTCGCCGGTGTCGGCACGGGGAAGACCACGGTGATCACACGGCGTATTGCCTGGCTAATCAGTGAGAAGCAAGCCAAGCCCTCCGAGATTCTTGCCCTGACATTCACCGAGAAGGCAGCAGCGGAGATGGAAGAACGCGTGGATGTTCTTGTTCCGTACGGATACGTCGAGGCGGAGATCAGTACGTTCCATTCTTTCTGTGATCGGATTCTCCGCGAAAACGCTGTTCTGCTGGGCCTCGATCCCGCCTACGACATCCTGACCGAGCCCGAACAGGCGATCTTCCTGAAGAACCGCTTGTTCGAGCTTCCCTTGAAGGAGTTCCGTCCGCTCGGCAACCCGATGAAGCACCTTCACGCCCTGCTTTCGCTGTACTCACGCGCCAAGGACGAGAACGTGTCGCCGGCAGACTACCTCGCGTTCGCCGACCGCCTCATGTCGGAGGCCGAATCCGACGAACAGCGGCAGGAGGCCGTCAAGCAGCGAGAGCTCGCCGAGACGTTTGCCACGTATCAGCGGTTGATGATCGAGGCAGGCAAGGTGGACTTCGGGGACTTGATCTGTCGCTCACTCGAGTTGTTCCGCAAGCACCCCGAGATCCTTCGGCGGTACCAGGCGCGGTTCCGGTTTGTCCTCGTGGACGAATTCCAGGACACCAACCACGCCCAATTCGAGTTGTTGAGGATGCTGTGCGAGCATCAGAACCTAACTGCCTGTGGAGACGACGATCAATCGATCTATCAGTTCCGTGGTGCAGCGATCAGCAACATCCTCGACTTCCTCACCCGGTATCCGGACGCGAAGCAGGTGGTGCTCACCGAGAACTACCGTTCGCCGCAATCGATCCTCGACGCTTCATACCGGTTGATCCAGCACAACAACCCCGATCGACTCGAGCAAAGAAACGGCATCAGCAAAAGACTTCACGCCGTACACGAGGGGGCAGGCCCTACATCGCTGTCGCAACACCACTTCGAATCGATCGACGAGGAGTCGGACTTCGTCGCCCAGGCGATCCGCGAGGCCGTTGCACCCGGAGGAATCTCCTACAGCGACTGTGCTGTCCTCGTGCGCGCCAACGCTCACGCTCAGCCGTTCCTGCACGCGATGAACCTCGCGAGGATTCCGTGGCGGTTCTCGGGCAGCCGCGGTCTCTATGACCGCCCCGAGATTCGTGCCGCCATAGCGTTTCTGCGCGTACTCGCCGATCCGTCCGACACGCCGTCGCTGCACTACATCGCGGCGACGGCTCCCTACGAACTCGATCCGGAGGCACTTGCCGAGCTCACGGCGCTCGCACGCCGAAGAAACCAGAGCCTCTACGACATCCTCCATGCGGCCGTCAAAGGAAGCCTCACCGGCGTCAGCCTACGAACCGACGCCGCGGCGACCGCCAAGCGCTTGGTCGAACATGTTGTAGCCATGCTCCACACGGCGTCGCAGGAACCTACGGGCAACGTGCTCTACGGGTACCTGCAGGAGACAACCGGGACGCTGGAGTCAATCTCCAACTCGTCCGATCCGGAAGACGCGCGCCGGATTCAGAACCTGGCCAAGCTGTTCTCGATCATCCAACGGTTCTCCCGCGTGGCTCGCTACGACCGCGTTCCGTGGTTTGTGGACTACCTCGATGCTCTGATCGAAGCTGGCGATAACCCGCCGGAGGGGGAAGCAGACCGGGATCGGGACGCCGTGGATGTGCTGACGGTGCATCAGGCGAAAGGACTGGAGTTCTCGCACGTCTTCCTCGTTGGTCTGGTTGACGGACGCTTCCCGTCCCGGAACCGGAAGGATCCCATCCCCCTGCCCGAGCAGCTCAGCCGCACCCCATCCTCGTCTTCGTCAAGAACGGTTCATCAGCACGAGGAGAGGCGCCTGTTCTACGTTGGGATGACCCGTGCCAAGGATCGCCTCGTCCTAACTGGTGCAAGGGACCTCGGCGGGCGGAGACTCCGCAAGCCAAGCCGGTTTGTGTGCGAAGCGCTCGATCTTCCGGCGTCGTCTCTCGACACCGCTCCCAGTTCAGCCGTATCGACGATCACACGTCATGGGCGAGCCGCCGCACCGCGGCAGCCGTCCAACCATTCACCCGGTGCTGCGACCGTGGCCGATTCGGAGCCGGTCCTTGAGCTCAGCCACCACAAGATCGACGAGTACCTCACGTGTCCTCTGCGGTATCGCTATAATCACGTGCTGCACGTACCAATTCGTGTCCACCACGCGATCGTCTACGGAGCTGCGATCCATCGTGCGATCCGCTTGTACAACACCGGCCGACTCTCCGGGCATCCCGTGGATCTCCCGCGACTGCGCGACGCGTTCCGCGACGCGTGGCGATCGGAGGGGTTCCTAACACAGCAACATGAGCAGCTCCGCATGCAGGAGGGGTTGGACGCTCTCGCGAACTTCATCGTGTACGCACAAGCCGAACCCGGCACGCTCCTCCAAGTTGAGCAGCGGTTCTCCTTCACCAAGGGTGACGTCCGTGTCGTCGGTATCTTCGATCGGATCGACCAACGAGACGAAGGCGTCGTCATCATCGACTACAAGACGCGGGCGATTGGGTCACAGGAGGAAGCGGACAAGCTCACCGCCGACAGCCTACAGCTCGCGCTGTACGCCATCGCGTACGAGCAGCGTTTCGGCGTCTTGCCGGCGCGGCTCGAGCTTCAATTCCTGACGCCGAAGCTGTGGATCGGCAAGGCCAAGCCGACGCCGGCGATGATCGAACGTGCCTGGGATAGTATCGATCAGGCCGCCCAAGGGATCCGGGCCGAAGGTTTCGCGGCCGATCCCCGGTTCGGAGCCTGTCGATACTGCGCTTACGCCAGCATCTGCCCGCACAAGCAGGGCGGCTGATCTTCTCGCGAGGGCGCGATGTGTCGGTGCGCAAACGGGGTGGGACCGCGGGGAGCCGCTACTTGGTTGGGATCGGGATGCTGCCACGACCTATGACCGTATAGAGCCTACACATCCCCGATTGGGGGATCGGCCCCGTCGTCAGCCACTTCCTGACCGCTGCCGGGCGGCTCCGGCTCGATTTCGATCTCGATCCGTTTGTCCGCCCACAGAGAGTCAAGGTCGTAGAACTTGCGCGCTTCTCGCTGGAAGACATGGATCGTGACATCGCCGTAGTCCAAGACAATCCATCGACGCTCGTTGAGTCCTTCGCTTTGCCGCGGCTTCCGCGGCAGCTCCTTGCGAAGCGCCGTGACGAGCGCTTTCGCATGAACCGGGTTATCGGCTCCTACAACGACGAAGAACCCTGTCGGGATCGACTCCTCACGCAGATCGATCACGACGGGGTCTTCGGCTTTCTTGTCCAGCAGCACACGCAAGCTCTGCTCGACGAACTGCGTCTCATCCGCGGTGAGTGTCAACTGTGCTCTTCTCCGTTCGTCGCGTCCGCCGCTCCGGTGCTGTCATCGATCGTGAACCCGGCACCCAGAACCACCAGTACATCGGTCCCTACCGGGACGTACGGCGCCAACGCAGCGTAATGCGGCTCGAACTGCTCGGGACGCACAACGTCGGCTTCGGACGGCAGCACATCATGCAGCATCGCCGCCTTGGTTTCATCTCCGAGGAACACGACGTACGTCCGGTCGTACTCGTACGACTCCGCATTCGAAGTTCGAACCACATCAAACCCTCTCGCCGCTAGGTACGCGCCGGTCAGTGTGGCCAACTGCCTTGTTCCGTTGCCGTTGAACACGGCGACCCGGATCTGCTCCGGAGAAAGGAACTCCGTACCGTGGAACAGCCGAGCTACCATCCTTGCTGTGTCGATCGCCAGCGGCTCCACCCCCGCACCAGCGTCGCCGGGGACAGTGGGGATGATGCCCGTTGTGGCCTCTGCGGGATCGACAGACGCCATCCAGGTGACGAGCCGCTCTGCTTCCACCGCCGTGAGGTTGGTGACAAGCGTGCCGTCTTCCGTCCAAGCGTCGAATGGATCTTGAACGCCGCCCGTCTCATCCCCCTCGCGCACGTCGCCGACGAGCTCGAGGAGAAGCGATTGCTCAAACGCCATGGCCACCAGACCGCCCCGTGGCTGTGCCAGCAACTGGGCAATGGCATCTTCCCCGTTCAAGACAGGAGTCGCCTCAACACTCTCGGCGGTACGATCGATCGGATCCAGCTCAACGCCGCCGACTGCATCGATGAGCTCGCCAAGGCGATCCGTTGAGATGGCAACCGCGTACGAGATGTCGAGATCCATGACGTTCCCCGTAGCTTCCCGAACAGCGCGAAGGTCCTGTGAACGGAAGAGTTCGTCGAGCGTGCCAAACCGGGAGCCTCCCGATTCCGAAGGGAATCGCACGCGAAGCTTCGGCGGGATCGATGCTACGGACAGGTTTCCGTGATCGTCAATCTCAACCACGGCCGTTGAAAGCAGTGTCGCGCTGGTGTCGAGTGGCTGCCAGAGCGCAATCATCACCATCGCCGTGGACGCGATTGTGCCGTCGCGCTGACCGCTCTGCTCCGCTGTGATATACCAAGTGATGAGTCCGGCGAGCACGATCACAACCGCAATCAATCCGATCAACACTGACTTGCGCATGGAACCCCCTCGCATGGCAACTCGCAGTCGAACCTAGCACAACCCCTGCGGAATGTCAAACCTTCGTCCAGATCGACGCAATAGCGTTGAATCACTCGACGCATCAGCGTCGAGCGAGGGGCGGCGCGTGCGGCGGATGGAAACCCTCCCACGTTGGGGTACCCTTGCCACGCCATGGTACCACGGATGAACCAACTGACGGACGAACCTCAATGCGATGCCGATTCTCAGCGGCTGGCAGAGAACGATCAGGCAAACGTGCTTCTACGAACATTCGGGTGCAGGGTCAACCAGTACGAGTCCGATGCGATGAGATCGCAGCTGGCAAGCGCGTACCGGATTGTCCGATCCTCGGAGCCGGCGGACATCGTCATCGTCAATGGGTGCACGGTGACCGGGCTTGCCGCCGGCAAGTCCCGGAAGGCTGTTCGGCAAGCAAAACGGGATCATCCGGGAGCAATCATCGTCCTGATCGGTTGCCTGGCCGAGGCCGCGGAGCAAGGGTGGGGCGATGCCGGCGAAGCAGATCTGACAGCGAGCAACGCATGGAAGCGCTCGGTGGCCGACGTCGTTCGGTACGCGCTTTCCGGATGGCGAGGCGATCTAGGGGATGCACCGCCGGTTCCTCTCAACCGGGAGGCCATTCGCGCATCATTCCCGGGCTTCGATGGCCGGATCCGGGGGTTCCTCAAGATCCAGGACGGTTGCACGGGAGCCTGCACATACTGCCAAACCCGGCTTGTCCGTGGCCCGGCGCACAGCAAATCGGTGAAGGCAGCCGCCGCCGAGGCCCGCACGATGATCGCTGCTGGTGCGCCGGAGCTCGTCCTCTCGGGGATCAACCTATCCGAATACGCGCCTTCCGACGGCGACCTTGCGGACCTCATCCGGGAGCTCGACAGACTCCCCGGCTTGAAGCGGCTTCGCCTGGGCTCCATCAACCCCGATGGTGTGACCGATCGCCTTCTTGACGCACTGGCCGAGGCGGGAAGCGCTTGCCCTCACCTTCATATCGCGATTCAAAGCGGCGACGACGGCGTGCTGCGTCGAATGAACCGTAGGTACACCACGGCCGATGTGGAGAGGCGGGTTCGGGAAGCGCGAAGCGCGGTTCCGGGAATCACGTTCGGGACCGATGTGATGGTCGGGTTCCCCGGTGAGTCCGAGGATGCTTTCGCCAACACGTGTTCGCTGGTCGAACGGGTTGGATTCATCAATCTCCACCTGTTCCGCTACTCTCGCAGAGAGGGAACGGCGGCGGTACACTTGGATCGTCACCTCGATGGTTCGATCAAGCTTCGGCGCGCGGCTGCGTTGGAGAGCCGATGGCATGAGGCGAGGGCGAAGTGGCTCGCGGGTCGAGTTGGCGAGTGCCGAACGGTGCTTGCGGAAGAGAAGAAAGATCAGGATTGGTGT
>Ga0272441_10016417_pt1 | contig 10233 bp, 7 predicted proteins | sample SSMProp6N_FD_193582 | JGI IMG/M metagenome (GOLD analysis project Ga0272441, IMG submission 193582) | Marine sediment archaeal communities from Little Sippewissett salt marsh, Falmouth, MA, United States - SSM-Prop-6N | ecosystem: Environmental > Aquatic > Marine > Wetlands > Sediment ... | reverse complement strand
GGACTGGATGAATCTCCACCACAATACGTTCGTGGCGACGGATGTGCGGAGCATGGGCATCCGGGGCGTGCCCAGCCAGGGCGCAAAGATCCATCACAACTGGTTCTACAGTTCCGATCCCGAGAACGCGGTGCGGACGTCTGGCAATACCGAGGTCTATGAGAATGTCTACGGCTCTGAAAAAACCCTGATCCAGCGATGGGAGGCGGAAAATGGCTGATGTGGTAGGGAAGCCCTCACCATCGGGATCTGAGGGGCATACGGACCACCTGGGGGATGCGCTGCCCAAGCGCGCCGTGCAGCGGTTGGGCACACGTCGGATGCGGGATGCGATTGTCGATATGGCGTATTCGACCGATGGCGGACTGGCGTTCGCCATTGCCGGGGATGCGCTTCACGTGTGGCGGTTGATCTGCGGGGATCGCATTGGCGCGCATCGGGTCTCGGATGTCCCGCTGGTTACGCTGGATTGCAGCCCGGACGGGCGGACGGCTGTGATGGGAGACCGGGCCGGCCGGGTGATCCTCTGGGATCTGGTGGACCATCGGGGAGTGCGCCGGTTTGAGACGGGCAGGACATCGCTGGCATCGGCGCGGTTTTCGCCCGACGGCACGCGGGTGCTGACCGTGGACCGGGCGGCGTCGGCCGTGGAGGAGTGGGATGCGGCCACGGGTGAGCGGATGATTTTGATGGCTGCCGAAGGAGAGCGTTTCAACCGCTGCATTTACGGCCCGGGCGGGCGGACGGCGTTTGTGGGGCATCAGCCGGGGGACAACGTGTATCACTATGACCTGGCGTCCGGCGAGTTGCTCAAGATTTTTGCGGATGATTACAGCAATTACGATATGTGCCTGTCCGCAGACGGGGAACGGCTGCTGGTGGGCACTCGCCACCAGGCGTCCGAGTGGCGGTTGTCGGATTATACATGCCTGCAGACGTTCAGCGGGCATCTGGGGCACGCGGTGCCGTCTGTGGCCTACGCGCAATACAAGCGCTTTTTGCTGACGGGATCGCGCGATGGGTCCATCCGGCTGTGGGATCGGGCAAAGGCCGAGGTGGTGAAGCGATGGTACCCGCACCAGCGCTACGTGACCCGTATGCGCGTGTCTCCGGACGGGCAATGGGTGCTGTCTTACGGTGGCGATCATCTGCTGACCGAGACCAGCCTGGAAACGGGCAAGCCCTGCCTGAACTGGGAACGCCACATGGCAGAGGTGACGGCTGTGGGGTGGTCGCCCGACGGCGCTCGGGCGGTGACCGCATCCGCCGATCGGACGGTGCGGGTCTGGGATGTGGGGTCATGGAAGACCGCGATGGAAATCCAGAATCCGGGGGACGAGGTACACGCGCTGGCGCTTTCGCCGGACGGGACGCAAGTTGCGTTGGGCTGCAAAGACGCAACGGTCCGGGTGATGGATCTGGAAAACGGAAATCTGCTGCACACGCTTTGTGGCCACGTCGGCTACGTCCACGCCGTTGTGTTCCTCGGCGCTGGGGACCGGCTGCTGAGTGCGGCGGACGACGGTTGTGTTCGGCTGTGGGATGTGGCAGCCGAGACGCAGGTTCGGGCGATGGCAGGACATCTCGGGGGCGTGATGGCGCTGGCGGCGCGTCCGGACGGCGCGCGGGCCCTGAGCGGAGGACGGGACGGCACGGTGCGAGAGTGGGATGTGGAGACCGGGGAATTGCTCGGCAGTGTGTTGGCGCACCGCGGGTGGGTGCAGGCGGTGTCTTACAGCCCGGATGGCCGGTATGCGGTTTCGGCCGGGAGCGACGGGTTGGTTATCGAGTGGGATCTGGAGGCAGGGGTGGAATTGCGGGCGTTCGAATATGGGGAGTGGGTTGAGGCGGTGACCTATAGGCCCGATGGGAAGGCGGTTTGCGTGGCCGGGCGGGACGGGCAGGTCGTGGTGTGGGACCGGGACACAGGGGAAGTGATCGAGCGGTTCTCGGATCACATGGGCGCCGTCTATGCCCTGGCGGTAAGCCCGGACGGCGGACTGTTGCTTTCGGGTTCTGCCGATACGACGGCGACGGTCTGGAGGTTGTGATGTGTTTTCAGGTTGTTGAGGAAACCGATCTTGCCGCGACGATGCGGGACGGCGTCGTGCTTCGCGCGGATGTCTACCGCCCGAAGGCGGATGGGAAATTCCCGGCGCTGCTCAACCGGACGCCCTACGGTAAGGCGCCGAAGCGAGAGGTCGGCCGCAGGCTGGCGGAGCTGGGGTATGGGGTGGTGATTCAGGATGTGCGGGGGCGCTACGCGTCGGAGGGCACGTTCCGGCCGGGGCTTTACAGCGCGGAGCACGACGACGCGGAGGACGGCTACGATTCGGTCGAGTGGGCGGCAGAGCTGCCCTGGTCCACCGGGCGGGTCGGGACCTTTGGCTGTTCCTACGATGCCTGGGTGCAGTGGGAATTGGCTCATACGAGGCCACCGCACCTGGTGACGATGCTGGCCAGCGGGATTGCGGCCAATCTGCTGGACCGGGAGCTTTCGGGCGTGCTGCGGGTGGGACGGGTGCTGGACTGGACGGTTAACAACCTGTCTGTGGATACGGGCCGGCGGCTGGGCGATCCCTGGAAGGCCAGGACGCCGGAGGAAGCGCGGCGACTCTGGCTGGAGCGGGACCGGATGAAGTGGCTCTGGTTTCTGCCGCTGATGGAGATCCCGGACGAGGTGATGCCCGGGATGGGTGCGTACTGGCGTCGGTGGTTGATCGATCACGCGTCGGACCATTTCCGTTTTTTGGAGAAGCACCGGGAGATCGATGTGCCCGTGCTGAATATGACCGGGTGGTACGACCAGCAGATCGGGACGATCAAGCAGTTTACCGGGATGGTCGCAAATGGGCGGACCGAACGCGCCCGGCAGAACCAGCATTTGATTGTGGGACCGTGGACGCATACGCTGACGGACCTGAACCGGAAAGTGGGGGATGTAGATTTCGGCCCGGAAGCGCTACGCGATTTTTACGAGATTGCCGATGCATGGTTCTCCCACTGGCTCAAGGGCGACGGTGCGGAGGGGCTGGGCTGGCCCCCGGTCCAGGTTTTCGTGATGGGGGACAACGCGTGGCGCGCGGAGAACGAATGGCCTCTGGCAAGGACGGACTACACGGATTTTTACCTCCACAGCGGAGGCGGCGCTAATACCGTGGTTGGAGACGGCGTGCTGACGCGGCAACCGCCTGGCGATGAACGGCCGGACGCATATGCCTATGATCCGAGAGACCCGGTGATGACGCTCTACACATCTGGTGGCCAGCACGCGCCAATGGACCAGCGCCCGCTGGAGGGCCGGCAGGATGTGCTGGTCTACGCGACGCCGCCTCTGGAGACACCTGTCGAGGTGACGGGACCGATTGAGGTGAGGCTGTGGGCGGCTTCCTCTGCGAGGGATACGGATTTTGTGGCCAAGCTGATTGACGTGTGGCCGGACGGGTTCGCACAGGAGCTGTGCCACGGGATCGTGCGGGCACGCTATCGCGAGTCTTTTGATACGCCGTCTACGATCGAACCGGGCGAGGCATATGAGTACACCATTCAGGTGAATCCGGTGAGCAATGTGTTCAAACAGGGACACCGCATCCGGCTGGATATCTCCAGCAGCGATTTTCCGAATTTCGACCGAAACCACAACACCGGAGGAGACGACTACCGGGAGGCGGTCCTGCAGACGGCACGGCAGACGGTTTTCCACGATGCAGCCCACCCGTCTCGCGTTATCCTGCCGGTGATTCCATCGTCTGCAGGGCAGGGCGTTTGATGATGCGTCAATGCGGTTGGGACGAGAACGTCCACCTGAGCCGTAGCCATTTTTCACAAAGGGGCACATGATGAGATTCGCGCTGGTTGCCGTCCTGGCTGTCGGTATGTTGAGCTGTCAGGCTGGCGCCGATAAACAGGAGCAGGAGCAGGAGAAGGTTGAACTGAACACCATGAAGGATAAATTCAGCTATAGCATCGGCGTGGATATCGGACGTCGGCTGAAGCAGCCGCCGCTTGATATCGACCCGGATATGCTTGCCCGTGGCCTGAAGGACGTACTGGGTGGCGAGGAGATGTTGCTGACGGACGACGAGATGCGTGAGACGTTTATGAAGGCCCGGCAGGAACAGACCCAGAAGCTCTCGGGCGACAACAAAGAGGCCGGGGAGGCGTTCCTGCTGAAGAATAAGGATCAGGAAGGTGTGACGACGCTTCCGAGCGGGCTGCAGTACAAGGTGGTGACGGCCGGTTCAGGTCGTTCGCCTGCGGCGACGGATACGGTGACCGTGCACTACCGGGGACGGCTGCTTGACGGCCGGGAGTTTGACAGTTCCTACAAGCGCGGCGAGCCCACGCGTTTCCCGGTGAATCAGGTGATTCCAGGCTGGCAGGAGGCGCTGCAGCTGATGAAACCGGGGGACAAATGGGAGGTCTACATCCCTTCGGATCTCGCCTATGGCCAGCAGGGGAGCGGCCCGGTGATCGGCCCGAATGCGATGCTGGTTTTCGAGATGGAGTTGCTCAAAGTGGATAGGTGACGCCAGGGGAAGGGCTGGAGAAATGGCTGAAACAGTCCGAATAGACAGGCAAGCACAGAGGCGGCAGATTGCGGGCGCGTTAAGGCAGCGGTTGCTGAGAAAGCCCAATCCGGAAGATCCGGCGCGGTGCGATTTGCATCGCTTCATTCTGTCGAAGACGGCGCGATTTCAGTGCCCTGAGAAAAGGGCAGGCTGGACGCAAAAGGCAGCCGCGCTACGACGGCGATATCTCCGAGAGGTGTATTTCAAGGGGCATTCGCTGTCGCTGCTGGATGAGACGCCGCGCGTGGAATGGCAGGGCGAGATTGAAACAGGCCGGGGTTACCGCATTCGGAAGTTGCGGTATGAGGGGTTTCCCGGAATGTGGATTCCGGCGTTGCTTTACGAGCCGGTCGATGCGAAGGGAACGGTTCCGGGGGTTCTGAACCCCAACGGCCACCACGCCGGCGGAAAGGCCATGGATTACAAGCAGGCGCGGTGCATCAATCTGGCCAAACGGGGGATGCTGGCCCTGAATACCGAGTTTATCGGGATGGGCGAGTTGATGATGGACCGGGAGCACAATCGCATTGCGCATCTGGACCTGTGCGGGGTGTCCGGGGTGGCCGTGTTTTATCTGGCGATGAAACGCGGGCTGGACGTGCTGCTGTCTCACCCGAAGTGCGATGCGGATCGGGTGGCCATGACCGGGCTTTCCGGAGGCGGCTGGCAGACGGCGGTGCTGAGCGCGCTGGACGAGCGGGTGCGGGTGACCGTGCCGGTGGCCGGGCATTCGCCCATCTGGCAGCGCGTGTCGTGTACGTCGGATATCGGAGATCTGGAGCAGTGCCCGACGGATTTCTGCACGGTGGCGGATTACGATACGCTGACGGCGCTGTTCGCGCCCCGCCCGACGCTGCTGATCTACAATCTGAGGGATGATTGCTGCTTCCGCAGCCGGCGGACGCGGCTGAGTGTGTACAGGCCTGTTCGCCCGCTTTACGAATTGTTGGGCGTTCCGGACCGTCTGGAGTTTTACGAAAATCGTGATCCGGGTACGCACAATTATGAAGCGGACAACCGGCGCCGGCTTTATGGATTTTTGAACCGCCATTTCGGGCTGGATACGCCGGAGGAGGATCTGTCCTGCGAGGACGAATTGTTGAGCGCGTCCCAGCTTGAGGTGGGGCTCCCGGAGGAGAACGAGACGCTGTTGTCTCTGGCGGTGAAGGCCTCCAGGGGGTTTCCGGGAGAACGCGCGCCGGCCGCTGCCGGGTCACGACGAAGGGCCTGGGTGCGCAAGGCCCGCCGGCGGCTGGAGGGCGTAATCCGTTTGCGCCGGTTCGCCGTTCGGGATGAGATCGTTCGGGGAAACGGGCCGGTCACGCAACACCGGCTGCACCTTGGCGAGACGTGGACGCTGCCGGTGACGGAGATCGCAGGCGCTGGCGAGACGCAGATCGTGCTGGCCGATGACGGCCGGCGATCGATGGTCGCATTGATGGAAGCGCATCTGAGGCTTGGACGACGGGTGGTTGCCGCCGATGTGTACGGCACAGGGGAAATCCCGTTCCCGGCCAACCTGCAAATGACGCTGGACGCCGTGGGGGAGCGGTCGCTGGGGATTCTGACCGGGCAGATCCTGGCGCTGATGGATTGGGCTGGAGATGGGAACAAGGTCCGTCTGGGCGCCGTGGGACCGGTCACGGCCTTTGCCGCGTTGTGCGCGGCGGCGCTGGCGCCGGAGCGGCTGTCTCACCTTTACCTGGACGGGATGTACAATTCGCTCAAACGGCTGATCGATCTACCGGTGCCATACGATAGCGCGGTCCCGCTGTTTTGCTTTGGCTTGCTCCGGGAGGTGGACGTGCCGGAACTCCTGGTGATGACGGAGGGACTTCAGATCGACTGGCTGAACCACGGGCCGGTGCAGCCGGTGGTGGGGCGTGGGTGAGGAGGAGACGACGGACGACGGACGACAGATGACGGGCAACCGCTGTGCATTCTGTGGTCTGTGATCTGTGGTCTTCTGAACAAGAACGAGAGGTCATTCGTGGACGATTCCTAATCTTGGGCTTCGGAGGTATAGATGGCAGCGGATAGGCGACCGAATATTCTGTTCCTTTTTCCGGACCAGCACCGGCACGATTTTGTGGGGATGAACCCGGACCTGCCGGTGCGCACGCCCAACCTGAACGCGCTGACGGAACGCGGGGTGTGGCTGCCTCAGGCGGTGTGCCCGTCGCCACTGTGCGCGCCGTCCCGGGCGTGCCTGGCCGCCGGGAGACGGTATCACCGGTGCCGCGTGCCCAGCAATCAGGTTGACTATCCGCTGGACCAGCCGACGTATTACACGGCGCTGCGGGATTCTGGATACACGGTGGCGGGGGTGGGCAAGTTCGATCTCCACAAGAACACGCTGGACTGGGGGCTGGACGGCTCCCGGCTGCTGGGGGAATGGGGGTTTTCGGAGGGGATCGATAACGAGGGCAAGATCGATGCGGTCCGCAGCGGCGCGGAGAGGCCGATGGGGCCTTATATGGCCTACCTGCACGAGAGGGGGCTGGCCGAGGCCCACGTGAGGGATTTCACCACACGGCACGGGTTCCGGGACACACATCCAACGCCGTTGTCGGAAGACGCCTACTGCGACAACTGGATCGCGGAGAACGGGCTGCGGCTGTTGAAGGGATTTCCTGAAGGGCGTCCCTGGCATCTGGTGTTGAATTTCACCGGGCCGCACAACCCGATGGATGTGACCGAAGGGATGCAGGCGCAGTGGCGGGATGTGCCGTTTCCCCCACCAAATGAGAACGATCAGCTCGATGTGGCCCATCACGCGCGCATCCGACAGAATTATGCCGCCATGATCGAGAATATCGACCGGCACGTGGGACGGTTGCTGGAGGCGGTGACGGAGCGCGGCGAACTGGACCGCACGCTGGTGGTCTACAGCAGCGATCACGGCGAGATGCTGGGGGATCACAATCGGTGGGGGAAGAGCACGTATTACCAGCCTTCCGTGGGTGTGCCGCTGGTGATTGCAGGGCCGGGCGTTCGGGAGGGCGTTCGCAGCGATGCGCTTGTCGAGGTTCAGGATTTGACGGCCACACTCCTGGATTATGCCCGGGTCGGTCCGCTGCCCGATATGGACAGCCTGTCGCTGAGAGATATCCTGGAAGGACGCCGGGAGGCCCATCGGCCGTGCGTGGTGTCCGCGCTGAACCTGTGGCGGATGATCTGCGATGGGCGCTACAAGCTTGTGCTGAGAGCGGATGGCGGTCCGCTGTTGTTCGACCTGTTGCAGGATCCGCAGGAGACGACCAATCTGACCGAGCGAATGCCCGGCGAGGTGGAACGGCTTCGGGGAATGCTGAATCGTGAGCAGCGGGAAAACACAGCAGATTGACGTGGACAGGCGCAGCGAGCAATGACGGCGTCTCAGATGATACACGTTTGTAGGGGCGAACCTTGTGTTCGACCAAAGGAGGCCATTCGCTGTGAGCGATGTGATGATCTATCATAATCCCAGGTGCAGCAAGAGCCGGGCAACGCTACAGATCCTTAGGGACCGGGGGATTGAGCCGGAGATCGTGGAATACCTGAAGACACCGCCGGATGAGGAGACGCTGGCGTGTCTGCTGGGGATGCTGGAGATGGAGCCGATCGATCTGATTCGGAAAGGGGAGGACGACTACGAAGCGCTGAAACTGGAGGCGAAGGACAGGAAGGCGCTGATTCGCGCGATGGTCGCGCACCCGATCCTGATCGAGCGGCCGATTGTGGTGAAGGGGGACCAGGCCCGGCTTGGCCGGCCCCCCGAAGGCGTGCTGGAAATCCTTTAGGCGCGCCAGCGGTTGGCTACGGAGGTCCGTGTGCGGAAAGGCGTGACAGAACGGCACGGAGGTCCGCAGAGAGGTTGCGGAAGGGCGTCTCACGCGTTCGCGATCGGGGCCGAGACTGAGGCGGATGGGGAGGGTTTTCGGGAAATTTTCCGTACGACCGGAGTGTTGGCTTCGGTCTGGAAGTGCTGCGGAATCTTGACGGTAGCCCTGAGGGCGCCACCATTTGTTACCAAAGATACAATTTTTTGTTTTTTTTCGGTTTATGTTTGTTTATATTTGATATAAGTTTTGGTGCTAACATTTATTAGCAGCGCGTCGGTTTTCCCGTCGTAGCCGCATCCTCCAGATTTCTGTCTCTAACTTCAATATCCATAGGCACTTGCCTGTACACAGGCGTTCTCGGTTTTCATGGCACGGGCTTTGGTGGCTTTTCTGGCGTTGCTGTGGCAAAGTTCCACAACGTCAGGCGCGCTCTCGTCCTGCTTTCGGATGCGTCAAATAGGCAAATTTTGTCGGGAGGCAGTCGATTCCTTATGATGTCGGGACGCATTCTTATCGCCGACGATGACCGTGAGATCCGCCTGCTTCTCCGGCAGGCGCTCCTGTCAGAGCCGTGGCGCGTCAGGATCGCCGGTGATGGACGCGAGGCCCTCCGGCTTCTGTTCAACATCCCGTTTGACGTGGCGGTCCTGGATGTTTTTATGCCGCATCTCAGCGGTCTGGAGGTTCTGGAGGCCGTTCAACAGAAGGAGATTCAGACCGATGTGGTCCTGCTGACCGGGTTCGGGACCATCGAGCTGGCGGTTCAGGCGATGAAGCAAGGGGCGCAGGACTTCCTGGCAAAACCGATCGATCTGCACGATTTTGCCCACACCATACGCAGGTTGATCGGGCAGAGAAATCCATCTTCGCATTCCCTGGCGGCCCGGCTGGACGTCTACCTGGCGGCCCAGGTATCCAATGCCTCGTTGCGGCTGAGCGATCTCTGCGCGCATTTCAGGATCTCTCCGCGCTACGCGTCCAGGCTGTTCCGAGATTACATTGGCGCCTCGTTCCGAGAACGCCGAGTCCACCACAGGCTGCAGAAGGCCAGGCAGATGCTTGAGACCACGGATGACCCGCTCTACATAATAGCGGAGCAGTGTGGGTTCAGGAACCCTCGCCGGTTCTCGGAGGTATTCCACAAAAATGAGGCGGTCACGCCCAGAGCATTTCGCCAGATTTGTGCCGATAGGCGGAAGCTGTGCCGATAGGCGGAAGTTTATGACATTGCAGAAAGCGGACACCAAACCCTAAATTGAGGAAACAATATCTACAGTGGGATTGTAGTTGCCTGTGGCAGGTAGGCAGTGGGCCGCAGAGAAAGAGGAGGCGTGCAAGCGGATAGTGGAATTGTGTGGACTGACCGGATTTGATGTCTAGCAGGCGAGATACTTTGCCGGGAAGGATTGTCGCCTATGTCGATTATTTTCAGAGAACCCAGATGCGTCCAGGTTGCCGCTGTCTGGGTTTTTCTGTGCGGCAAGGGCAACGGGCGTCCGGTTCGTTCGTACGCTTTCGGCATCATAGACGCTCAACGGAGGTGACGTATGGGTACGGTGACATTGCCGGATATCTCGCTGAGAGCATATGATCTTGGTGATCTCCCGCTTCTCAAGCGGTTAAGGAGGGGGCTTCTGGACACAACGCCCCAGGTCTGTATTGAACGGGCGAGATTCATCACTGAGAGCCTGAGGGAGGCGCGTTCCGATGATAACCCCATGGTGATCAGATATGCCCGGGCCGTCGCCCACTTTCTGTCCAGGAAGGCGCCGCTTTTCTTTGATGACAACCTCCTGGCCGGGGGCACCACCTCAAAGCCCTTCGGCGCGCCGGTTTAT
>Ga0272441_10016416_pt1 | contig 10233 bp, 7 predicted proteins | sample SSMProp6N_FD_193582 | JGI IMG/M metagenome (GOLD analysis project Ga0272441, IMG submission 193582) | Marine sediment archaeal communities from Little Sippewissett salt marsh, Falmouth, MA, United States - SSM-Prop-6N | ecosystem: Environmental > Aquatic > Marine > Wetlands > Sediment ... | reverse complement strand
TGATTTCTGGATAGATCATTTTTTTGAGGAAACCCTGAACATTACCGTGCACCAGCATCCGCTTCAAACGGATATCGACGGAAAGCGGTTCTTCATCGCCCATGGTGACGGCATGGCAAAATCAGATCGTGGATATCGTTTGCTGAAGCGGATTCTCAGAAACCGTTTCAATATTTTCCTTTACAGGATGATTCATCCGGATCTGGGTTTCCGGCTCGCACTCTTTTTTTCAAGACTCAGCAGGGGCCAGAACAATGACAATCGATTTGCCGAAGAATATGTATCTGCTGCCCGGGAACAATTTCAGAAGGGATTTGATTTTGTGATTTTCGGACACACGCATCATCCGTATCAACTCCGGGAGGATCACCGCCTTTATATCAATACAGGCGACTGGATCACCCATTTTTCATATGCCGTATTTGAAAATGGTGAACTAAATTTAATGTACTGGAAAGAAATGTCTGAATAAACAGCGGAACCGGATCATCCATTGAACCATAAAAAATATTGGAACTCATGCTTTTTTATAAATTATAAATATCATTGGTGCTTTCCGAGAAAGCAAAAAAATCATATCTAATCAGGTGTCGTTATGAAGCGAAAACGCCGGACAAAGGCGGTTGCAATGCCCGAACAGAAACATTTAAAAAAACCGGTTCAGGGAAAACCGTGGTTATGGTATCCGCTCTTTGCATTCGCCGGTTTGACGGTTCTGGCCGTTATTATGATCTCCCTGCTGAGCAAGGGGCTGCCCTCTCTCGAAGAACTGGAACAAGCGGGCGATCCCTTTCTGATCACACGCATTGTGTCCAGTAATGACCGGATCCTTGCGGAATTGTTCAAACAGAAACGGATCAAAGTACCCCTGGAACGCATTCCCGAACATCTTATCGAGGCGACCCTTGCCAGCGAGGACCGGCGGTTTTTCCATCACTGGGGACTGGATTCGAAACGTATATACGGATCTATTCTCCACAACATTAAAAGTATGGATCTGACCGCGCATGGTGCATCCACACTCACCCAGCAGCTGGCCAGAAATCTCTATCTGACACGTAAAAAAAATTATATCCGCAAGCTGAAAGAACAATTGACGGCCATTGAAATTGAGCGCACCTATTCCAAGAATGAAATTCTGGAGATGTATCTGAACTATATGCCCCTGGGCCGCGGCGCTCACGGTGTTCAGGCGGCATCCCTGGCCTATTTCAATAAAAATGTATGGGATCTGGATATCGACGAATCGGCCATGATCACGGGCATGTTTCAACTCCCCTATGGATATTACAACCCGGACCGTGACACCGTGGAAACCATCAAACGGCGAAATGTGGTCCTTATGTCCATGAAAAATGTCGGCTATCTGTCCGATGCTCAGTACGATTCACTGAGAAACCTGCCGCTGGGTGTGGTTGAACGGGGGACCAAAGGAAAAAGAATCGCGCCTCATTTTTGTGAATATGTCCGGCTGTTGATGCAGGAACGGTATGGAGAAAGACTCTATACGGACGGTTTGACCATATATACAACCCTGGATACGCGTATCCAGGCCTGTGCAGACAGTGCAGTCAAGGCATTCATCCCCGGTCTCGAAGAGAAAATTCACAAACGTATTATTGAAAAAAGGGAATTTACAGACTGGATTTCCGACACCACTGAACAGGAAACGGATGAATGGATCCAGACATTGCTCAAGGACACTGTTCTGATCGATTCACTGCTCCGGGCACGGGCCACTTTGCAAACCGCACTGGTGGCCATTGAGCCCGCAACCGGTTGCATCCGGGCCATGATCGGCGGCCGCGGAGATGATGACTGGTACAACCGGGCTGTCCAGGCCAAACGCCAGCCCGGCTCATCATTCAAACCCATTGTCTACACAGTGGCCATCGATAACGGATGGCCCGCAACGACAGAACTGCTTAATCAGCCCGTGGTCCTGGAGATGCTGGACGGTACGCGCTGGAGTCCGAAAAATTATGACGGCAGCACGGGGGGACGCACCTCTTTCCGCGAAGCCATCAAGCGCTCATTGAATCTTGTCACCGTCCGTCTCATCCAGGAGCTGATTCCGCCGCAAAAGGTTGTCGATTATGCCAGGAATTTCGGCCTGACGACCACCATTTATCCCTATGACGGCGTTGGATTGGGACAGGATCCTGTCATCCCCCTGGAAATTGTATCCGCATTCACCGTGTTCCCCAACCGGGGTGTCCATGTGGAGCCGCTTGCCGTACTTCGTGTGGAGGACAAGGAAGGAAATGTCATTGATGAATTTGTGCCGCGTCAGCAGGAAGTGATCAATGAAGAAACCGCATACGTCATGACCGACCTGCTTCGGACCGTGGTGGATGATCCGCGAGGGACCGGTTTTGCGACACGCTGGAGATACAATTTCCGGCGTCCGGCTGCAGGAAAGACAGGGACCACCAATGATTTCAGAAATGCCTGGTTTGTCGGATTCACGCCTCAGCTTGCCGCAGGTGTCTGGGTGGGATTTGATGATGAGCGAATCACCCTGGGCGAAGGCCAGGCCGGCGCCGTCACGGCACTCCCCATCTGGGCACCATTCATGAAAATGACATATGATACACTCGGCAGTGAACTGCCGTACGCTGATTTTGAAATGCCGGGGGGGGTTGTCCGGGTGAAAATCTGCAAGGAAACGAAAAAACTGGCGACAGATACCTGTCCCGAAATCATGGAGGAAATTTTCATCCGCGGTACCGAACCAACGGAAACGTGTGAAATACACCGGGGGCCCAACAGAACAAGGCGCGAGAGAAATATCTATTAACTCACAGTGAAACCGGAAAGGGCATTTCCCGACCGGATTCATCGATGTATGCCTCGATAACAGGCGGTTTTTCAATCTTGCCGGATGAGAAACGGAATGCATTCAGGAGTCGTTGACGGCCTGTTTCAGCCATATTTTTATTATCTGTATACAATGTGGCGAGGGATTCTCCTTTCTGAATGGCGTCGCCAGTCTTTTTATGGAATACGATGCCGGCGCGATAATCGACGGCATCCTCTTTCCTGAACCTTCCTGCGCCCAGAGACATGGCCAAAAATCCCGTCTCCCGGGCGTCAAGAGAGGCCACATACCCTTTTTCACTGCTCACCACCTCAACGGTATGAGATGATGCCGGATATTTTTCAGGCTGATCCACCAGGGATACATCCCCGTTCTGTGCCGATACCATTTTACGAAACCGGTCAAATCCGTCTCCGGATTTCAATGCCCTTTCCATCATTTTGACACCGGCTTCAATGGAACCGGTTTTCCCTCCGAGAAACAGCATGATTCCGCCAAGGCCGAGTACCACCGTCATCAGATCCGCTGGTCCCTTTCCCTGAAGGGCGAATATCGCCTCCTGCGTCTCAAGCCAGTTCCCCACCGCTTTGCCCAGAGGCTCATCCATGGCTGTCAGGAGAGCCACCGTTCTCAGACCGAAACGGTTGCCCAGCCGGACCAGTGCCTGGGCCAGTTCACGCCCTTTCCCGCGATCGCGAAAAAATGCCCCTTCACCCATCTTGACATCCAGAACCAGCGCGTCCGCCCCCTCCGCCTTTTTTTTACTGATAATACTGCTGCAGATCAGGGGAATACTCGGCACTGTTCCGGTTGCGTCCCGCAGGGCGTACATTTTACGATCGGCCGGGCAAATTTCATGCGTCTGTCCCAGTATGGCCAGACCCAGCTTTCTGATTTGACCCCTGAATGCCTTTTGCGATAGCTGCGTCCGAAATCCGGAGATGGCTTCCAGTTTGTCCAGTGTGCCTCCTGTGTGACCAAGTCCGCGTCCGGCCATCATGGGAACCGGTACACCGCATGCAGCCACAAGGGGAGCCAGAACCAGCGATACCTTGTCTCCCACACCACCCGTGGAATGCTTGTCCACTTTCACGCCCTCAAGATCCGAAAGATTAATGATCTCTCCGGAGTGAACCATTGCATCGGTCAGCGGTATCAGTTCATCCAGATCCATACCCTGAAAATAAATGGCCATCAGCATGGCACTCATTTGATAATCCGGGATCCGGCCCTCCGTATAATGCTGAATCATCGCCTTTATTTCTCCGGGATCCAGTTGTCCGCCGTCTCTTTTTTTCTCAATAATTTCAATGGGATTCATCATTGCTCTCCGTTCCTTGACGTTTTCCCGACAAACCGGCTTCGCCGAGAATCCTGACACCACTGCTCGTACCGATTCTGTCCGCTCCGGCACGAATCATGTCCAGGGCGGTTTGTAAAGACCTTATACCGCCCGGGGCCTTGATTCGCACGCCTGTGCCCCTGAGTGCGCTTTTCATGAGCGCAACGTGCTCGATGGTTGCTCCCCCCGGTCCGAACCCGGTGGATGCTTTTACATAATCAACATCCGCGTCGGCTGCCAGGCGGCAGGCGGTTGTGATTTCATTGTCTGTGAGCAGGGCTGTTTCAAGAATCACCTTCAACACAACATACTGTTTCAGGCACACACGGCGAACGGCTCGCATATCATTCAATACTGTCTCATGAGCCCCGGCCTTCAGACAGGTATGGTCAATCCAGGACGCAATTTGCGCCAACGGAAACGTTTTTCTGTTCATTTCTGTGATATCAGAAAGGCTGACCATTCTGTTTCGGACATCCGGGAAGTCATTATAAATCCCGAATCCCTGATAATCGCCTGCATTCTCTCCGCCTCCGTATTCAGAATACCGGATGCAATGATGCGGGCCCCCGGCCGGCATATTTCATGCATGGCGGGAAGAAGTGTTTCCAGTGCCTTGCGGTGAATATTGGCTGCAATGATATCGAAAGCCTCTCCCGATACGGCATTCAGACTGCCGTGGACAACAGTCACCTGGTTCTCCACGCCATTGAGCGTGATATTTTCCAGCGTGTTGTCCACTGCGGTCTCATCGATATCAGCGGCCTTCACATGCGATGCGCCCAGCCTTGCAGCCGCGATGGCCAGTATGCCGGAACCTGTTCCCAGGTCCAGTACCCGCATGTCCCGGTGAACATGGGTCCTCAGGTATTTCAGGCACAGCCGGGTTGTCTCATGTGTGCCGGTACCAAACGCCATCCTTGGCATGATATCGATAATGATCCGGTTTTTGCGGGCAGCTACGGTTTCCCAGGGGGGTTTGACGACAAGATCCGGGGCAACGATGACGGGACGAAAATGCGTTTTCCATGCATCTCCCCAGTTTTCATTCCGGACGATACTGATTTCCGGCGATTCAACCTGACAGCCCAGATCTTTCAGGTTTTCAATATAAATGAAGATTTTCTGCCGAATGGATTCAAAGGCCGCCGATCCTGTGAAATATCCGCTTACGGCGCCCGGTTTCTCTTCGGTGCCGCTGCAGCCGAGTTCAAAAAATCGGTTCTCAAGGGCCTCAAAAACGCCGGGATCGGCACAAACCGAAACGTGATACCAGAATGGCTGATTATTCATAAATCATATACAAGATGAGTGTGCCGACTTGCTTCAGGCTTTCTGGACTGCACTTGTCAACAGTATCTTCAGTCGTATGCCAGAACGGATAATCAAAATCAATAATATTCACAGCAGGAACACCGACCTTCAGCAACTCCAGGTGGTCGTCAATCATGAAGGGTCCGATGCGGTTTTCAAAAGCGGTAAGCCCCAATTGTCCGGCTTTGGTCCACAAGCGTGAAACGAGATTCGGCACATATCGCCGGGAATAGCCTTCCATGGGCAAATGCAGATCACGGTCTCCTACCATGTCGAGCAAAATGGCATACCGGGGCAGCATGCCCTGATCCGACAGACTTTCCGCATAAACCCGTGATCCCAGGCACCATGTGTCTGTCTGCCCCGAATGACCCGCATCCTCCCCATCAAAAAATACAATATCAACCGGCCCGGTTGGCGGCGTTTTCTTCAAAATTCGCGCCACTTCCAGAAGCACGGCCACACCCGATGCCCCGTCATTGGCACCCATAACAGGATTGTTCCGCTTCGATGGTTCCGGATCATGATCCGACCAGGGTCGTGTATCCCAGTGTGCACACAGCAAAACAGGCTCGCTGCCCTGCCCGAAAGATGCGATGATATTGGTTGCAGAGATCATGCGGGGTGATCCTGGTATGGACATCAGAAAAGGCTGCTCCCTCACGGTATCCGCGTACTTCTGCATTTCAGAAATCAGGTAAGCCATACATTGTTTGTGCCCTTCCGATCCCGGATTTCTCGGGCCGAATGCACACTGTGCTTCCAGATACTGAAAAGCTTGATCCGCATCAAATTCAGGCACCTGCGACCAGACTGCAGGAATCTGAAAGACCAGAATGACAATCATATAAATCGCATATCGGTTAAAACGGGTCATCATGTGCCTTGATTGTATTTTCTTCAATATTGTATTTTAATATAGATAAAATTGGTATTATTGTCAATCGGGGTTCCGCATGGTCATTCGATCCCTCTGTTTTGCCACGATCAAGGCATTCCGGTTCCGTGCATTTTACTTCTTGCTTTGCATGCCGAATTTGTGTAATTTTGCATTCATGAAAATTTCAGATTACCGGTCGGCTTCTCAATACCTTTATAGCAAACATGCCCTGGAAATGAAACTCGGCCTGGTTCATGTCCGCAATCTCCTCAAAGAAACCGGACATCCGGAGCGGCATTTCCCCGCCATTCATATCGCCGGAACCAATGGAAAGGGCTCAACCGCAGCCATGGTGGAGTCCATTCTGCGAAAGGCCGGATACAAAACCGGGCTTTATACATCCCCGCATCTCATCGATATGCGCGAAAGAATCCGGATAAGGGGAGTCCCCATCCCGCAGGAACGGATTCTGCGTTTTATTCAGGAAAACCACCAGTCCATTGAGTCGACCCGGGTGTCGTTTTTTGAATGCCTCACAGCCATGGCTTTCCGGCATTTTGCCGATGAGCGGGTCGATGCCGCCATCCTTGAAACAGGTCTCGGTGGACGTCTGGATGCCACCAATACAGTAAAGCCGGTATTGACAATCATTACACGTATCAGCCTGGATCATACACGTATCCTGGGCCGGGATGTGGTAACCATCGCCCGTGAAAAAGCCGGTATTTTAAAGAAAGGCATCCGGTGCGTGATCGGCCGCCAGCATTGGCTGGTCCGTCGCTTTCTGTCGGAATTCGGCGCCGTTCAGCATGTGCCCATGCGGTTTGTTACAGGAACCATAAAGGGCAGCCGTATCCAATACCGGGAGGACGGTACTACTTTTCATGCCGTCACGAAAGGGCATGTGTGGAACGATCTTCATGTTGCACTCCCGGGAACACATCAGGTTGAAAATGCATTAACGGCCCTCGCTGCCATTGAAGAATTGCGTTCCCTGGATTGGCACATCCCGGATACCGCGGTATATTCAGGACTTGATAAAGTCCGATGGCCCGCCAGAATGGATTTGCTTCATCGAAATCCCAAAATTCTTCTGGATGCGGCCCACAATCCACTCGGCGCCCGGTCTCTGGCCAGAACCATACGCGAAAACATCCGTTACAGCAAATTGATTCTGCTGTTCGGCGTTCTGGGGGATAAAGACTATCGCGATATGCTCAGGGTTCTTGCCCCCCTGGCCGATCATGTTATTCTGACCCGCCCGTTGAGCCACCGGGCCCTGGACCCGCACGCACTGGCCGCATTGCCCGTCCTGCACGGCAGGAAAGTCGACATTATTACAAATATCCAAAAGGCATGGCAGGCAGCCCTGGATCTGGCCGAAAAGGACGATCTTGTATGCGGTGTCGGTTCCATCTATCTGGTCGGGGAACTCCTGAGAATCTGGAAGGGCAGGATCCGAAGCGATGCGAATTGACTTTTATCCAGATATTCTGTATAATGTTTGTTTTGAGACATTCAGAAAGGAGAATCAGGTTTGATTCAAACTTCAGATTTTCATTTTCCCTATATCCCAGAACGGCTGCAGCGATTGAGCGACCTGGCAGTCAACCTGTGGTTTAGCTGGCATACCAAAGCGCTGGGGCTTTTTCAATACGCGGATGCTGTTCTTTGGGAGGATGTATATCATAATCCGGTCAATTTTCTGCATCAGATCGGCGCGCAACGGCTGGAGGAACTTGCGAAAGATCAAAAATACCTTGATAAATACGATACGGTAATCCAGGCCTTTGATCATTATATGAACTCATCTGATACGTGGTTCATGGCCCATCATGCCGATAAGGCACAAAAACTCATCGGGTATTTCTCAATGGAATTCGGTATTCACGAGTGTCTGCCCACATATTCAGGCGGGCTTGGAATTCTGGCGGGGGATCACCTGAAATCAGCCAGCGACCTGGGGATCCCTTTGGTGGGTGTAGGGCTTCTTTACCGGGAATCATATTTCACACAATTTTTATCACCCCATGGTCATCAGCAATCCGTTTATATAAGCAATGATTTTGCAGACATGGCCATCACACCGGTCAAAAAAGATACCGGTGACATATTATTGATCCACATCCAGCTGGACAACCAGGTGGTGGCAGCCCGTATCTGGAAGGCACAGGTCGGCCGGGTACCGCTGTTTCTTTTGGATACCGATTTTCCCGAGAATCCGGTTAAAGACAGAACGATCACACAACGTCTCTATGTGGCCGACCGGGATCAGCGTCTGTTCCAGGAAATGTTTTTGGGCATTGGCGGTGTCAAGGCCCTGAAAAGCATGGGCCTTGAACCGGCTGTGTATCATATGAATGAAGGGCACTGTGCCTTTCTTACCACGGAAAGAATGTGCCAGGAGGTGTCATCGGGCCTGTCCCTGGAAGACGCCAGGGAAAAAATACGAGCCAGCACGGTATTCACCACCCATACTCCGGTAGAAGCCGGAAATGAAGTGTTTGCCGCTGGCCGCATCCTGAAATTTTTTCCATCCTACTGTAAAACCCTGGGGATATGTGATGACACATTTCTGAAAACGGGACAAAGCCCGTCGCATCCTGATCCCAATGCGTTCAATATGACCATTCTCAGTCTGAATATGTCCGCGATGGCAAACGGTGTCAGCCAGCTTCATGGTCAGGTGGCCCGTCATATGTGGCATCATTTGTGGCCGGATCTGAAAGAAGAGGAAGTGCCCATCGGCGCCATTACCAATGGTATTCACACACGGACATGGATGACATCCGCCATGAAAGACCTGCTGGACACATATATGGGCAGCGAATGGCGCTACCGTTTTAGCAACAGGGATTTCTGGCAAAAAATATGGGAAATCCCGGATGAAAATCTGTGGGAGATTCATCGGAAACTAAAAAAATACCTGCTGGATGAAGTCCGGAAACGTCTTCAGGATCAGCTTGAAAGGAACGGAGATCCCCCCGAGGCCATTCTGGAGGCCAAAACCATACTGGATCCCAACGCACTGACCATCGGCTTTGCACGCCGGTTCGCCCAGTATAAACGCCCAACCCTGATTCTGAGAGACCGGGAACGTCTCAAAAAAATACTGTGGCAGAACGATCGGCCGGTTCAGATTATTTTCGCCGGCAAGGCACACCCGGCCAATCAGCCCGGAAAGTCCCTGATTCAGGAAGTATTCGGAGAAAGCCGGAATCCTGAATTCAGGGGACGCATTGTATTTGTGGAAAACTATGACATTTATCTCGCCAGGCGCCTGGTATCCGGAGTCGATCTCTGGCTGAATACACCGCGCCGTCCCATGGAAGCAAGCGGCACCAGTGGAATGAAGGTCGTGGTCAACGGTGGTCTGAATTTCAGTATCCGTGACGGCTGGTGGGATGAGGCGTTTGACGACGAAGCCGGATGGGCCATTGGCGAAGACAAAACATATTACCATGAGGTGGAGCAGGACGAAAACGACAGCAGATCCCTGTATCAAATTCTGGAAAATGAAATCATCCCGCTCTATTACAATCAGGATGAGAACGGTGTGCCAGCCGGATGGGTAAAAAAGATGAAATCATCCATGCAGCGAATCATCCCGCAATTCAATACGGACCGGATGCTTATGGAATATCTGGAAAAGATGTACATCCCGTCCATGCGGTGATATCATGATAATCATTCACCCCACTGATATCTGCTCAGGTCGACCCTGCCGTTCCGGTCAAATACAATGCCTTCCGATTCAAGCTGCCGCCGCTGTATGGTCCTCGCATCAGGATCCGGCAGCATACTGATCATTCCCTTTGCATTGACAACCCGGTGCCAGGGCACATCCATCCCTTCCGGCAGGCTGTGCAGCGCATA
>Ga0272441_10016415_pt1 | contig 10233 bp, 6 predicted proteins | sample SSMProp6N_FD_193582 | JGI IMG/M metagenome (GOLD analysis project Ga0272441, IMG submission 193582) | Marine sediment archaeal communities from Little Sippewissett salt marsh, Falmouth, MA, United States - SSM-Prop-6N | ecosystem: Environmental > Aquatic > Marine > Wetlands > Sediment ... | reverse complement strand
CGATAGAACTGTCGTTGATCTTCCAGAATCTGTCGTACGTGAACAGATTATTCCAAATTCGGCGATTATCGTCATCGATAAAGAGGGGCAGGTTTACCTTTCTGAAGGAGCTGAATCTCCAAAACCAGCTTTAATTTCCGACGTCCTAGTTTTTGCCTCGGAATTGATCGCAAAATCAGGAAATCCTAATAAATTCTTTTTGATCAAGGCTGCTCAGAATATACCATATAAAATGATCGATACTGTCATAGAACAGCTTAGAAACGCAAAAGTGCTGAATATAAACCTGGTCACTGAGCAGAAAGCGAGAAGTGGAAATTGAAATTTAAGAGAAAATTGGAAATTGAATCTGAAATCCCTTCAGCTTCTATGTCGGATATCGCTTTTTTGCTTATCATCTTTTTCATGGTTACAACAGTATTCAGCGTTACACGAGGTATAGAATTCAAACTTCCGAAAGATGAACCCTCGAGCGAATCTGAAACCAGAGAAGCAAGCCTTATAGAAATTTTTGCTGAAGGGGGAATCCTTGTCGATAATAAACCAATGAATCCCTCGGATATCGCAGCTTACCTTCAACCTAAACTGGAAAGAAACCCGGAAAAATTCGTTATCCTTAAAACAGAACTCGATGCTAAATACGAGAAGATGATTGAAGTTCTTGATGAACTAGAACTTTTACAGGTTAAAAATATCGTACTCCCCACTCAGAGAGAAATTGCATCATGGGGAGATTTCAGGAGCAAATATTAATATTGCAAGTTAATGGCCCGGATTGGGGAACATCATTATTTTAATTTTAAAAATGCGATACTGATCTCTGTTATTATCCATATTATGGCTTTTTACACCCAGTTCTCCGACTTTAACCCTGATTTGGATATTAATGAAAAAAAAGAACGCATAATCAAAATTCGTAATTTCCCGATTCCTCCTGAAAAAATTGAAAAGAAAAATCCTGAAAAAGAGGTCGACTTGATACCAATACCTGCTCCAGTTCCGGAAGAAGAATATACTATGGCACCTCCAATTTATTTCTACATCGAAAAAAACGATCTGGCTTCAAGCGATCAATACTATACATGGGGAGGTGAATTTAAACCACCCGATTACGATGATATCATGATCGGTGTTCTGGGTAGAAACGTAAAAGAAGGTACCCGTATATATGAACCCGAGATTATATATCCAGAAGTGGATAAAAGGGCATACATCAAAGGACAAATTATCCTCAAAATGACTATCAACCCTAAAGGTAAAGTTATCAGCGCTTACGTTTTAAATAGCATAGGGAATACCGCCATTGAAAACGCGGCTAAAGATGCTGCTATGAAATGTCTTTATAAACCGGTTACAAAAAAAGGTAAACCTGTTTACTTTCAGGATAATTGGACTATTAATTTCAATTTGAAATAGGAGGTTCCTTTAACCTTGCAGGAAATACTTGATTTTTTTCAGATAACTGCCAATATTATTTTTACGTAAGGAGAAAGTTGTGAAACGAATACAATTTATGTGGTGCATATTTCTTGTACTTCTTATCACCCCATTTGTCATCCCCTCGATCGTCCTGGGAGAAAAGGTAGATAAAGATCTTACCGAGAAAAATCCTCTCGATCTTGAATTTACTTACCAGGGGGAAAAGATCGATTTCAACATGGGTATGTTCTACTTCAAGACAGGAGTTCAGGGCGAATATAACGTTGAAATATGGTACGAAATCCCTAACAAAAATCTTCAATTTAAAGCTTCGGAAGATAAAAATTTCAAAAATAAACTCGTTACTAAACTGATCCTCTCTATCAATGCATTTTCGCAAGGCGAGAAAATTGAAAACAGAAGCCAGCTGTGGTCTGTCGCTTTCGCCATTGATGATGAGAATGAAGCTAAAGAACCGGATAAAACCGTTATGGGAAACCTGAATTTTACCCTCAAAGCAGGTACATATGTTGTTAAACTCGGTGTCACTGATGCTATTTCTCAAAAAATCGGCATTGAAAAAATCAAATTCGTAATTCCAGAATTCGACGAATCAAAAATACAGTTCAGCAGTTTCAAATACGTTGATAAAGTTGAAGAACCTTTAGAAAAAGGTTCCGAAGATGATATATATTATGTTAAAGACGTTGAAAAAAGGATCTTTCCGAATATTCAAAATAAATTTAAAACAGAGTCGGAATTCAATGTCTTTTACGAAATTTATAACCTTAAAGTTGATTCAATGGATAAACCGGACTTTGTTATTACTTACTATTTCAACAGGATAGAAAAACCGGAAAAAGAAGATGAGCCCGTTAAAATTCACAAGGTCTACAAAAAAACAATTACATGCCCTAAAGATTCCCAGGGAAGTATTTCAAGACAGATCTATATGTTCAAACTCTTCAAAGAAATAGAACATCCTAAGACAAAAGAGATGAAACCTCTCTTTATTCCCGGTTCATATGAGATGATCGTCGATATAGTCGATAGGAACAGAAGCGAAGATGATCAAGAAAAAGGGATCAAATCAAGTTTCATTATTGAAGAATAACAACCATTTTTTGGAAGGTTGTAAATATATTTATACTTAACCTGAAGATTGGAGGAACAAGATGATTGTAAGCAAAAAGAGCTTGAGACTAACCTTTATGGTCCTTATTGGTGCAATCCTGTTTTCATTTTGTTTTTTTTGGGGAAATATATCCCATTCTAAAACTGACAATGAAGTAACCGATATACAGAAAGATGAAGCAGCGTTTGAAAAACCGGAAGCGTTTGTCGATCCTGTGGAAGATTCTGTTACAACGGAAGAAAGAAAAGCAATAAATAAAGTACTTACAAAACTGAAAAAAAAAGTTGCTGACAAAGGATTGGAAGAAATAGAATTTCCTTTCCCGCCTGCTGATGAAAAGGAAGATGAAGAAGCCGATACTGAAGATGAAGCCATGGTTGAGGATGAAGCAGAAGGTGAGGATGAAGACGAAACTGATGTAGAAGCTGAAAAAGAAAAAGATAAAGCTAAATTCTCAATGTATATTCCCACAATAGCTAAAGGTATTCCATGTGTACTTAGAACAGATGACGGAAAAGTTCAGGGCAACTTCTTCGTTTATACATCATATAATTGGAAAAATACGACCATACAGGTATGGCGACTTACATTCGAGATTACTGACGAAGAAGATAAAGACGGGGATAAAAAATGGAAGATAGTCGATAAAATTATCATTAAAACAATGTCGAATCTTTTACCCATATATTCTTTTAGAGATAACATCTACTCTTTCTCGAAATTCGAATTTACTCACGACAGAATTCATGCTGAATTCAAAGATGGATACTTCGTGACTCAATTTGCAGGTGAAATGCCAATCGGTGGATATATATTCGGTAAGGGTTCATTCAGCTACGATCCACCGAGACAGCTTGCAAAGGATGTTACCGATTCAGATAACGAAACATACCAACTGATGAGATATACCGGATCAAAAGAAGATGACAAATATTCCGGCGGCAAGACAAAACTGGATAAGGAACCATGTAAAGACGGATTCATCTTCATGCATCCGGATAGATACAACGAATACATCAGTGAAGCAGATTTCGAACTGGTTACAGACAGGAGTGTAACTTATAAACTCATGGCAAAATGCCACGAAATGAATAAAATGAGTGAAATGACCTTCATGTTTCCTGGTTTGAAGAAAAGATTCTACATTTTAAGTGATGACCAGAAGGATTTCTTCTACGCTGGATGTGATACAAAAGCTTATGACTGGCTGGAATACGCTCAGTATCCATATTTCGGATTGTTCCCGAGAACCGGAGATGCCATGGAAGTTTACCTGTGGAGACAGGATTATTTCAAGATGTACTTCTCCTCGGTTGAACAATACCACATCTTCACCGGTGTTATAGGTCAGTACGACAAAAAAGAAGACAGGGAAACAATGACAAGATATGAGCTCGAACATGAGTCAAAAGAAATCGTCTCTGTCACCCATGAAATTGTCGAATGTACCGTCAATAAGGAAGATCTGACTAAAGGTAATATTAAAGATCAGATCACTATGAACGTGATGAAGGATAATGTTGATAGATTCCACTTCATGCTTGATGCCGGTATGAGAATTTCAGCGTTTACCGATGACAACGGATTTGCAATACCGTATTGCAGAGGTGGCGTGATGAATAATGAAAGATGGATTTTTCCTATTGATCCTTACAGTATCGCTGAAGAAAGAAAAGCAACCATGTACTCGAAAGGAACAATCTCACAGCAGATAAGTCTTAATACATATTCCCCTGCTAACTCAACCTGGACTCCCAGAATGGGTTACCTCCAGTGCTCGACCCTCGATCTCCTTGTCAAGGTTCCAAATCCTATGAAAGCTGTCAGTGTAGGCTCGATTATCAACGAGTGGCAGGATGATAATTACAGCACCGTTTACTGGAAATCTGACATCTGCATAAGATTATACTCGATACTCTATGCTCCATATACAGTAAAGAAAACGGAAATTGAAACTCCTTATGGTCCAATTCCTCTATATATCTATTACCAGCCTACTGAAGAACTCGTATTTATTAAAAATACATGGTGGTCAGAAAAACATGGCTCTGATTGGGAAAAAGAACGAGCTAGAAGTTCTGATCGTAAAAGAATTCACAGATTTACAATGAAAATGGCTAATATGAGCAGGGTTGTCGATGAGATGGAAGGTGTTATGAACTGGCTCACTACACTCTACGGACAATACCCGTATCCAAAAATTGCTGTTAGCCAGAAAGCATATCAATCTGGCTACGCCCAGGGATTCCCTTCTATGCTCCAGATGTTTGGCTCTTTCTGGCTCTCCGATAAAGATTTCGTGAGAATGGGATATAAACGGGGATGGCAGGATTTCATGCCTTACGTTCTTTGCCATGAAGCAGGTCACCAGTGGTGGGGTAATATCGTCGGATGGGCAAGAGGTCAGGATCAGTGGTTGTCCGAAGGTATTGATGACCAGCAGTCACCTAACTATAACCAGGCTAGAGATGGTAATGATGATGTATTTAACTGGATTAAATCAGGTTGGCTGTATAATGCGCTCGATCATGACAGGACAGGTCCCGTTATCCTTGGTGGTATCCGCCTTGGAAGCTCCTATGTACCTTTAACATACGGTAAAGCACCTTACATCATGAACATGCTCAGACTCTCTCTCGGTGAGAGCGCTTTTCTCGCCATCGAAAGACAGTTCATTAAAATATTCGGATTTAAAACAAGCCCGACTACTTCTGATTTCGTCGAGGTTGCATCAAGAGCACTGGGCGAGAAAAACTGTATGGCTTTGTATAACGAAAAAGATATGTACTGGTATTTCGACCAGTGGATATATAACAGGGGTATACCGGAATTTGCCTTCGCATGGAAGAAATATAAAGATGGCGACACATGGAGAGCAAAATGCAGGGTCAGGGTTACAAATGGGATTATAATGAAAAACAGGGCAAGAATATGGATTCAAACATCTAACGATCCGGAACCATATCCTGTATGGGTACTTCTCGACAGGAAAGAAATTAATGAGTTCGATCTCGAGCTGAAAGGCAAACCGACAAAAATTTAATTCAACAAATACGATTCTGTCCTTTGTAGAGAAAATAAAACAGAAAAGTATTGATGATAAATGATGGGGGTTAAAATGTCTCTAATTTGCGAAACTAAATATCTGAAAAAGGTCTTGTTGCTGCTTGTTCTCACAGGTTTCTTAATGGGCTGTACTGCAAACCTGCTATATGATGAAATGAGCTATTACGACAAGAAGCGATATGACGATATTCAGTATATTGCTACTAAAAAGGAAAAGAAAACCTATCTACAGCTGCATAAATCAAAGAGAAGTGCATACCTCAGGGATTTCTGGGCAAGGAGGGATCCTACACCTGATACCGTCGTGAACGAATACAAAATCGAACACTACAGAAGGTTGACATATTCAAACAAGTATTTTAGCTGTGCAGCCTACCCGGGATGGAAAACCGATCGGGGATGGTCATATATCAAGTACGGACCACCCGATCAAATACAGAGAGAACTTGCTGGATACGATTCCGGAGGATGGCAGGCACCGCCTTACGAGATTTGGAGTTACGACTATTCAAAAGATTTGAGAATGGGCACCCAGTTCTATTTCGTTGATAGATATTTTACTGGAGATTACAAAAGAGTTAATGCCATGGCTGATATTTCGGTTAATCCATGGAGTGAGAGTACTGGTGACGAACAATTAAGTAGAAACGCATCGAGTGTAAGCTCTGACATATCCGATATTTCAACCTTTTCCATGATTAGCCAGCGTACCGGTACAAATTATGAATTCATGCAGCAAAGATACGCTACTATGGAACAAAGAAGGTTCATCGACGAGGTTGAAGACAAATCAAAACAGATAGACACGTCGGATGATGTCCTCCCGGAAATTCGTATTTTCGCCAGTTCCAGTAAATTTATGGCTGAAAAAGGACATATGTTCGTCCAGTTCGATTATCAAATTCCTTATACCGATCTATTGTTTCTGGATATGCCCGATGGTAAATACAGGGCTACATTCTATATCGGGACGGAACTGCAAAAAGATAAAAACTCCTATATGGTTGGGCAGGTTCAAAAAGACATTCTGGTTGATAACGTCGAAGAATCTATAGATCCGTTCAAATATTTTACCTATTCCACGGGGGCTATCATACAACCCGGTGAATACGTACTTCGAGTTTCCTTGAGAGATCCAACTTCTGCTAGGATTGGTTACTTTAGCGAGAAAATTACAGTCAACTCATTTGCGGATGACTTCGATATCTCGTCAATAGAATATGCTAGTAAAATCGAAGAAATCGATCAGGAAAAGGAAGATCTGTTCAGAAAATATGACTGGAGTGTTCTACCAAATCCATCAAACTCTTATCCGCAGGGTGATGACCTTGCCGTATATTACGAGATCTACAACCTGAAACTCAATGAAAATAGCATAGCTGAATATATTACAGAATATACAATCTATCCAGTTGATGACTCTAAAAATGTTCTGATCTATGAAAAACTTCAAAATTACGGTCCGGAAGGAAATATACATGGAATTCAGGCATATATTACCCAGCTGGATGAAGAAAAATTCCCTCCGGGAATTTATAAAATAGAGATTAGAGTTACCGATCTGGTTACGAAAAAAGTGGTCATGAATATCAGCGAATTTACTGTTTTAAGCCGCTTGTGATCATTGAACTTAAGGGCATTACTAAACATTACGAAATCGGGACACAAACCGTAAAAGCCCTTGATGGTATTGAATTATCAATTGCTGAACACGAGTTCCTGAGCATCATGGGGCAGTCAGGCTCCGGTAAATCTACCCTTATGAATATCGTCGGATGCCTTGATGTACCCACTGATGGTTCTTATTCTTTCGAGGGTACGGAAGTCTCCGATCTGGATGATAATGAACTTGCCCTGATAAGAGGCCAAAAGATCGGTTTCGTATTCCAGACATTCAACCTGCTTCCCCGTATGTCCGCCCTCAAAAACGTCGAGTTACCAATGATCTATTTCGGATACTCAGCTAAAGAAAGAAAAAGAAGAGCAATTAAAGCACTCGAGGAAGTCGGGTTGGCGGACAGGATGGATCATAACCCGAATGAACTGTCTGGCGGTCAGAAACAAAGGGTTGCTATCGCCAGGGCTCTGGTTAACGAACCATCAATTATTCTTGCGGATGAACCTACGGGAAACCTCGACAGCAAAACTGGTGAGGAGATCATGGATCTCTTCCTGAAATTGCAGGAACAGGGTAATACTTTCATTATCGTTACCCACGAGAAACATATATCCGATTATACTAAAAGGGTGATACTTCTTAAAGACGGTAAAATACTCGATGATAAATCGATCTGAATAAATAATATTTTAAGTTTTTTAGGGAGTTAATATAATGAAAAAATCCGTCCGTTTGCTCTTGAGAATACTGTCTGTTTCCATTATGGTGATCATCCTTGGAACTCTAATTCCTTTTAATTTGTCACTCGATGCTAAAACAGGTGATGACGACGAAAAACACCCGATACCCTCTGCCTTTCTCGATCCTGTCGAGGATTCAGTCGATATAGATGATAAAAAGGCAATCTATAAACTTCTGAAAGCATATAAGGAAAAGGTGGAAAAAGACGGTATCGAAAGCATCGAACTTCCATTTTCAGAAAGCAGCGAAAAAGATGAAGACGATGAAGAACAGGTTGAGGAGGAAAAGGAGGATAATGAAAACTCGACAGGTTCAGAGGAATATGAAGAACTGGAAGAACCCGAGTTCTTTTTCACTATTCCCACTGTTGGGGAAAAAACAGCTTGCGTAATCAGGTCGAATGGTATTGTCCAGGGGAATTTCTTCCTGACAACCTACTTCGATTACGAATGTTCGAACATCCAGGTCTGGCGCTTAACATTCGATTCCAAGGATACATCCAAAAAGGATAGAAAAGAATGGCAGATTACAGGTAAAAAAATCAAAAATGTTCTCACAAACCTTCATCACCTGAATTTCAAACCCGATAAAATTTACTCCTTTGACAGCTTCCAATTTTCTCACGACAGGATTAAGGTCAAATATGAATCAGGACATTTTGTTACTCTATTTGCTGGAGACATCCCTATCGGCGGAATAATAATTGGCAAGGGAGGATTTTACTACGATCCACCTAGACAGCTTGCAATTGATGATAAGGATTCCGATGTCGAGGAGTACCAGCTCATGCGATTCACAGGTGTAAAAGATGATAGAAAATATTATGGCGGGAAAACAAAACTGGATAATGAACCCTTCGAGAATGGCTTTATCATGATGCATCCGGATAGATTCGAGGAATACATAAAACTCGATCAGTTCAGGAAGGTAGAAGGAGATGCCGGTGTCTTTGGGTTTATTGAGAATGTTAAAAAGTTATTTGACGAATATTTCAAAGGCTCATGTAAATTTCCAAGCGTGAAGAAAAAGAAATTCGCTTTAATACCAGGTGATGATGAAATCGATATGTTCTCATGCGCCGTTAATGCGAAAAAATACGATTGGATTTACTACGATCTTTCCCCGTTGGGCATCGAATCAGCCGGGATCCGTAACGAGATATTCCTCTCCAATAAATTCAAATACCTGGTCTCGGCTCATGAAGGTGGTTCCGTTTTCGGTATGTTCGATACTGAAGAACAGAGGAATACAATGACCAGAAAACAGCTTGAACACGATTCTAAAGAAAAGGTGATGATCACAAACGAAACCGTCGTATGCAAAATCAGAGAGAAAAAAACAGATCTTGCAAATGTAAAATCTAAAGTCAATATGAGTATTATGCAAAACAAGGTGGAAAACCTCACTTTTAATTTATACAACAATATGAAACTTACAGCAGTTACAAACTCTGATGGTTTTGCTCTGCCGTTTTGCAGGTCGGGTTTGACAATTACAGTCTTCCCGTTAAAAAGATTAAAAAAAGGAAACTTTAAAGAATTGACTTTCTATAACAATGGACAGATCGCTTACACTATGGCTAGGGGTACTCTTCATAATCACCCCAGCATGATTTCTCCCTTCACAGGATATCTCCAGTGTATGACCCTGGATCTTCTCGTAAAAACTCCAAAACCGCTCCTGGCACTTTCTGTCGGTGAACTTGTAGAGGAATGGGAAGAGGATGACTACAATGTTACATACTGGAAATCTGAGGAATGTATAAGGTTCTGGTCTATCATATACGGTGAATATGAGAAATTTACAATGATACTTGAATTACCCGAGGGTGATATCCCGTTTTCTCTTTATTACAACCCTTCTGAATTTCGGGTGAGAATGGCAAATAAAAAGAGGATCGTGGATGAAACAGAAAGCGTTATGAAATGGCTCGAAGCACTCTACGGTAAATACCCTTACCCAAAGATGTCCATAGCTCAGAAAAGCATCCTTTCAGGCTATTCTCAAGGCTTCCCATCAATGCTGCAACTATCCGGGTTTACATTTATCTCGGATATGGTCGCTGAAAGGGCATACCTGACAGGATTTGTCGGTACATGGGATCAATATGGACCGGCTCATGTTGCTCATGAGGCAGGTCACCAGTGGTGGGGAAACATTGTTGGATGGGCAAGGAGCAATGACCAGTGGCTGTCGGAAGGTATTACAGAACAGCAGGCTCCTAATTACATGCAAGCAAGGGACAGGGATGATG
>Ga0272441_10016414_pt1 | contig 10233 bp, 9 predicted proteins | sample SSMProp6N_FD_193582 | JGI IMG/M metagenome (GOLD analysis project Ga0272441, IMG submission 193582) | Marine sediment archaeal communities from Little Sippewissett salt marsh, Falmouth, MA, United States - SSM-Prop-6N | ecosystem: Environmental > Aquatic > Marine > Wetlands > Sediment ... | reverse complement strand
TTATTCCGTGATTCTCAAGATCACGGGCCGATAGTTGGTTCTCAAAGGGGTAGTTGTCAGCCGTTCCTTCGAAAATATGAGCGTTGGGGATCATGATATCCCCCTTGTCTCCTTCGAGGATGCCGGCTTTGCCCATGACAGAAACCGATTCTACCCTGAGATGCGTCCTTTCTCCTGTGGAATTCACATAGGGTTTCAGCAACTCATCCAGGGTTTCATAGGCCTGTTCTCCGAAGGCGTAGTCCATCACAATGATTACTGGCATTTCGTTGCCTTCTTTCGTCCTTTTGAAACGTGTTTTATCGAAGTTGATCTTTTGAGTATCAATGATCTGGACGTCAATGTTGGCACCGGTGGTATCCTTGATAAAAGTCAGCCCGTGGTTTCGAGCACCCTTTTTTATCTTCTTCCTCAAGTCTTTGTTCGAACTCTCACCGATCAGCTCAAAGAGCTCCGTACTTGCATGCTTCTCAGCCAGCTCCGGCAGGAGCATCGGGCCGTATATGGAATTCATAACGCTGTGCATGTTGGCACTGATGATATGAAGGGGCCTGTCGAGCAGCTTCTTTTCAAATAGTACCTGCTTGATGTTATGAGCCCAGGTGTCCCCGTAACTGTGATGACCGATTCGGTCTCGCAATATGGTGCTGAAGGTTATTTCGTGCTTTTTATCCTCGAGAATCTCATTCAGGGCAAGTTTGCCCATCCAGTAGATCACTTCAAAGAGCCGGTCGGGTCTCTGCTCCGTGGCAAAGGTCTTATCGGCTTTCAGGGTCTCTTCGAAGCTTCGTCCCAAAATACTCGAAAGATGTGCGATCAAAACCTCCCGCTCTTCACCTTCGAGGTGGGTGTTGTTCAGAACTACCTTCTCCAGGTGCTTCCATTCACGTATGGTCTCCCCTTCATCGTCGATCATGACCTTTCTCGCGATCTTCTCGGCCTCAATAAACATGAAAGTCAGATGTGTGAGGATGTCGTATACGTCGGAACGCCCACGCGTGATTTCTATATTCACCTGGTCCCTATCGATGCGATAACAATTTCTGCGACGCTTGGCCGGGACGATCTTTTTAAAATTGGAATCCGCCAGGCCTTCATCGGCAGTGAGATGAATATACCGGCATTCGGCAATGCCTTCCGGAAGCCTGTCAATGATATAGAGCAGGCCCTCGAGCTCAGCGCCCTCTTCTCCCATGCTTCCGTAGATCTCAGGCTGCAAAATCAGCAATTCGTTGATCAGCGCCTGTCCGGATATCCCCATGGGCTTGTAAAAGCCCCGGATAAAAAGATGGCGCATGGTGATGTAAATCCGCTCAATCGCGGTTGTGGAAATTTGCGCTTTGGTTCTCTTAATGCTTTTCATTGGAAAGTATGCTGCGATACCTGTTCTCATCCTCCAGGATGGATACGGCCTCCTTGATATAGGGGCTGTGAGCAATGTGGTTCTGGTATTCCCCTTTCTTGTAGTAGTAGCGATTCAAAATCTCATCGCTGAGTTTCTCCTTGATGCGATCTTGGTTCTTTCCGAGCTCGGCGATTTTTTCCTCGTGAAGCTCTTTCAGGAGACGATCAAAAGAACCGGAGATACCCGAAGAGAGGTCTTCTTCCTGCGACGTGTCGAAAGCTTTTTCGAACTTGTCTTCGCTCTTTGTTCGGAAATTGCTCTTTCCTGCTTCAAGGTATGCAATGAATTCGTTGTACTCCTTCTCTCCAAGGACAAACTCCTCGGGAGGGTCGATCTGTTCGTTCTTGTAATAGAATGCGTTGGCAAAGTTGAAAATTGCATCGGATTGCATCAGCGCCTTGGTGGACTTCGTCTCTTTTGTTTTCTTCACTGTAACATCAGGCTCAATTCCGCCTCCATCATAAACAACCCTTCCACTCTTTGTCTCGAATGCATTACGGGTCTCATCAGAGAATTTGGGAATGTCAGATCCGTTTCGGTGGGTGTAATCCAGTTCCTGGATGTTGCGTCCACTGGGTGTATAGTACTTTGAAATTGTCAGTTTGAGTTTGGTTCCATAGGTGAGATTCCGATATCTCTGAACCAATCCTTTTCCGAAGGACCTTTCTCCTACAATGACGGCCCGGTCGAGATCCTGCAGGGACCCGGCCACGATCTCTGAGGCCGAAGCAGACCTTCCGTCTATTAATACCACCACTGGAATATCCAGGTCAATGGGTTCGTATCTCGTCCGGTACACTTCACTCCATTTTTTGAGTTTGGCCTTGGTGCTGACCACAACTTCGTTCTTGGGTACGAAAAAATTCGTGATGTCAATCGCCTCGTTGAGCAATCCGCCGGGATTGCCTCGAAGGTCGAGTATCAGCTTGCTCATTCCCTGCGTTTTAAGCTCCACGAAAGCATTTTTTACCGAGGAGGACGCCTTGTTGTTGAAACGATCGAAAGCAATGTATCCGATCTGGTCTGAAATCATCTGGTAATGCGGTACCGGATCAACCAGGATCTTCTCCCGCGTGATCGTGAAGTTCTTTTGAATTCCGTTTCTGCTGATCAGCAGGTTAACTGTTGTGCCCGGAACACCCATCAGCAGGTTGATTACCTGGTCGCTGTCGTAATCCGAAACCTCTACATCATCGATCTTCAAAATCTGATCCCCCACCTTGATTCCTTCTTCTTCGGCCGAATAGCCCTCGTAGATCTCGGCAATTACCAGCTTGTTGTCATAGTACCTGGATTCTGCACCGATGCCGCTGTACTCTCCTGAGCTGTTGATCCGAACCTCCTCAACGCCCTGCTCGTCATAAAAGCGAGTGTAGGGATCCAATTCCTCAAGCATGTTGTTGATGGCGCTTTCTGTTAGCTGCGCCGGGTTGATCTCATCGATGTAATGCATATTGAGCTCCTTGAAAAGCGTCGTGTAGATTTCCATTTGTTTGGCCACTTCAAAGAAATCCGACTTGAAGGCAAACAATCCACTGCTCAGTGCGACCACTGCCGCAAGCAACAGTCCCTTCTTCATTCGCTTAACTATCTTCTTCACTTCTTTCATCCCGATATTTTATTGATTTTTGAGAAACTTGGTCAGAAGTTCCTTCATTTTTTGTTCTATAAGTTGGTATCCGGGTTCTTTCTTTCCCTGATATATAAACATAAATATATGCTTTTTAGTATCCTCAGAACCATAGACAATCTGCTTGTTCTTCCTGTAGGCTTCGCGCATCAGGCGTTTGATTCTGTTCCTGTCAACGGCACTCTTGAAATTTCGTTTAGAAACGGATACTCCAGCCTGAATCAAAGCAGGTGAATCGTGTTCCAATCTCAAAAAGACCAATTTAAGGGGAAAGGCGGTAAGGGATTTTCCTTCAGTGAACAACTGTTCAATCCTCTTTTTACTTTTCAGCCTCTCCAGTTTGTTGAAGGTTTGACGCATTGTTGCAAATGTAAACAATAAAAATTATCAATTTAAAAGTTTGGGTGCAGTGGTATTATCATTTCATTAATTGTAAATTTGCTTTGTTAACATCTCAACAAATTTCTATGTCAGTCGATTTATTCCAGTCACCCGATTATTATCATCTTGACGACCTCCTTACCGAGGAGCACAAATTAGTAAGAGACGCCACAAGAGAATGGGTCAAGAGAGAAGTTTCACCCATAATAGAAGACGCGGCCCAGGAGGCAAAGTTTCCCAGGCAGCTGTTGTCCGGACTTGCTGAAATAGGGGCCTTCGGACCCTATATTCCCGAGGAATACGGAGGGGCCGGACTGGACCAGATCTCCTATGGACTGATCATGCAGGAAATAGAAAGAGGAGATTCGGGCATACGCTCAACCGCATCGGTGCAATCGTCTCTTGTCATGTACCCGATCTACAAATACGGAACCGAGGAGCAGCGCAAAAAATACCTGCCCAAATTAGCTAATGGGGAGCTCATCGGCTGTTTCGGGTTGACCGAACCCAATCACGGATCGAACCCGGGCGGAATGGAGACTCGTTTCAAAGACATGGGCGACCATTACCTGCTCAATGGGGCCAAGCTTTGGATCTCGAACTCCCCGTTCGCTGACATTGCCGTGGTATGGGCCAAAAATGAAGAAGACCGGATTCACGGTCTCATCGTCGAGAGAGGCATGGAAGGTTTCACAACCCCGGAAACGCATCATAAGTGGTCGCTGCGAGCATCCGCTACAGGAGAGCTCATTTTTGACAACGTCAAAGTTCCAAAAGAAAATCTACTGCCAAACAAAACGGGTTTGGGCGCGCCACTGGGCTGCCTGGACTCAGCGCGTTATGGAATCGCCTGGGGTGTGATCGGTGCCGCCATGGACTGCTACGATACGGCCCTGAGATATGCCATGGAGCGAATCCAGTTCGGAAAGCCCATTGCCAGCTTCCAGCTGCAGCAAAAGAAGCTGGCCGAGATGATCACCGAGATCACCAAGGCCCAGTTTTTGACCTGGCGACTGGGTGTGCTGCGGAATGAAGGCAGGGCCACTACCGCCCAGATTTCGATGGCCAAGCGGAACAATGTTGAAATGGCCATCAACATTGCACGGGAGGCGAGACAGGTTCTGGGAGGCATGGGAATCACCGGAGACTATTCCATCATGAGACATATGATGAATCTCGAATCGGTCATTACCTACGAAGGCACGCACGACATACATCTCCTGATCACGGGATTGGATATCACGGGTATACCTGCTTTCAAGTAATGAAAGTCAAGGTTGGCTTGATACAGGACAGCCCGGTTTTCTTCAACCTGGAGGAAACGGTTCGGAAAGTTGAGAGACTTACCGAGAAATACGCTGCGGAGGGCTGTGAACTGATCGTGTTTCCCGAATCGTTCATCCCCGGATATCCACGAGGATTTGATTTTGGAGCCGTCATAGGCAGCCGCACCCGGGAAGGCAGGGAGCTCTACGCCACCTATCACGAAAACAGCCTTGATCTCAAGGGCAAACATCTCAAGCGACTTGAAAAGCTCTCAAAAGAACTTGGCGTCTACCTCGTCATGGGAGCCACGGAAAAGGAACAGGTCAATTCTTCACTTTTCTGCTCCATGCTGTACATTTCACCAGAGGAAGGACTGTTGGGTGTCCATCGAAAGATCAAGCCCACAGGAACCGAGCGGCTGGTTTGGGCCGAGGCAGACGGCAGCTCCCTGGTCACTTTTGACACCTCCATTGGAAGACTCGGAGGCTTGATCTGCTGGGAGAATTACATGCCGCTCGCCCGAATGTCGATGTATCAAAAAGGCCTGGACATCTATATTGCACCCACTGCAGATGCCAGGGAGCAATGGGTGGCCACTATGCGTCATGTGGCCCTGGAAGGAAGATGCTTTGTGCTGGGCTGCAACCAATATTTCACGCGTTCCATGTACCCAGCGGCGTTTAAAGAGCTCGTGGATCCGTCAAAAGAAGAGATCTGTCCGGGAGGAAGTCTCATCGTTTCCCCGCTGGGGGAGATCATCGAAGGGCCTCTGTTCGGAAGCGAAGGCGCTCTCATAGCAGAGCTCGACCTTCGGGAAATCCCTGCGAGCAGGCTGGATTTCGACGTGAACGGCCATTATAATCGCAAAGACATTTTTACCTTTGAGGCAAAGGGACAACCAGAAACCAAAACAGAAAAATCCAAAATATAATTATGAGAAATTACAGATTCTTTTTACCGCTTGTCATTTTCTTCTTTGCAATGGCTTCCTGCACCGAGAAAAAAAAGGATGCAGGAGATGCGCAAACGCAGGAGAAGTCAGAAGCTATTGATTACACAGAGGCACTTGAAGGGGCCTGGACCACCAAAGATCGAAACAGGGACGGACAGGAGCTCATCGTTACGACCATTGTGATGGACGGTTATATCGCCGAAACATTCTACAATGTCGAGAGAAAAGAGTTTGACCACACTTTCGGCGGAAGCTGGACAGTCGACGGACAAACTTTCAAGATCAACCTTGAATTCTCTTCTGCTGATTCGACCGAGGTCGGCACCTCGAGAGAGGTGGTCTTTGACTATCGGGGAGACACGATCACTTTTGAAGGCGACGACCGCATCTGGACCCGCATCGATGAAGGAAAAAATGCAAATTTACGCGGGGCCTGGCTCATCACCGGAAGAGAAAGAGACGGTGAAATGACACGTTGGGAGCCCGGAACGAGAAAGACCATGAAAATTCTTTCCGATACACGTTTTCAATGGGTCGCCTTTGATACGGAAACCAAGAAGTTCTTTGGAACCGGTGGCGGAACCTACTCGGCAAAGGACAAAGAATACACTGAGAACATTGAATTCTTCTCCCGCGACAGCAGTCGTGTGGGCGTTTCTCTTTCCTTTGAGTTTGGAATTGAAAATGACGAATGGCACCATAAAGGGCTCAGCAGCAAAGGGGATCCGATACATGAGATCTTGACCCTTCGCGAGGACCTGGAAAAAGAGTGACGCTTACATTCAAACAAGCCCCGGCTGACCAGATCCAGGAAGTTCTCCATCTGTTTCGCGAAATCAGTGCCCAACTCAAAAAGAAGGGTTTGACCCAGTGGTCCTATTGGGCCAATCCTCCCGAGGAAAAAATCAGGTGGGTAAATGATGGCTTTGAAAAAGGAGAATTCTTTTTCGTTTACGATGAAAAAATGGAATGGGTTGGCCTATTCAGACTTCTTGAGACAGATACCCTTTACTGGGATGACAAAGGGCTCGAAGAGGGCGTCCGTTACGTTCATTCTCTGGTCACAGTCCCGGGAAGATCAGGGGAAGGAATTGGTGCTCAGGTGCTCAACCGATTGGCCTCTGACCTCAAGGAGCAAGGAGTGCATAAATTGCGTTTGGATTGCGACGCTTCGAACTCACGTCTCACCTCGTATTATGAGCAGCAGGGCTATGTAAAAGTCGGAGAGAAGAAAACCCCATTTTCGGTGAATAACCTCTACGAAAGAATCTTGTATCTTGGTCCTATGAAAGAAAGCAGCAAATCCTATACTGCCAAAGAGCTCAGTGAGCTCCTCAACGGTGAGCTAATTGGTGATTCAAGCCATGTTATCATCGGGCCCGAACAAATTGAAATGGCGGGCTCAAATCATATCACGTTTATCGGCAACCAGAAGTATGTCCCGCTATGGCAGACCTCGAAAGCCTCTGTAGCCGTCATCGACAAAAAGTTCGATTTAGAGGAACCCGGAGAGAATCGTGCTTTTATCAAGGTCGGAAACGCAGATCTGGCCATGGCTCAACTCCTGGAGCTTTTTCGACCTGAACCTGTTGATTTGGAGCCGGGCATTCATCCCTCTGCGTTTGTTCATGAAAGTTCGAGAATTGGGCAAAACGTGACCATAGGGCCCAATGCGTATATTGGTAAAGGAGCGTCCATCGGGGACAACACTATTATTTTTCCCAATGTCAGCGTGCTGGATGATGTCGTCATTGGCGACCACTGCCAAATTCGGTCGGGATCGGTCATATCCGAAAGGTGTATTCTTGGGAATCACTGCCTGATTCAATCGAATGTGAGCATCGGTTCCGATGGCTTCGGCTACAGACCCAGTCCAGACGGAAGGGGCATAGTAAAGATTGTGCATATCGGGAACGTAGTCATCGGGAATCATGTCGAGATTGGGTCTTCCACCTGCATTGACAGGGGCAAGTTCAGTTCGACTATAATCGGAGACGGAACCAAGATTGACAACCTGGTGCAAATTGGTCATAATTGCAAGATTGGACGCTCGTGCATGATTGCAGGCTGCTGTGGTATCTCCGGCTCTGTGACAATGGGGGATGGGGTGATCATGGCCGGGCAGGTGGCCGTAAAAGATCATGTGACCATTGGAAACGGCGTGACGGTTGGCGGAAAATCAGGAATAATAAACGACATTCCCGATGGGCAGACCATTCTGGGGTTCCCCGCGGTACCAGCCAAAGAAACCCTTAAGCAATGGGCCATCCTGAAGAGAATGGTCCGCGGAAAATCTTAATCTTGAAAATGCAAGATCCTGATTCGTTCATCTTTGACCTGGACGGCACGCTCTGGGACGCTGTTCAAACGTATAGTGATGCATGGAACCTCTACTTCAAACGAAATGGCTTTGAGCTGAAAACCTCAAAGGAGGAGCTCAACGGGCTCATGGGAATGGAGGAGGCCGAATTTCTGAAAATCATGCTCCCGGAGTTTTCACCAGTTCAGAGAAAGGAGCACTACAAGCATATTGTTGACATTCAGTACGAGCTCATAAACTCGCAGGGGGGTCAAATCTACGAGGGTGTGCTGGAAGGACTGGAGCTCTTGTCCAAAAAGTACTCGCTTTTCATCGTGAGCAATTGCCCTGCGAACACCATCGATCGTTTCATCAGCTATGCGGGAATCGAGTCCCTGATTACGGATTCAATTGCCCACGGTCAGAATCACAGGCCCAAACACGAAAACATCCGGGAATTGATCGATCGCCATACTTTACGAAAACCTTTGTATATTGGAGATACGGATGGAGACAGGGTTCAAAGTGAGAAGGCCTCTGTTCCATTCATTTTCATGGAATACGGTTTTGGCAGGGCGTCTGATTACTACCAGAGTTTTGACTCGTTTTCAAGTTTTGTCAATCACTACTTAAAATAAATTCATCATTTCTAAACACCAATATCAATAAACCAACACGTATGAAACTTCAACTCACCCTATTGACCCTGATTCTGACTGTCATTTCGATCTCATGTCAGCGGGAAAAGAAAAAGGACCTTGACCTCGATACCCCGGTCACCGTGGAAGAATCGGCAGAAGTCGAAGCAAAGTCAGAAACTACAAACACTTCTTCGCAGGAACAGGAGAACTATGCACCTCAGAGCACCAATGAACAGACAGCAGCCAACCTAAGAAACTTTCTAAAGAGCTACACAGCGAGCGACTATGAAACTCTAACCGAAAATGACAAGCGATTTCAATTCTACGAGGTAGATCTCAATGATGACGGGAACAAGGAGATCTTTGTTCGGTTCATGGGCCCCTACTTCTGCGGAAGCGGAGGCTGCACCTTTCTGCTCCTCGACAAATACGCTGAGATCATAACGAAATTCACGGTAACCCGGGCTCCCATTTACATCGAGCAGGAAAAGCGCAATGGATGGTCGTTTTTATTGGTTAAAGATTCGGGAGTTTTCAAAGAACTGGTTTTTGAGAACGGCTCCTATCCCACGAATCCTTCTGTCTTGCCGAAAGCTCCCTATGATGCTCCCAGCGGACATGCCGAAATCATGTTTGACGAGACGTTCGCCAGGTGCAAGACTTTTACTTTCTGATCTCGCCTGATTTTTAATCCCCTATGGAGAACCGCATCGAAAAGCTCGAGCCCACGACCATTCTCGGAAAAAGTATGGAGATGAGCCTGGCCGAGGATAAGACACAGGCGCTCTGGCAGAGTTTTGGGCCCTTCGTCAAGAGCATCGAGAATCGAAAGGACCGCAATTTTGTCTCACTTCAGAAATTCAACTCGGTCTTTGACCCGAAAAATTTTGACCCCAATGCCCCCTTTACAAAATGGGCCGGTGTGGCGCTGCAGCCGGCCATTGAGGATGGCAATGCAGGTCAAAGGCATGATTGTCTGATCCCGGGGCTGAGCCTTTATGAAATCCAGGGAGGAATGTACGCGGTTTTCACGCATGTGGGTCCGGCATCCGAATTCAGGAGATCCATGGAATTTATCTTTGGAGAATGGTTCCCAAAAAGTGCATATCTGGTTGATGATCGGGAACATTTTGAAGTGTTGCCGGAAGGTTATCGCCCGGATGATCCCAATGCGCAGGAGGAGATCTGGATTCCCATCAGAAATAAATAGGGAGAGCTCAATGCCATGGATAAAAGGAGGCATAATTCACGTATAGCGATTACCGGTTCGACGGGTCATCTCGGGTCGGTTTTGATCCCAATGCTTATCGAACAAGGCTATCTTCTCAACTGTTTATACCGAAAAACCCGGCTTCCGGAGGAATCAAGTCGGGTCAAATGGGTTCAGGGCGACCTCAGGGAAACAGACAAAATGGGCTCCCTCTTTGAAGACGCGGAGACCCTCATCCATTGCGCCAGTGTAATTTCAATCGGAGAAGACAATCGCGACGATGTATATCAGATAAATATTAAAGCGACTGAAAAGCTTATTGCTCATTGTGTTGAGAAAAAGGCACGGTTGGTCTACATCAGTTCGTCGACAGCGACGTTACCCGACAATCCTGAAAGAGTTCTTGACGAGAAAGCTCCTCGGGTCCAATCCGACGAATTTTTTTACGG
>Ga0272441_10016412_pt1 | contig 10235 bp, 10 predicted proteins | sample SSMProp6N_FD_193582 | JGI IMG/M metagenome (GOLD analysis project Ga0272441, IMG submission 193582) | Marine sediment archaeal communities from Little Sippewissett salt marsh, Falmouth, MA, United States - SSM-Prop-6N | ecosystem: Environmental > Aquatic > Marine > Wetlands > Sediment ... | reverse complement strand
CTGAACGCCGCCACCGCTGTTGCTGCCGTCCGTGCAGCGATGAGCTTAGAACGGCATTAACACATCGTACACTTGCTGGCCGTAGCGCGGCTGCTGCACATCGGTGATCTGGCCGCGGCCGCCATAGGAAATGCGGGCTTCGGCGATTTGCGTGTGGTTGATGGTGTTGTCGTTGGAAATATCTTCCGGGCGGATGACGCCGGCGACCAGAAGCTCGCGCACCTCAAAATTTACCCGCACTTCCTGCTTGCCTTGGATGACGAGGTTACCGTTGGGCAGAACCTGGGTCACGATCGCCGCCACCGTGAGGTTGACGATCTCCTCGCGGTCCACGGAGCCTTCGCCCCGGCTTAGGCTGCTGGAATCGGCGTCCACCAGGTTATCGGGGTCGATTTCATCCGGAAGGATGTTATCGAGCTGGGATTCGAGGCCGAAGAAGGCGCTCAGCGCTGCGTCTTCCATGTTGGCGCGCGTGCGCTCGGTCATATTGTCGATTTCCGCCTTGTCGGTAATCTCGATGGCGATGGTGAGAATATCGCCGACATCGGCGGCGCGCTGGTCTTTGAAGAAGGAGCGCGCGCCGGCGCGCCATAGCGAGTTTGGCTGGTACGACACGGCCTGCACCTCCGGCATCGGCAGCGACACGGTCCTAACCTCCGGCGACATCGCCGGGTTTTCAATCGGGGTGAGATCCGGCGCTTTGCCGATATTGGTCAGGCGCTGGCCGGCGTTACACGCCGCAAGCGAGACGGCAAGGCCGCCAAGGACTGCAAGGCGCAAGGCGGTGGAGGCTGTGGGCGTCATGGCGGGCATCCTTTAGATCGGCGGTTGGCGTTAGTAGGTCTGGGCGGCGGTCTGTCCGGTTAGGGGCGCTGGCGCGTCGCTGTCGATCACCACCCGGTCCGGCGCCACCACGCGGGCGTGCAAGGTGCGGTGGGAGCGGGTATTGAGAACGCGCACCATGCCGCCCATCGGCGCATCTTCAAGCGCGCGGCCGGTGGCGGTAAGCGCCATGCCGGGTATCTGAAAGCTGATGGTCACGCGGGCGTCTTTCTCCACCGCGATGGGCAGGCGCAAATCCGCCAAACGCACCGCCTGGCCGCGCCGCAAGGCGCCGCGCGCCGCCATGCCGGTCAGATCGTCCATGGTGAGCGCTACGCCCGGCGCCAGCAAATGCGCATCGACATCGACCCACATCAGCATGTCTTCGCGCAGCACCTCACCGCGCGCCACCGGGGTGGCAGGCATCGGCACTTTGCGGGTTTGGGTGGCCTGGCCGCTTACCCGCTGTGGTGTGGCGGTCGGCGCCATGGCGTGGATATGGGCGCTAAAATGGCCGGTGCGCGGATCGAATGTCAGCTTTTCAACCGCAACCGCGGGCGGGTGGCCTTTGGCTACGAATAACGGCGCCGGTGGCCGGTCGAAGGTGATCCGGTAGGAGGTTGCCGCCACGCTGGCGCTTTGCTGCGCGCGGGTGATGCCTTGCGCGATGGCGGTGCGCACAATGCTCGGGTCGATGCGGGTGCCGTCGCGGTTGACCACCAGGTGCGTGTAGCCTTCGCGGTTGGGCCACAACATGCCGGCGGCGCGCGCGGCGTTGGCCACGTGCACGCTGTTCAAGGCGGCGCGTCCGCCCGGCGCCGGGGCGCGCGAGACCGGCCTATCGGCGTGGGCGCCGGCGTTTACGAACAAGTCACCCAGCGTCACCGTATCCGAGATGACGATGGCGGTATCGCGCAAAATGGCTTCGGTCGGCGGCGCCGCGGCGCCAGGGTGTGCAAGAGCTGTGACGGTGAGCGCCGTTAGGGCGGCTAGGGTGCGTAAGCGGGTCTTGGTCATGGCGGGGCCTATCGCATGTTCGATGCGACGGACAGCATTTCATCCGTCGAGGTAATGACTTTGGCGTTCATCTCATACGCGCGTTGGGCGCTGATGAGCTGGGTGATCTCGCCGACGGAATCAACGTTGGAGGTTTCCAGATATCCTTGCAGCAAGGTGCCGTAGCCTTCGGCGCCGGGGGTGTCGGCGATCGGCGCGCCGGAGGCGGGCGTTTCCAAAAATAGGCTGCGGCCTTGCGCTTCTAAGCCGGCTTCGTTGAAGAAGCGGACGATCTCGATCTGGCCTAGGACGGTCGGGTCGGTTTGGCCATCCAGAAATGCTTCAATCTGGCCTTGGCTATTGATGGACACGTCGCGGGTATCTTCCGGCACGGTAATGGAGGGGGAGAGCGGGTATCCGTCGGCGGTCACGATCTCACCGGATTCGTTGAGCTGGAAAGAGCCGGCGCGGGTGTAGCCGTCGTCGCCGCTTGGCAGTTCGATGCGGAAATAGCCGTCGCCCTGAATGGCCAGGTCGTAGGGGTTATCCGTCGGGGTGAGGTTGCCTTGGGTGGCGATGCGGTACACCGAACCCGCCTTGACCCCGACGCCGATCTGAATGCCGGTCGGAACGATGGTGCCTGCATCCGAGGAGGTCGAGCCGACGCGGCGCAGGTTCTGGTAGATCAAGTCTTGAAATTCGGCGCGCTGGCGCTTGTAGGCCGTCGTGTTCATGTTGGCGATATTGTTGGAGATCACCTCGACGTTGAGCTGCTGCGCGAGCATGCCGGTGGCTGCGATACTGAGTGACTTCATCTCTGCGTCTCCTCGGTGTGGACGGTGTGTCCGTGTCAGGTCGTTTGCGGGCGTTAGGGCCCGCCCGTTAAGGGTTTGCCACGCCCTAGCGCGGCTCGCGGCCAAGCTGGCGGATCGCGGACTGCTGCAATTCGCCCATCTTGTTTATGGTGCGTTGGGTGGAGGTGTAGGCGCGCATGACATCGATCATCCGCGTCATCTCCACCATGGATTTGACGTTGGAGCCTTCGATCGCCCCTTGGATCACGTTCGGCGTATCAAGCGGGCGCGCTGCTTCATCCGTTGCCAGATGCGTGTCGCCCATCTTTTTCATGCCGCGCGGGTCGTCAAAGGTGACAACGCCGATGCGGCCGACGGTGATCTCGCCGGCGGAAATCGTGCCGTCACGGCTGATTTCCACCTGCCCGTCTTCCGGGTTCAGGGTAATCGGTGCGCCGGCGTCAGACAGAACCAAGTGCCCTTGTGGCGTTACCAGTTGGCCGTCCACATCCACCGAAAAATGGCCGCTGCGCGTATAGCGCTCGCCGGCCTGGGTTTGAATGGCAAAATACCCGTCGCCGGAAATCGCCAGGTCAAGCGGGTTGCCGGTCTGGGTTATCTGGCCTTCCGACATGTCGCGGTGGACGCCCATGTCCAGCACGTAAGACAAATTGCCCGTCTTGCCGGGGCCATTGCGGTCGTCGGCTTCGGCGGTGGGCATCATGTATTCTGAGAACATCGGCGCCTCGACCTTATAAGCGGCCGTATTCATGTTGGCGACGTTGGTGGCCACGATGTCCATTGCCCGGCGCAGCATCATCTGGCGCGACAGAGCAATTGAAATGGCTTGTTCCATAACAGAACCTCAGGCTGGTCTATCGGCCGGTACATCTTCACGGGGTAAGACCCACCGGCGTTCAGGGTATGTGTGCTGTGCCTGCCATCGGGGCGGCAGCCACGCCGCTTGCGATGCAGCCGCCGTGCCAGACCAGGAAATGGCTGAATCCGGCGCGTTGTGGCCGGTGCGGGCGATGGGTGCCGCCGGTAAACCGGTGGTGATTGCCGATGACCGGGCATTTTTTGCCGGATTTTGCCGCCGCTGCCCGGTGTGCAGAACGCTTCATTAACCGCATGCCCCTTAAGGTGCGCCTCTCCGCTGGGCGCAGCCGGGCCGCCGTAAACTCTATGGCCGCAAACGCTGCGCACGCGGATGCCACCCGGCAGAACGCGCGGGCGGCGGACATATGAGAGACGCCCCGCCAAGGACGGACGGAGCGCCTCCCCCATAGTTCGCTGGGCACTTGCACGTGCCCCGCCTTGCGCAAGGCTTGACGATGACCGACCAACTGGCCGCCGACGATGTTGCCGATATTGACGGCGACGACACCCCTAAAAAGAAAATGTCGGTCCGTACTTTGGCCCTGTTTATTGGCGTGCCCGTGCTTTTGGCCGCCGGCGTCGGCGGCGCCTTCATGATGGGTGTGTTTGGCGGCGGTGCCACCAACCACGGCGAAATTGGCCCGGACGGCAACACAATCGTCGATCCGTCGCAGGTGGTGTTTTACGAACTGCCTGAGCTCATTATTAATTTGCAGACGGAAGACCCGCGCGGCTCGTTTGTGAAGTTCAAGGTCACGTTGGAATTGCACGACAAGGACCTGCTGCCGGTAATCGAACCGCTGATGCCGCGCATCATCGACAATTTCCAGATCTATCTGCGCGAATTGCGCGCGGCCGATCTTGAAGGGTCGGCAGGCCTCTTCCGGCTGAAAGAAGAAATCTTACGCCGGATCAATATCGATATCCGCCCGTATGAAGTCGCCGATGTGCTGTTCACAGAAATGATTGTGCAGTAGCCGCGCTGTTGATGTGTGCGCTTGCACCCCACCACCCCACGCGCCCATGCCGGGCGGCGCTAAAAGTTAGGCAAGTCCATGGCGCCTGAAGACGATCTGGATCAAGATGCAATGGCCGCCGCCTGGGAGGCGGAGGCCGCCGGCGCTGATGGTGCCGACGATGCGGGCGCCGACGCGGATGCCAAGACCGACGAAGATATGGCCGCTGAATGGGAGGCCAGCCTCTCGCCATCCGACGAGGATGACGCAGCCCCCGGCGTATCCGCCTCCGCCGAGCGGGTGCTCAACCAAGATGAAATCGACAGCCTGCTTGGCTTTGAACTGGATGATGAGGCCGGCGGTGATAGAACCGGCATCCGCGCGATCATCAATTCGGCGCTCGTCTCCTACGAACGCTTGCCGATGCTGGAGATTGTGTTTGACCGGCTGGTGCGGCTGATGACCACGAGCTTGCGCAATTTTACCTCGGACAATGTGGAGGTCAGCCTCGACAACATCACCTCTATTCGTTTCGGCGATTATCTCAATTCCATTCCGCTGCCGGCGATTTTGGCGGTGTTCCGCGCCCGCGAGTGGGACAATTTCGGCCTGTTCACCGTCGATTCCAACCTGATCTATTCCATCGTCGATGTCTTGCTGGGTGGCCGGCGCGGTACCGCCGCCATGCGCATTGAGGGCCGTCCGTATACGACGATTGAGCTCAATCTCGTGCAGCGCATGGTCGAGGTGGTGTTGCAGGATGCCCGCGCGGCGTTTGAGCCGTTGTCGCCGGTGGAATTCGAACTCGACCGGCTGGAGACCAATCCGCGCTTCGCCGCCATTGCCCGGCCGGCCAACGCCGCCATTCTGGTCAAGCTGCGCATCGACATGGAAGACCGCGGCGGGCGCATCGAACTGATGTTGCCATACGCGACGCTTGAGCCGATCCGCGAACTGCTGTTGCAAATGTTCATGGGCGAGAAATTCGGCCGTGACTCCATATGGGAAAACCACTTAGCAACCGAATTGTGGTCTACCGAGGTGGAACTGGATGCCTTGCTGGACGAGCAGATGATGTCGTTGCGCGAGGTAATGAAATTCGAGCCTGGCCAAACGCTGATGCTCAATTGCGATAGCAGCAGCCCGGTGCGGCTGCGCTCGGGCGGTATTCCCATTACCACCGGCCGCATGGGGCGGGTCGGTAATAATGTGGGCGTGTTGGTGGATAAGCCCTTGAAGCAGACGTCGCACCGCGCGGCGGCGCTGGGGCTGCGGGGGGATGAAACGGCATGAGCGCGTTTTCCATTGGTTTGGTCGTTGAATTAGCGGTCGGGGCTTTGCTTATTGCCACCATCGCCTATTGCTTTTTGCTGGACCGGCGGTTGCGCGCCCTACGCGACGGTGAAGGGGACCTGAAACAGGTTGTGGTGTCGCTGGAACGGGCCACCAGCCGGGCGCAAGCGGCGGTGGGCGATCTGCGGATCAGCGCCGAAGGCATGACCCGCGACTTAGAGCGCGACCTCAAACGTGCACGTGCCTTGGCCGATGAATTGGCCTTGATGGTAGAGACCGGCGATCGCATCGCCGAACGGTTAGGCCATTTGGCCGCCGCCCAAGGCAGCGGGGATGCAGGTTATGAGGCCGCGGACACGCCACCGGCAGAGCCGCCGCTGCAAGACGACCCGTTGGCTGAAACGGGCCTGGCGGCCGCCTTGCGCCAAGTGCGCTAGCCGCATCTGCGAGACTATGAGGAGTTTGGTTTAGATGACACCGACCGCGCCTGAGGGCATGCGCCTGCTGCCCGCCGTGATGATTGGCGCCGCGCTGTTGCTCGCCTTGAAAGTCACCTCGCTGGTGAGCGGCACATCGCCGCTTGTCTCCACCGTGGAGGCAGCGGACGCGGTGGAGGCCACCGATGCAGGCGATTCTGATGATACAGGTGATTCTGGTGATACAGGCGAGGCTGATGCAGCGGAGCAGGCCGGGCAAAGCGATGCGGAGGCTGCCGGCACAAACACGCGCCCGCCTGTCGATTTGGCAGCGCGGCCTGATGCCGCGCCGGCGCAAAGTGCCGATGTGCTCGAGGCGTTGGCCGGCCGCCGCAAGGCCCTTGATCAACGCGAGCGGGATGTGGAGATGCGCGAGAAGCTTCTGGCCGCCGCCGAAGCGCGCATCGATGAGAAAATCGCCGAATTGAAAGCGCTGAAAGCGCAGGTCGACGAAACCTTCAAGACCGAAGAAGCCAAAGGCGCCGAAAAGCTCGAAAGCCTGGTAAAGGTCTATGAGAGCATGAAACCGAAAGAAGCCGCCGCGGTGTTTGAGCGGTTGGACATGGTGGTGCTGTTGGACCTTCTCGAGCGCATGAACGAGCGCAAGCTGGCCGCTGTTCTCGCCGCCATGGATCCGGCGCGCGCCCAGCAGGTGACCGTGGCGTTGGCGACGCAAGGCGAAAACCGTTTGTCGTCGGTGGCGATGCCGCCGATAGACGCACCGCAAGGGCTGCCGGAATTAGAGCCGATTTTGCCCGAGGGTGCCGGTTAGACACCTTGGCGCGTGCATCATCCTTAAGGGCTGTTTAACTGCTTTTCCGCTACGTTTCGCCTTCATTTTGGCGGCGCGGCGGGCGCGGGCGCGGCGTTTTAGGATGCCCGCCCAACGGGTGCCGCGTCAGGAGGCCGACCGGTGAAAACAGGCATACCGGCGCACGACCGCCACCATGGCGCGCAGATAGCTCTGGGCACGCCCATGGTGGCGCGCACGCACGTGGCGCAGGACAGGGGGGTACGGCCGCACGCAGCCACGTTGTACCTGGCGCTGTTCTTGATGCTGCTCGCCTTCTTTTTGTTTTTGACATCGATTTCGAGCTTCGATCCGGCGCGCGCGGCGGCGGTGATGACCTCAGTCGACGCGCATTTCGCCGATGCCGGCGCGCAAACCCTGGGCGCTGAAACCATAGTGCCGCATTTTGCCGGCGCAGGCAGTGAGACGATCGCCGCCGATCAGGCGTTCATCGACCAGGTGGCCGGCGCGTTGGCGCCGCTTCCGGCGGCTGCCGCCGATGCGGGGCTGCCCGCGGGCGCGCCGTGGCACGGGGTGCGTCTTGCGCCCGATGATTTGTTCGTCGGCCGGTCTGCGGCGTTGACCGCGGCCGGACGGCAGGCGCTAGAGGCCGCATCGGCGGCGATGCACCGGGACGCAGCATCCAGCGCCGGTGCCGCCCGCCGCGTGGATATCGCGGTGGGCGGCAGCGACGCGCTGGCCGTGCGGCGCGCCGCCGTTCTTGCCGCGGTATTTACCACCGTCAACGGTCCGCGCCCCGTCAGCATGCGGACACTACCCGGCACGGCCGCCATTGACCTGGTGTTTTACGCCGTGCAGCCAGCGGGGCGCGGAGCATGAGTGGCCTGGCTATGCCTGAGGATGCGCCGGTGGCGCCTGCGACCGCTCCTGCGCCGGTGCCGTCGGAGGTGCCGCGCCGCTTTATGCGGGACCCCCTTAACACCCGCATGCACGCCCAGATGCGGGCACAGGCAGGGCCACGTTGGCTTGCAACTTTCGCCGATCTGGTGGCGCTGCTGGTGGCGTTCTTTGTCATGATCTTGTCCATGTCGGCATTTGAACCGGAAGCCATCGCGCGGCTCACCGGTACGCCGGCGGGGGCTGCGGGCGCCGGGCAGCACACCGCCCCGGCCCATGGTGCAGGCGCGGCCGCAGTGCCCGCCAAAGATGCTGGCAGCGGCCCTGGCGCGCGCTATCTGGGCAGCTTGATGCTGGCGCAGCTAGAGCGCTTGGGCGTTGCGGCAGACGCAGATCTGATCCCGCGTGACGGTGGTGTCGTGTTGATGCTGCCGGCGGGGTTGCTCGATAGCGCGGCGGCCAGCGCGGACATTGCTGCGACATTGATGCGGCTGGCCGGTGCCGCCCCGGGCCGCATCACCGTGTTTGCGGCTACCGGCACCGGCGATGCCGCGGGGCTTTATGACGCCGCGATGGCGCTTGACGCCGATCCATCACGTGTTGCCGTCGGTGCTGCTGGCTGGGTAGAGCGCGGCCAAATCGCGTTGGCCATCGCCGACCCGCACCGCCGCACCGCCTGGCGCACACAGGGAGATGGGCAATGGGGGGATGGGCAATGACCGTTTTGCGCATCTTGATGGCCGGCCTATTGGCGGCAGCGTTTTCGGTGGCGTCCATTCTGGCGGCGCTGCCGGCGCGTGCGGCCGATGCGGTGGTGGTCACGGGCGAGGAGCTGCGCGGGTTCGCGCGGCTGCGGTTTCAATGGCCGGCGCCGGTGAAGGTTGAAACGCAAGAAGCGCATGGGGTCGTGGTGCTGACGTTCGATAGGCCGTTTCGCGCGCAGCTTGAAAAGCTGCCGCTGGAACTGCCTAATTACGTTGCCCTGGCGCGGCAAGACGCAGACGGCACGACGCTGCGCCTGGCGATGAAGTTTCCGTTCCGCTTCGAGGCGCTAAGCGCGGATAATGAGGTGGTCGTCAATCTGGTTCCCGACGCCTGGCAGCAGCCGATGCCGGGCTTGCCGCGGGAGATCGTCGAGCGCCAGAACGCAGAACGCGACGCCGCTGAAAAGCTCACCGCCGCCAAACGGGCGCTGGCCTTAGTCGAGCTGCCGGATGTGCCCGTTCGCGTCGGCGTGCAAAATGCGTATAGCCGCTTAGTGTTCGGCTGGCCGGACGATGTGGACTACAAAGTTGTGCGCGACGGCAGCACGCTGAACCTATCTTTTTCCGCCGCCGGCCACTTGAAGATCGGGCGCTTGCGCGTGGACCCGCCGCCCTTCGTGGAAGGCGCGGAGACGGATACTGACCTTGCCACCACCACCCTTAATCTGACGATTTCTCCGGAGGCGGAATTTCGCATGTTCCGCGAGCCAACCGGCATCGTGCTCGATTTAACGGCGGCGAACGAAGACGCCGGCGCCCTGGCGGCACTTGAGCTTGGCCAGGATGCCTTCGACGGGGTTGTGCCCACCGATGCGGCGAGCGCTGCGCGGCAAAGCCAGGCGCGGGAAGTGGTAGTGGAGGTTCCGGCTGCCACCGGCACCCAAAACGATACTGGAACCGATTCTCGAAACGATTCTCGAAACGATTCTCGAAACGATTCTGGCGGCCAGGCCGAAAATATCGTCCCTGATGCTACCCCTGACACCAACTCTGACATTGATGCTTCGGCCGCCAAGGTGCCGGTTCCGCGGCCGGCGCCGCGGCCACCGGTGCCAGCAGCCGCACCGGCACCGCCTCTAGAGCCGCAAGACCCCAAGATCGCAGCCGCACCGGACAGGCCGCAAAGCGCGCCAGGGTCTGTGCGGGTGGAGCGTCAAGGCAACACGGTGATGGTCTCGTTTCTGGGTATTGGCGATGCGCCGGCGGCGGTGTTTGAGCGCGCCGGGTATGTGTGGGCGGTATTTGAGACGGACACGCGCATCGACCTGCCGCAATTGACCGTCGACCATCTCGCCATTGTCGATGCGGTGGAAGCCATCGATGCGGACGGCGTGCAGGGTGTGCGCCTGCACCTGGTCGGCGATGCGTTGGTCACCGCGCGGAGCCAAAATGGGGTGTGGTCGGTCGCCATCGGCGACACCATTCTCGCACCGCCCGAAGCGCTGGCGATCCGCCGCGGCGTCCGCGCTGAAGGGGGCGGCAAGCTGTTTGCGCAAGCCCGAGATGCCGGCCGCACGCACCGGCTCGTTGATCCGCATATCGGCGACGTGCTGAAAATCGTGCCTTTGCCTAGCCCCATACGCGGCGTGCTGTCGCCGCGCGAAACG
>Ga0272441_10016411_pt1 | contig 10236 bp, 6 predicted proteins | sample SSMProp6N_FD_193582 | JGI IMG/M metagenome (GOLD analysis project Ga0272441, IMG submission 193582) | Marine sediment archaeal communities from Little Sippewissett salt marsh, Falmouth, MA, United States - SSM-Prop-6N | ecosystem: Environmental > Aquatic > Marine > Wetlands > Sediment ... | reverse complement strand
AACCCAATCTCTGGATGAAACGGTTGCCCGTGATTTCCTCATAAATGAAACTCCTGATATTGTTATCAACGTCATTGATAGTGGCTGCCTGGAACGCAGTTTGTACCTGACGACCCAGTTGATCGCCATGGGCAAAGATGTTGTTGTTGATCTGAATATGTGGGATGAGGTTGAAAAGTCCGGAGAGATTATCGATACCGGCAAACTGACTGAACTGCTCGGTGCGCCTGTTGTAACAACTATCGGCAGCAGGGAAATTGGTATTAATAATTTATTAAACGCAATAATAAATCTGTTTGAAAACGGAAATTCATATCATCATCATCCGCCTATTTCCTACGGGCCGCTCCTGGACGACCTGATTGTTGATATCACGGATGAATTGGCCCAAAATGGTGTGAATATTACCGGTACGAATAAAAGATGGGCTGCCGTCAAATTGCTGGAAAATGACCGCGACGTATGGACACGATATGAACAGGAAATCGACCGGAATGAATCATTAAAAGAAAAGATCAATCACGCGATAAAACATATAAAGCTGACGACATCCGTTGATCCGGATATCGCCTTCGAAGAGGGCCGAATGGGGTATGTGGCCGGAATTGTGCGCGAGGTCGTTCAAACCAAAAATGTCAATCGGATGCAGCTATCGATGTTGATTGACACCTTTTTAACTCATCCCGTTCTTGGTTACCCGATATTTTTATTTTTTATGTGGATCATTTTTAACGCAACATTTACTTTTGGACAGTATCCGATGACCTGGATTGAAAACGGTGTACATCTATTGCAGTCTTTTATATCCGGTATACTCCCGGGCGGTCCGGTGGCGGATCTGCTTACCGACGGTGTAATAGGAGGAGTGGGGACAGTTATTGTGTTTTTACCCAACATTGTCATTCTATTCCTGGGTATTTCCCTGCTGGAAGACTCGGGCTATATGGCCCGCGCGGCATTTTTAACTGACAAGCCCATGCATTTTCTGGGTTTGCACGGCAAATCCTTTATCCCGATGTTGATGGGCTTTGGCTGCAGCGTCCCTGCGATTTTGGCTACACGTACACTTGAATCAAACAGGGACAGGATCCTGACCATACTGCTGCTGCCTATGATCTCATGCAGCGCCAAATTGCCGATTTATATCCTTATAGCGGGCGCGTTTTTCGGGGACTATGCCGGCCATGTTGTGTTTTCACTTTATCTTTTTGGTATCGTCACGGCTGTTATTATTGCCAGGTTATACCTGCGAACGATTATTAAAGAAAAAAGCACCTCTTTTGTTATGGAACTGCCCCCCTACCGGTGGCCGACTTTTAAATCAGTCATCATTCATATGTGGGAACGCACGAAAATTTATTTGAAAAAAATGGGGAGTGTTATTTTAATCGCGTCCGTTATCCTGTGGCTTTTAGGGTATTTCCCGCGAAATAATAATCATACCCGGGATTACGAGCGGGAGATCAGGCAGTTTCAGCAGCAGGACACGGCAGACGTGGCCGAAAAGATACAGCATTTAAAAAAATTAAAAATGGCCGAAGACCTGGAGTATTCATATATCGGTCGCATCGGTAAAATCCTCGAGCCCGTATTTCAACCGCTTGGCTTTAACTGGCAGATGAGTGTTTCAATATTTACCGGTTTCGCGGCCAAAGAGGTTGTTGTCTCTACCCTGGGTGTGTTATACCAGTTGGGTGAAGATACGGAAAATAGCAGCCAGAGCCTAGCGTCCAAGTTAAAAGCAGACGGAATAACCGGCCTTGCCGCGTATTCATTTCTTGTGTTTATCCTGCTATATACCGCTTGTATCGCTTCCGTACTGGCAATTAAACGTGAAATAGGCGCAAAATGGATGTTTTTTTCAATTATTTTTCAAACTTTATTGGCATGGATCATTTCTTTTGTTATATTTAGTGCCGGTACATTAATTGGGTTATAAATGAGTTATTGAAATATGGCTCACCATTATCATACATCACATCATGATCATCGGCACATACCGCAAAAAAATCTGCAAATCGCGTTTTTGTTAAATTTTTTCTTTACCATAATTGAATTTACCGGTGGTTTTTTAACGCATTCAATCGCTATCATGTCCGACGCGTTGCATGACCTGGGCGATACCGTCACCATCGGTTTGTCGTGGTATTTTGAAAAATTTTCTTTAAAAAAACGGGACAACCAGTTTTCTTATGGATACAGACGTTTTTCTCTTGTGGCCGCCCTGATCAGTTCCGTTGTTCTGCTGACCGGTTCATCTTTTATTATCCTGCAAGCCGTACCAAGAATTACAAATCCTGAGGCTGTAAACGGGCCCGGTATGCTGGGTCTGGCCTTTTTGGGTATTCTTGTCAATGGCTTTGCGGTATTAAAATTGAAAACCGGGAAATCGGCAAACGAAAAAGTGGTCAGGCTGCATTTGCTGGAGGATGTTTTGGGCTGGGCCGCCGTTCTGATCGGCAGTATTCTCATTATTTTATTTGATATACCCGTGATCGATCCAATCTTGTCCCTGCTCATATCCGGTTATATTTTGTGGAACGTTTTTTCGAACCTGCGTGACATTGTCAGGGTGTTCCTGCAGGGTATTCCCGATGAAATAAATATAAACAACGTCGTTGAAAAAATAAAAACAGTGCCGGACGTGGATTCGGTTCATGATGTCCATATCTGGTCTCTGGACGGACAATACCATGTTTTGTCCGCACATATTGTTGTTCCCGATGATCTGGATAGAGAAAGAATTGTCAGTTTAAAAAATCATGTTCGAAAAGTCATACGGCAATTTGACATCGAACACGAGACACTGGAGGTTGGTTACGCGTCGGAAAGTTGTGATTATTCGACGTGCTAAAATAAAGGTGAAAAAAATGCTAAAAAAAATGACAGCGGGATTAATTTTTCTGTTAATAATTATTATTAATCCGGGTTATGCCCAAAACCGGGAAATCACCATAGATGAACTAAAAGGGCATATATACTATTTGGCATCGGATTCGCTCGAGGGCCGCAAACCCGGAACAGATGGCTGTAAAAAAGCCGCGGTATATATTCTAAAACAGCTTTCCGGTAAAAATGTACAATTCCAGGGCGAGAACGGATTTCAGTATTTCGATGTGGTCAAATCGGTCGAAGCCGGGGAGAACAATCATCTTATTGTTAACGATTTTGAAGGCGAACCGGGGCGGGATTATACCCCGCTGTCGTTCAGTGAAAATGAACGTGTTAAAACAAAAGCCGCGTTTGCCGGTTATGGATTCGATTTCGACGCCGATAGTATAGCCTGGCATGACTATAACGATATGGATGTAACGGGCCGGTGGATTTTAATCCTTCTGGGTGATCCGGAGATGGATAATCCCAAAAGCCTGTTTGCCAATTACAGCTCGATGCGGCAAAAAGTGATGATCGCCAGGGACCACGGGGCGGCCGGGGTGCTGTTTGTCTCCGGCGAGGAATTTGACGGTAAGGACCAATTGCCGGATCTCAGTTTTGATCAAAGCGAATCGACCGCCGGACTGCCGGTTTTGCATGTTAAAAGGGACGTCGCCGATCTGTTATTAAAAGACAGCGGATCAACAATAACCGGACTCGAAAAACAGCTCAATGAGAACCGGAAACCGAACAGTTTTTTGATCGATCAGATCGCTGACGCGGAGACAGACGTCCGAAAAAAATACGCAAAAACGCAAAATATCGTTGCCTTTCTGGAGGGTAATGATCCCCGATTAAAAGAAGAAGTGATCGTGATCGGCGCGCATTATGATCATTTAGGTATGGGCGGACCCGGGACCGGTTCCCGGCGTCCGGACACAACGGCAATACACAACGGCGCCGATGATAACGCTTCGGGCGTGGCGGCAATGGTCGAGGTTTTTGAAAAAATCGCTGCCCATCAAAAAGAGTTGAAACGCAGTGTATTGGTCATTGCTTTTGGCGCCGAAGAAATGGGACGACTCGGTTCCGGTTTTTTTGTCGACAATCCGCTTGTTGATCTGAAAAAAACAGATATTATGATCAACCTGGATATGATCGGTCGGCTGGATTCAAAACGGACCTTAAAAGTGACCGGTACGGGAACGGCTGAAGGACTTGAGGAGATGCTCGAAAAATACGGCGGGAACGGCTCGTTTGAACTTAATTTGTCGCCGGAGGGTTTCGGCCCTTCCGACCACGCCTCCTTTTATGTTGAAGATATTCCCGTACTCATGCTGTTTACCGGGGTACATGATGATTATCACACGCCCGATGATGATGCCGGATTGATCAATTATGAGGGATTAAAAGATGTATCGGACCTGGTTTATGATCTTGTATTCGATATCGCGAACCGGGAAAACAGACTGGCTTTTCAGGAAGCCGGGCCGAAATCGCAGCCGAATTTAAGACGGCGCTTCCGGGTTACCCTGGGTATTATGCCGGACCATGCCGCTTCGGATGTAAAGGGCTTGCGGGCAGGGGGTGTCATCAAAGGCCGGCCCGCGGACCTTGCCGGTATGAAAAAAGGTGACGTGATCGTCGCCCTGGAAGGCAAACCGGTGACCAATATTTATGATTATATGTACCGGTTGGCGGAGTTCAAAAGCGGGCAAGTCATCAGCGTGGAGGTCATGCGAAATGATGAAAAACTGATCCTGATCGTTGAATTATAGCTTGACTGTTTTCATGAACGAAAAATATAATCAAATATTATTACAACTGAAAAGTAAAGCCAATCCCGGCGCCGTACAGGGGATGGCCCGGTTTGGCATTACACCGGACAAGGTCTTTGGTGTGTCCATCCCCGAACTGCGCAAAATGGGCAAGGCGATCGGCACGGATCATGAACTGGCGCGGGAACTGTGGGACACGAGATACCGGGAAACCATGATCCTGTCAGCGTTGATCGACGATCCCGCTCAGGTGTCAAACGAACAAATGGAAAGCATGGTGAACGATTTTTATGACTGGGAAATCTGCGATCAGTGTATTATGAACCTGTTTGAGAAAAAACAGAACGCCTATGGAAAAGCCATGGAATGGGCTGAACGGGAAAAAGAATTCGTCAAACGGGCCGGGTATGTGCTCATGGCCCGGCTGGCGGTCAGCGACAAAAAAGCGCCTGATGATAAATTTCTCCCTTTTTTGCCGTTCATCAAACAGGGCGCGACCGATAACCGGAATTTCGTTAAAAAAGCGGTCAACTGGGCGCTGCGGCAAATCGGCAAACGGAATATGGCCCTCAATGCCAAAGCAATTGATCTGGCGAATGAAATATTGACCCTGGATTCAAAAAGCGCCCGCTGGATCGCGGCAGACGCCCTCCGCGAACTGACCGGGGACGCCGTGCAGGCACGATTAAAAAAGATATAATCGGCTATTCCGCACGCGGAAGCGATAATAAAGCCGGCACAGTAACTGTTTATTGTTGATCAACCTACTTTTAAAATTTTTTATTACTATTGATCCTAAAAATCGATTTGCCGGTGCGTGCCGTCACAATACGGCTTTTTCTTAGACCCGCCACAGCGGCATAAATGAATGGTGCCTTCCCTGATCTCTTCGCTGCCGTCCGTATGGATTATTTTTACTTTACCCGTTACGGCATAGGGCCTGTGCGGCTCGACTTTGATTTCTGTTTGTGTTTTTTCTTGCTCCATTACAGCCTCCAGATAATTCTTTATCGCTATTAAAACAGTTTGAATCTACTCTGAAATTCCTTTTATCTCTGAAACTGATAAGATAATTTCAAAAACAGAATATTGTTTTTTTCTTTAAATTGATACTCCAGCGGCTGGTTTTCATCTACCGTATAAATCAAATAACAGGCGCCGAAGGGGGGCATAAACCGCCAGGCGAACAGACCGTATAAATAAAAGCGGTCATTGCGTGTATTGTTCTGGGTTAACACCCGTATCCACAGATCCCGGGTGAAATTATAATCGACCGTTAATATATTCAACATTGTCGAGGTCCGGGAGATATCAGGCGAATAGTCCAGCTTTTTGAACGAATACTGCAGGGCCAGGGCGTCGTTCGGTTTGAGCCGGACAGAGGCGTTCAAAAGGGTAAAATCACGGTCATAGTTTTTGCCAAAAGTATAACCGGTTGCGGCAGATGCCCATTCATCCGTATTATAGCCAAGAGTCAGGATTGTGTTGTTGTTATAATATTTCTTTTCATACAGTTTGAATTCATCATCATATTCAAAATCAAAACTGAACCGGTTATGCAGATAGGCGCGAAAACTTTCCCTGACCACCCAGCTTCTCAGCGTGCCGGCATGGTTCCAGAAAACATTGTTTTTGGTCGAAAACAAAAGATATTTGACCGGTGAGTTCTTTAACCACCATTTATAATTTACATCGGCATCGATCTCACGCATGTCATCATCCCGGATATAACCGGTTTGATTCACATTGTCCATAAAATTTTCACCGGTATCGGAATAGCGAATATGGTAATGATAGATATTGCTTTCCCGGGCGGCCCTGACAAAAAACGCGCTATTTCTCATAAAGTCATCACCGTTAACGCTGGACGCCCATTGTCCGGTCAGTCTCCAGGAATGGCCCAGGTTGAGCACATAATCGGCGCTGAAAGACCGGGTGTATCCGGCCCGCCAGGATTTATCCACCGCTGTAAAACCGATTGAAGAAGATTTGAGGATATCTTGTTTTATTCTCGCAACAGTAAAATTTGATGCCGGTATTGAAGCGGATTGGTCTTCCGCTGCTCGCGCGTGTATAACGGCCAGATTATAGTCCCCCACTTTTCCGACGACCTTGGCGCCGTAATCGATATCGCCAATGCGCCTGGAGTAAAAGGTTTTGATACGCGTATTGAACAATTCGCCGCCTTCAAGGAAAAACAACCGCTTTTCCGGGAACTGCAATTCCCAGCGGGTGAGATTGATCTGTTCCTGGTCGCCTTCAACCGTGGCGAAATCGGGATTAACGGTCAGGTTGCCGGTAAGGCCCGGCGTGATATTGTAAGCGATATCGCCGCCAAAATCAGTTGACCGGTCCGTGCTGCGCGTTCGACCTGAATATTCGTCGTATCGGGAGGTCATGTAAGGTGTCACTTTAAAAGCGCTTTCCCTGAGCGGAGTTTGGATGTTTTTCAACACACCGCCCTGGGAAACGCGGAAATCGTCATTCATGATACCGGACCAGTAAGCTGTTTCCGAATTACCGCGGATGATCCGGCTAAAGTTAATACCCCAGGAATTTACGCGGGGATCAAACTGTATGCTGCTGAAGGGAATGGCAAATTCAGCGCTCCAGCCCCAGCCGGTTTTCACGGCGGCGCTCTGCCATTCGGCGTCCCAGTTCAAGTCCTGGCTGCGGCCGTCATCCGCGACACGAAAATCAATTTGGGTGGACAGGGGATTGACCATAAAGGCATAGGAACCGCGCTTATCATGAAAGGTGTCCAGCATGACCAGAACGATATCGTCGTTTTTGGTCAGCAGGTCCCGTGTGCGGATATTGGCGACAATTTTACCGGGATCAGTGGTGTAACACTTAAAGGCGACGTATACGGCATTTTCATCAAAAGCGGTATAAACAATCGTTTTTTGCGTCGCGGGCTGCCCCTTAAAGGGTTCCATCTGGATAAAATCAAATGCCGAATCAATTACCGTCCATTCGTTATTGGCTATCAGACCGTCAATGATTGGCGGGTTTTTAATTTTATTTGTCGTTATTGTTTTACCCAAAATCGGAGTGGTGATCATGAGGAATAAAATGAGCATCAATAATTTTATTTTCATATCCGCCCTGTCATTTACATAGATGTGCAATGAATATTATTTGTTAAAATATAATGTACAAAGATTAAAAAAACATTAAAACAATAAATTCATTTTCAGCAATAAAGCAAAATGAGTAAAACAGGAATAATGATGATGGCCAGCAAAACATAACTGAGCCATTGCCCCATGTTAAAGGTGTAACCGTCACCGGACCTGTTTTCCACAAATACAGCAGGATTTTTCGGGTTGAAATAAATAAAACCCCATCTCCAGCATGATCTTTGTTTTTTCTCGGAGGGGAAAATATTTTTATCCATTATAAAAATATCTTTCAAAGTTACACCTTTTTTTATTTAGATACACCGGAAACGGCAATTTATTCTTGTATAGATTAAACAAATTTGAACGGAAAAACTTGCGGTGAAAAATTACGGGAGCAGTTGCGTGGTCTTCTGTAAGACGCGGATATTCAGGGCCAACTGGTGTATTACGTGTAAACCGGCGCGGCGGTCCCCGGGTAATCACGCTTTACCGCCGGGCGGCACGGGACGTACCGGGGAGACGGTTCTGATTACTAAAACAGAATTTTTGCGTCGAAGGTCATCTTGATCCCGCGTGCGGGACTCGACGACCGGATTAGTTAGCAATTTTTTCATCGTCGTGCTTTCACGCCCCGGGGTGTATCCATTGAAAATTTTACACTTTTTCAAATGCACGTGCTCCGTATAAAGGACACCCCGGGGCTTTGTTTTTATCTGTCATTTCGATGAGCGAAGCGAAGAGAAATCTTAATCCTTGTAAAGGTAAAGGTTCACGTATAACATATAAAAATTTCTTCGGAGATCGAAATGACAGAATTGATTTGCTTTTACATATCAGACGAACCAAACCTCGCAGGTTTATTCAAAAATGTGCTACGTGCCATACCGCAAATCCAAATTCTTCCGAAGATATAAAAACCTGCGAGGTTTTTCTGCCCCGGTAAATTTAATATTACATTCGCAAATTATTACTTGACTGTTTAATAAATACATATTATTTTTCAATCAAGGGAAAGTTTTTAAATAATTTCCTTTTCACACCACACCGGACCGGATAAACCGACAAGGGGCAGCACAGGGCGGAAAATTTGATGTTTACAGTATTTACAATAAAAATTTAATTCTTAAACAGTTAAATATTATTTAGGGATAAAAATTGAAACCATTAAAATATTCAATGGCCTTGTTTTTATTACTTTTTATGGGATGTGAAAAATTCCTTCCTTTTATATTTAACCCGGACCCGGAAAATATTCATATCCCTGCGGGTTCTCTGTGTTATACTAAAAGTATTGATTTTAGATGGCAGGTTGTATTGAATGATGGAAATGGCGGTTGTATTAATATTACTCAACCTCCGGGTGCTGATAGTCCACGCTGGTCACCGGATGGCCGTTATATTGCTCATCGGTATAGATATTCCAAAATATGTATTTACGATGTTTTAAAGAAAGAAACAACGAACCTGACAAGCGAATTTGAGACAGGCGAATCCGCTTCGCCAGAAGCCTGGACGCCGGACAGCAGGATGATATTGTACAGGTATCAGGAAGGAGGTAATCCTGATAAATTGTATATAATGAACGCGGACGGATCGAATAAAAGATGTTTAATGGCCGCTTTTCCCCAATTCGTCGGATTTTGCAGTGACAATTATCATTTTCTATATATTAAAAAAGACGATCCACTCGACCCTTTATATAAAGCCGATATTGATGGTTCAACAGATGAATTCCTGTTAAATATAAAGGACTGCGGTAAATATAATACATATTTGATGGATTATGATCCACTGAACGAAAGAATATTGTGTAATGAAGACACCTCAAGGTGGAACGGGGGTTTTACGTTTTTAATCAAAACTATCAGTTTAACTACCGGGCAAACCGACACCATTGTATACTCATGGGGTGATTATATTTATCGGCGGCCCAAATTTTCAAATGATTATAATAAAATAGTTTATATAATGGATAGCCGTATAACCGGATTATCCAGTCTTGTGCTCTGGTACGAGGGGAAAACAAAAGAATTGCTAAGGACAACAACCAAAGAGGAATGGTTTGATTTTCATCCCATCGCCTTTAGCAACCAGGATGTTTATATTACTTTTTCAAAGAATATAGATTGGGGCACAAGTGGAGCTGATGGATATTACTGGAGATCATATGTATATGTATTAGCTCTGCCCACGAATACGTTATTGTATATTGATGAAGGTCATGATATTCACTGGAACCCAAAGTTTGTTTTATAAGGGTAACAAATCATAATTTTTAATTTATAATTACATTTTTTAGGAGGGGTTGTTATGCAAAAAGTTTTGATTGCTTTTGCACTATTCGTTACCAACAGCTTCGCTCATATCGATTCCACATCCTTGTCCTTTTACCCGCTGAACACAGGCGACTATTGGGAATATGTTGAAACTGAATTTGAAGGCCCTTATATATTTGAAAC
>Ga0272441_10016410_pt1 | contig 10236 bp, 6 predicted proteins | sample SSMProp6N_FD_193582 | JGI IMG/M metagenome (GOLD analysis project Ga0272441, IMG submission 193582) | Marine sediment archaeal communities from Little Sippewissett salt marsh, Falmouth, MA, United States - SSM-Prop-6N | ecosystem: Environmental > Aquatic > Marine > Wetlands > Sediment ... | reverse complement strand
CCCAAGGATTATTAAATGGGTAGTTTAACAATCAGAATAAGGGCAATTGACTAATTACCCTAACCTCTCCAAGTTGTTTAAGAAGACAGATGCTGCATTTCCCCCGACGATGATTTTGCGAGATTTTCTTAGAAATTCAGATGATTTATCATTTGCCGCGGTATAATTATGAATGGAACAACCGGGAGGGCGTCTATTCAGATGATACAATTCAGATTCCCTGTGATCCTGCTCATCGCGGTTCTTACTGCAGCGGGGTGCAGCAGTAAAGACCTCGAAGTCGGCGACATTCAGTGCCCCGACGTTGTCACCGCGGGCACATCCGTTACTGTTTCGATCCAGGCGTCCGGTGATACCGGGATCAGGTACGCATGGTCGATCGATCCGTCCACCGCCGGCTCATTCTCAAACCCGTTAGCGTCCGTGTCCGACCTTGTGCTCACGGAATCGGAAACAGACACCGAGGCCACAATTCACGCTGTCCTTTCCGGTGACAAAACCGGCCCGGTCATAAGGTCAAAAGATATAACCATCCTCGGCGTACAGAATGACGACAGCGGTGATGATGGTGAACCTGACGATGAAGAGCCGGAAATTCAGATCGCGGGACTGGGATTCGACTGGGTAGAACAGATCGGATACCAGTTTGAGCGGTCCGGCCTTTCCGTTGCGGCGGACAGCAAGGGAAACGCTTACGTCTGCGGAGTGATCCAGCTCATAGACTACGGCGATCTCAATGCGTTTCTTTACAAATTCAGCCCGGACGGTTCGGTCGTATGGTCAGATATTTTCGGGGAATCCGGCGAACAGATGTACGCGCGGGACCTTGTTATCGGCCCCGAGGATGAACTTTACATGTGCGGCGACTTCCATGGTGACGTCGATTTCGAACCCGGTGAGGAAATTACGATTATTGAGAACACGGGTATCGCGGACGCCTTTATCGCAAGGTACGGTCGCGGTGAACGTCTGGACTGGGTTATTAACTGGGGCAAAACCTACGCAACCGGGCAGTGCATCTGGCTCGATCCCGAGGGACATCTCTATGTTACCGGCACCTACAGCTCGTGGATCGATTTCGATCCGGGTCCCGGCAAGGATACCGCCTTTTCACTCAATGGTTACGACGCTTACGTGTCGAAATTCGACATAGGCGGTCAGTGGCACTGGTCGGAATACTGGGGCGGGATCGGCGAAATAGACTGGGGATCGTATCCCGACTGCGAGGACTCCGGAAAGGTAGAAGGCCTGGCGGTCTGCACCGGTATCGATGGAAAAATCTATGTCGGTGGCGGATATAACCACATGGTCGACTTCGATCCCGGCGAACCCGAGCTCACTTACACAGCCCGGTCTGAAGACATGTACCTGACCCAATTTACTGAAGATGGTTTATTTTCGGGTGTTTACACAAACGGGAACACGGCTGAGGAATCGGTTGAATCGATCACATCGGACACGGATGGAAACATCTACGTCGCGGGAAATTTCACACGGAGACTCGATTTCGATCCGTGCCCGGATATCGATTCCCACAAACCTGTCGGGGGACGCGATATTTTCATCATTAAATTCGATCCGACGGGACAATATTTATGGGTACGCACGTTCGGCTCGGAAGGAAACGACATGTGCGGAAGCATTACGATCGGACCCGAAAACATAATCGGTCTATGCGGTACCTTCGAGGGCACGATTGACTTTGATCCCGGTCCGGGCGAGTCAGTTGAGTCGGGTAATGGACGACTCAGCGGATTCACGCTCCTTCTCGATCGTAACGGTGTTTACCTTGCATCCGCAGCCGTCTCGGGTACCGACCGTACTCACTTCACCGCGATAGACATCGACAGCGACTTTAATATATATCTAACCGGACATTTTTATGAGACAACCGACTTCGATCCCGGTGAAAATGAGGCGCCCCTCACATCCGGAGGTGAATCGGATGCGTTTCTGTTGAAACTCAACTCACAGTTTGAATAAAAAACGAAAAAGGGATGCGTGCAGGCATCCCATAAAATTGTTTCGTTACTCCGTTATCGTATCAGTCCCTCGGTGCTCCGGACGTGATCCACTCAATCAAAACCCGGATCTCATCCTCCGATAACTGCGCGAAGTGGCCTCCATCCCTGATGGTTGTAACCAGGCTGCTTCCATCGGGATCGCCCGGAACGACAACTCCCGTATCGATAAGGTTACCGTATCCCGTCAGATCAAGCCCACCCATCGCGTTCGCACCGTGACATCCGGTGCATGTCCCTTCGAGGATCTGAAACACCTCGCTCCAGGTGTAAGCTTCAACCGGCGCTTCCTCGACAGGTTCCTCCATAATCTCTTCCTGAACTTCTTCATCTTCCCCAACTTCCGAAGCCTCATCCGCCTCGGCGGGTTCCTCGACATCAACTTCTTCTATAGCGGATTCTTCCGGCTGCTCTTCTTCAGGTTCGCCAGATTCGCTGTAACGCGCACCCTTCCATATCCACGCACGCAGAATCGAAATTTCCTCTGATGTCAGCGTGCCCGGATGCAGTTCGACCTCAACCTTCAGCATCAGCGGACTTGCATCCGGGTCACCCGGAACAACAAGATCACTATCGGCAACAAAATCGTAAGTTCTGAAATCGTAACCGCCCATCGCGGCCTGGCCATGGCACGATGTACACCGATTTTCGAAAATATAAGCTATATCGGAATCCCAGAAGTAATCCGGCATGGAATCGATATCAACCTCGATCTCAGACTCCTCTTCCGATACCTCAACCGGTACCACTTCAGTTTCATCTTCAACCGGCTCCTCTTCAGGTTCCTCGACTTCAGGCTCGGTTGCGGGAATATCGCCGGATGGCGCTCCCGCATCGATCCATTGCCTGACAGTGTCAAGGTCCGCGGCATGCAGTGTCGCGGGATGTGTCCCGGTCTCCATTTTCCTTATCAGGCTGCTTGATTCCGAATCACCGGGTACGATTGACCCGGAATCCATAGCGGCCTGGTAACTGGCAAGGTTGAGTCCGCCAAGCGCCATCGCGCCGTGACATGAGGTACAACTTTCAGCGAAGATATCTCCGATTCCCGAAGCCCACGTCAGCGTTCTCACCGGAACCTGTTCTTCATCTCCTGTAACTTCCTCGCCGGTCTCCTCAGGCGCCACTTCAGCCTCTTCCCCTTCGAGCCACGCCAGGTAATCTTCCACAGTCTCAGGGGCACCGTGCGCGATCCATATGTGAAGAATCGCCAGATCGCATGGCGCTATCCGTCCGGGATGGTCCCCCGGTTCTATTGTCGATATCAACGGACTGCCGTCGGGATCGCCCGGTATGACTAATCCGTTGTCCAGCATGTAATCATAGTCGGTAAAATCATGTCCTCCCGATCCGCCCGGCGCGTGGCACGATCCGCAGTGAAGCTCGATGATCTCGTCGATCCCGGTCTCCCACGCCATGTCCCGGACATCGAATTCTCCGATTGTCGGACTTCCGCCACGGAACTCGATTCCTTCCTCGGTAGGTGCGAAAACTGTCACATCCTCAGGCGGCATTATTTTCTCGATAGAGGTCTGTTCGAAATAGGCGAACCAGATCACCCAGCCAACTATTATTATGCTCAGTATGAAATAAGGCGGGAACGCATGTTTCCAGTACCTCTCCGCGCCATGCTCGTCGATTCGCGGTTTGGGGATACCCATCCTGATGTCTGCAAGCTCGAGCGGGTGCTCCTCTTCCATCTCCTCCTCGGTCACATAACCGGTAAACATGCTGAGGTTCAGACGCTTGATAAGTACGAAGTAGAAGTGCCAGATAATGATAGCGCCCACGGCCAGGATAGCTTCAAGACCATGCGCGACCTTGGCGGCGGGAATAAACTCTCCCGGAAGCCATCGAGTCGTGGCCACCGGGTTCCACATCATGAACCCGGTCAGAGCCATGAGTATCGTTCCCCATATAACCGCCCAGTATTCAGCCTTCTCCGCAAATGTAAATCGCCCCTCCTTCGGCTTGTTTTTTGTTAATCCGAAGTTATAGGCGAATGACATAAGCGCATTCTTTGCGTCATCGAAATTCGGAAGTATACGGTTGGGAGCGAGTGTCATGAATCCCCTGTACCTGACAACGCCGATATGCACAAGCGCTTCAATGATCAGTAATACCGCACAGAAGTGATGAATGTGGCGGACGTTCTCCACTCCACCAAGAAATCCTATAATCGCATGGGATACCGGACTGGTCGCGAAGAACTGCACAAGACCTGTTACGGCAAGAATCGAAAAGTTTATGGCGAGAATCCAGTGCTCGATTCTGTAACCGACGGGGAACCGGAGGAAGAGACTTTTTCTATCCATTCTTCTTATTCCTCCTGTTATCGATTATCTGCCTGAAGTAATCGGACACGACGAAGACGAGCATTCCTCCCAGAACCAGTGGAATCATAAGCCTGTAGAACCATGTGACTATGAAGACTATCGGATGCTTGTCCCACGTGGCATCGTAATGCCCCATCCACGAATCGGGGAAATTGGAGGACGCAAGCGGATGGCATTTACGACAGGTATCGAGCAGGTTCTCCTTCATTACACTCGAGTTCTCATCGGTCGCCGGAAGAATGTCATGCACCCCGTGACAGTCTATGCAAACCGCCTTGTCCGTCTCCTGTCCCGGACTGACCGCCTGGAAAAGTACCACCGTTTTGCCGTGGAAATCCGAAACCCACGTATCCCAGACGTTTGTGCTGATGTCGTATTTCCCCATAAGTGTTTCATCGGTGTGACACGTGGCGCACACGTTTGGAGAGGACATCCTGAAAGGCGCGTTCATCGGACCCTGAACATCGTGCGCGTTATGGCAGTAAATACAGCCCGGCACGTCCTCGTTGCCTGCCTCAAGAAGAGCGGCTCCATGAGTACTCGTCTCGTAGAGGTCAAAAACTTCCGAGTGGCATGCCTGACAGGTATGTGAAATTGTGATGTACTGCTCCGTTAACTGCCTTGTATCGTGCGCTCCATGACAGTCCGAGCAGACAGCAGCGTCAAGATTACCGTCTGCAAGCGCCATTTTATGAACACCATTGTCATAGGCAGTATTTACATCGTTATGGCACTCACTGCATGTTGTATTTCTGCTGACGGTGTAAGCCCTGTGCGATTCAAAGTCGATTTCAGGATGCGGGTAACCGGTAATGTTGCTGTGACAGTCTATACAAAGAAGTCCTGCGTTTCCGTGGATCGACGAGTTGAACGCACCGGAGTCCACACCCATACTGATAACTTCACCTGAAGGAAGTGTCGTGCTCAGCTCGGGATTGTCATGGCACGCAAGGCACATGGCATTACCGGGTCGAGAACTGTCTTCAGATTCTTCAGCAACTAACCTTAATGCGGCACCAAACAGGAGGGATAATGCTATCAACAGTAGAACCCCTGTTCTTAATGCCCTCGCAGAGTCAACAGGCGGGGAATGGGATCTTAGGTTCTTCATTACTAGAAACCCTCGGGTCAGAAATTAAACAGGAATTATGGAGAAATCAAACTGAACTGAACACCCGGTATATTGATTGAAGCTATCACAAGAATTCACATTTGGCAAGTTCCGAATTTGAGAGTTATGGGGCATTTCCATTTACCCGGTCACAAGGTTATGCAAGCAGTTTCCCTGAAAGGAAAAAGGGTATAAGTCCATCGAATTACCTGCAACATGTTAATATTTAATATGATTAGCGTTAATAGTTATGGGTTCAACCATTGACTTTAATCTATCTTAATGCTAGCATCAGAATAATTAACCAGCGTTAAGATTCTTATCGGTGGAGGGGCCCATGAGAGTTAAATACCTTGTACTGATTATCGCAATCATTGTTGCAGGCGTTAATTTCTCCTGCAATTCAGGATCCGACCCGCTTGTTCCCAATCCGGGTGACATCCTCAAGTTTGTATCCGCGGATGTCTGCGTTGGATGCCATGGAAGTATTGCCAAAAAATGGGAGCGCACCGGGCATGCAATGGCGCTTGAAGGACTTCTTACATCCGACCATGTACAGGATTTCTGTTACGCATGTCACGTGGTCGGACTGGACAACGACCCGACCAACAGCGGGTTTGATGATCCCGATCCAATAACAGCCGCACGGTTCGGTGATGTCCAGTGTGAAGCTTGCCATGGTGCCGGCAGTAACCACATTGTCACCAAAGAGCCATTGATCGCCAACCTCAGCGACGAACTCTGTGGCGGATGTCATAACGGAGCACATCATCCGACCTACGATGAATGGCAGGAAAGCGCACATGCCGTGGCTTTATCGAGGCCAAGCGTGCTGCCATACTTCGGTGTCGACTGCCTCGGTTGCCATTCGGCCGACTACATCTTCGCCGAAAGTATCCCGGAGGACGCGACGCTCGATGACTTCGAATTCGGAATAACGTGCGTTGTCTGCCACGATCCCCACTCCGAGGAAAATGATTACCAGCTCAGGACAGATCCACTTACTCTCTGCTACCAGTGTCACAACCATCATGATGCAATCCCCGGGGAGGATGTACATCACCCGCATGGTGACATGTACCAGGGTATGGGTGGTTACGAGTATCCCGGAGAGACTTACGAGGATTCGGCCCACACTTTCATTACGGAAGGCTGTGTTGCCTGCCACATGTGGACCTCCCCCTTTAACGCGCTTGGACTGGACGAGGATGCGATCTCCGGCCATACATTTGAACCAAGAATTGAAGCATGCCGCGAATGCCACTCCGGCGCAGAAGACTTCAACCTGGGCAACGCACAGTCAACCATACAGGGACTTCTCGATGAACTCGGGGCCGAACTGGATGCGGCAACCGAAGATGACATGACGACACTCAGCTACGAACGCGCGCTGTTTAATTTAGAGTTCGTTACCGAGGACAGGTCGCTGGGCATTCACAACTTCAAGTACGCTCAAAAACTCCTGACTGACGCTATCGAAGATTTCGAGCCGGGTTCTTAAATTAAGAACCGGGTGTTATGGATATTCAATAAAATAGGATTTTACGCAGATGGAGATTTCTTCTGCGAATTAAATAAGTACCTGTGAGGTGCCATATGTCACGACACACATCCTTATCAGTGGGGACCCTGTCAACGATTATCGTTGTACTTCTATCCCTGCTTGTCTCGTCAGCGGTGTGGTCTCAGGACGATGGCGACTACATGGACAGCTATACCGGTGCGGATGCCGAGATGACCGGTAGCGCAGCATGCCTGCTTTGTCACTCGGATGTTTATACCGAAGAGGATGGCCCTGACACCCACGTCGGTATCTTCGATGCCGATGAGGACTGCCGGTTTTACGGCAACGGGTGTGAGGCATGTCACGGTCCCGGCGGGAACCATTACGGTGAGCCTGAAGGCATACTCAATTTCGACCTGATGCCGGAAGAGGAGATCACCGCGTCATGCACAATGTGCCATGATGAAGTTGGCTCATTCGATGCTGAAGACTGGGAAGACGGCAGGCATCGTGATGCGGGTGCTACGTGCGTCTCATGCCATTCCGGGCACGTGGCGACCGACGCTTTCCTCGTTGAGGAGGACATCGTTGCCCTCTGTTCGGGATGCCATGTTGAAGTCGGCGAGGCATTCGAGAACGACGAGCATGGTGTACCGGGCTCAGGTATGACATGCGAAGCGTGCCACAATCCGCACGATTAGGCTGTGGCGGTTCTGTAGTCTTTGTAAATTATGATGACAACCTGCGTTTATCTCCTGTGGATGGCAGGAGTTGGGCATTGATTTTTATAAAATATTTCTTGAAATTAAGTCAATGGAAGGGAGGCCGTCTTATGCAATTAAGAGGTTGGTCCCGTGTCGCATATGGCCTTTTTACCGCGATTCTCCTGATGGGACTCCTTGTCACCTCCAGGGTCTGGTCAACTGAATATGATTACATGGCCGGTTACACCGGGGCGGAAGCCGAATTAACGGGAAGCGCCACATGCGTGATGTGCCACCAGGACCGTATACCCGAAAATCTTCTCAGTCATATCGCTCTTCTCGATGACAATCCGGACTGTGAAATGTACGGTTATGGCTGCGAGGGATGCCACGGCCCCGGTGGTGAACATAACGGAAATCCGGCTGGTATTCTGAATCTTCCCATGATGCCGATCGACGATCTCACGATGCAGTGCTCGATGTGCCATGACTCTCTTGGTGATTACGACATGGATAATTACCGGATGAGCGATCACTTTTACATGGATATCTCCTGCCTTGAGTGTCATGGTGGCCATTCGGACAACGAGGGATTTCTGACCGAGGCCGATGAACTCGACCTCTGCTACAACTGCCACGCCGAGAAACGCGCGGAGTTCAGCATGAGATCGCATCACCCGATCGAAAATGATGGTAACTGCAGGATGTGCCACAACCCGCATTCCGGTGAGTTCGAGTCACAGCTTATCGAGGACCGCGACGAACTCTGCTTCAGCTGCCACCCGGATAAGGAAGGCCCGTTTGTTTACGACCATGATGTCTCGATGGATTCCGCGGGTGACGGTTGCCTGACATGCCATGTTTCGCACGGCACGAACTACGATAACCTTCTGACATTACCGTCCAGGCTCTGCCAGCAGTGTCACACCGAAGTCGGACCCGATGTCCATTACGCCGGGACCTGCTGGAGCTCCGGCTGCCATACGGAAGTCCACGGATCGAATTCGCATCCGCTGTATTTTTACTAACCAGGGGTGAGGTGAATAAATGACAAGGAAAAAACACAACATTCCAATATTTATCCTGATGATCTTGTTCCTTCTCCTTGCCTCTGCATCGGCTGTGTTCGCTGATGACAAGGACACCGGGAACGGTGACGCGGATGAGACCCAGGTCGAGGTAATGATAGAGGACGAGGTGGTCGAAGAACCCCTGCCCGACACCTCCTACCTCGACGACGCGAGGGCTTCGACCGGGAACCTGACTTTCGCGTTCATCCTCGATGAATCGGACGCCGAATCCCCGTTTGTCGGACGCTATCACGATCCGTTCGACGGCGGATGGGGTTATGTCGACGAGTTCAATTACCGTGGCTGGGAGAATGGCAACTACCTCAGGTTTGCTATTGCAGACTCGTGGGATCCGTCCTACTTCATTCGCGCGGAGTTCATCGATCCGGGTAATATCAGGGCATGGGGAGCTCTGAGCGATTACAACTTCTTCCAGATACCATCCGAACTCCCCGCGTCCCGTACGGATTTCAATCTCGGCCTTGACGGTTACAGCTGTCCACTCGGTACGTGGAGTTTCGACTATCATTACATCGAAAGTTCAATCGGTACTATAGCAGCGGGATCGCTCGTGTCGGATTGGGAATCGAACGAAGCAAATATCGGATACGATTTCATGTACGCAGGGTGGAACGGATCGATTCAATTCGACCACCGCACGTATAACGACAGGGGTACCGAGCTTAACGACGTCGACCACACATCCACAACGTTCACATTCGGACGGGATTTCGGCGAGGACAACTACGTCGAGGGTGTTTTCAACTACGGAGTAACCGAAATTCTGACCTATGAAGATTTCAAGTCCTGGCTGATGGGCATCAACGGGCGATTTGAAAACGCGCTTGGTGTCGACAGGCTGAACATAACCATTGGCATCAGCTGGATAAACCGCGATGAGGGACCGTCCATTCTTCATCCGGACGGCGACGAGTTCAATTTCGACATCGACGGTCGCTGGCGTGTCTCGCCCGAGTTGTCGCTTCACGGGAACTGGGCTTATTCGGAAACCGATGTGATGCACGCGGATATGGCGACTAACTGGTATTTCATCGACAAGCCGAACAGCAGGTTCTTCGATGATGGACGCTGGTACGAGGACTCTGTCACGACTAACGCGACCGGTTTCGGCGGACGGTGGATCATCTCCGATGGTTTCGACTTCACGATCGACATGGACTGGATAGATCGCGACGACCTTCCGATGACCGACTGGATATTCTCCGGCTCCGCTCCCCTTCAGTGGGAGAACGAGTCACGCTACGAGTACACGCTACGATATCGCGGCGATGAGGACTACGGTATCGAGGGCGGCGACTGGCTTCTGAAGTACGTCGTCCGCAACCGCGAGAACGGGTATCGCCAATCCGACAGCGGAATCGAACACCTCTCGATCAACTGGACCGGAATGCTGAGTTCGGATTTCTGGTGCTATGTCGGCGGCGGATTCCTCACAACCGATGCATCGCTCGAAGGCATCGAGCTTATCG
>Ga0272441_10016409_pt1 | contig 10236 bp, 4 predicted proteins | sample SSMProp6N_FD_193582 | JGI IMG/M metagenome (GOLD analysis project Ga0272441, IMG submission 193582) | Marine sediment archaeal communities from Little Sippewissett salt marsh, Falmouth, MA, United States - SSM-Prop-6N | ecosystem: Environmental > Aquatic > Marine > Wetlands > Sediment ... | reverse complement strand
GCCTGCAGTTCGTCTGGGTCGAGGGCCCGGCTGTAAACGCGGACGTCGTCGATGAGACCGTCCCAGGGCCTGCTGCCGACGGCGCCGCTGAGGTGGTTGCCGATGCTCACGCCGGCGCCGGGATTCGTCGCGACGGCGTTCCCGCCTTTGGCTTCCCTGGCGACTTCCACGCCGTTCTGATATGCCACCATGGCGGTGCCGTCCCAGGCAGCGGCGACGTGCGCCCATTCGTTCACCGTGAGGCCGCCGGTCGCTATGAGCGTTGTGGTGTCCTGGCCGTCGTCGGTCTTGAGGCGGAAACGCAACGTGTAGCCCGGGCCGCTCGCAATCGTGCTCAACATCCACCAGTGGTCGTTGCCGCTGGTGCCGGTGGCCTTGGTGATGATCCTGCCGTCGTTTTGTGAGAAGCTCTCGGGGCGCAGCCAGGCCGCCAGCGTCAAGCCGCCGGAGGCCACGTCGAAGGGCGTCACCGCTACGCCGTCGTTGGTGTTGGCAAACTCGAAGTCCAGCGCGCCGTCAAAATACCCCTCGACCCACTGGGGGGCTCCGTTGAGCGAGCCGTGCCGGTCGTGTCCGGACCAGTCCACGACGGTTTTGCCTTCGCCTTCGTCGAACGTCCACCAGCCGGCAAGGCCCGGATCATCCAGCGGAACGTCGGGTATGGTCGTGAAGCTCCACACGTTGCCTGTGACCGTGCTGCCATCCGCCCTCGTCTCGTCCGCGCGCCAGTAGTACGTGGCGCCGCTTTCCAGCGCGCCGACGGTGAATGTAGTCACGGGTTGGGTCGCCTGCAACGTACCCTCGGCGCCTTCGGCCACGTCGTTGGCGTCGTTGCCGAAGTACACTTCGTGCGAGATGGCATTCATGCCGGCGGTCCAGGAAAGCTCGGGGTGATCCGGATTGATGAAGCGCGCCGCGTCGGCCGGCTCCGGGTCATACGCCTTGACCGGGGCGGCGGTGAAGCTCCACACGTTGCCTGTGTGGACGGTCGTCATATCGCCCTCGATCTCATCGACACGCCAGTAGTAGGTAGCGCCCGATTCGAGGTCGCCGCTGTACCAGTGCAGGGTCAGCATCGCCGGCAGGAGCGTCGCCGCCTGGTCGTCCGGACCGAGTTCGGGACTGGTGCCGACGTATACATTGTGCAGCAGGGCTGTAACGCCCGACTTCCATTGCAGCAGGGGGGTGACAACGCCGGTCGCGCCGTCGGGCGGGTCGGGGCTCCAGGCCTGGAGGCGCGGAGTCGGGTGAAACTCGTACAGCTCCTGAATGTCCGCCGCCGACAAGGCCCGGCTGTACACGCGGGCCTCGTCGATGAGACCGTCCCAGCCGCAGTTGCTGCACCCGCTGCGAGCGCCGATGATGACCGGCAGCCCGTTGTCGCCGTGCTGTGCGTTCGGGACGTCGGCCGTTCTCGTGGCCCGAAGCCGGCCGTTGACGTAGATCTCCATCGCCTGTCCCGGCCTGTACACACCGGCTACGTGGGCCCATTGATCCGTGGGCAGGGATTCCGTGTCGCTGAGGCTGAGCGAGGCGGCGCCCGTGTCGGAGACCTGGAGGGTGGCGGGGTAGGCGACGCCGCCGGCTTGCTCCTCGATATTCAGGTTCCAGGCTCTCTGGCCGCTGCCGCCCCCCTTGGCCATGATGCGGCAGTTGTTCTCGGTGTCGCCGTGGAGGAACACCCAGGCGGCCAGCGTGATCTCGCCGGTGATCTGAAATTCCGGGTGGTCTCCCACGTTGATGTGCGAGTCGGCGTCCGGCGGGAACAGCATGGCCGAGTCCGGGTAACCCATGCGGTCCGGAGCGGCCTCGACGGCGCCGTTGATGGTCCCGTCGAAGCCGTTGCCGCTGGCGTCGGTCGCGTCGCCGTCCAGGGGCCAATAGCCTACGAGGCCCGTGGTGATGTCTGCCTGGGCCGGCGCCGCCCACGCCAGGGCGATCATGACTGTCAGGGTGGCAAACAGGTAGGTGTATCGTTTCATCGCAGCTCTCCTCATAAGTAACTGACCAGCAACGTAGTATTTTGCCCGGCCGCACTCGCTTCGGTTTCCATTGCACAAGGGAGGGCTGGCCGGTGAATCGCTTGCTGCACGCGGTGAATGAACGGACCTTGGGCTTTGTGCGGATATACATTCAGCGCGGTCCCCCGGATGAAGCCACTTTGAGATGTGGCAACGGTCCTCCCGTCCATGCGCCCTTCCTTCTAATCGAAGGCAGCGGCCTCCTCGCGAACGTACGAACCTATATCTGTCTACTCCTCCTGCATCGTGCGCTGCGGGACGCGCGGGCTCCCGTAACGCAGCGGTAATCCTACCGTCGTCAACGACCGTGCGTCACTCAGTTCTCTCCTTCTTCCACAGGCCGGGTGACGCGGATATCGTCGACGTAGATCAGACCGGTGCCGCCCGGGGACGTCGCGTTGCGGTCGCCCACGCGGATGGTCATCCGGTGTATCGTCGCGACGTTCACCCCGGCGTCGGTCAGATTGCTCAGCGGGATGTTCCACTCGAACCACTGGGACCTCGACAGGGCCGCCGCATCGGGGCCGGTCACGGTGGCGGCGCCGCCGGCGTTGTCCTCGATGGTCACGTACAACAGGCCCGGCTCGTTGTCCGGCTCACCGCTGACATAGAGCGTCAGCGCGTCGAGGTTGTCGAGCGTCCAGTTTCCAGGCGTATCCCAGGTCCGCGTGGCCTCGGAATAAAAGGGCGTAACCATGTTGCTATAGTACAGCGGCATCGCCTGGTTGCCGCCGTGGACGATCACGGTTTCCATGAGCGTGCTCTCGAAGTACGGGCTGTCGGCGCTCCAGATGTCGTGGCCGACAACGGCGCCGGACTCGTTGCCCGGGCGGCCCGGTTCCGGCTTGGTGAAGCCGATCCCATCGACCCAGGTCTCGAAGACGCGGTTGCCGACGTCGTTGGTGTAGCTCTCGAAGTCGTCCAAGATCAGGAAATCCGTTGTTCCAAAGCTCCAGATCAGACCCTTTGCGACGGTGTCGCTGCCGGCGATTTCGTCGATGCGCCAGAAGTAGTCCTGTCCCCAGTCGAGCGCCGGGATGGGAGTATAGGCGGGCGCAACCTGCCGGCCGCGATAGACACCCGTTGTGTCGGACGCATCCGCTTCGCTGACCGTCGCACGGTCGGTTCCCAGGTACACGTCATGTTGCACAGTTCCATCGCCCGGTTGCCACGTCAGCGGTACGGCGTGTACCACGTCGGTGACCGCGCCGCTGCGCGGGTTTGGATCCCAGGCCAGGGACGGATCGATGCGGATGATTCGCCCGATCTCCTCGGCGGTCAGCACCTTGTCGTACACGCGGACGTCGTCGATCGCGCCGGGGAAGAAGTTGCTGTTGTCCGAGCGCTTGCCCATCAGTACGTAGTCGCGGGTGTTCGCGGTGATCTCCTCGCTGCCGATGAGCCGCCCGTCTCCATACCAGGCGGCCGTGGTGCCGTCGTATGTGGCGGCCAGGTGGTGCCACTCCAGATCGATGGGGATGATATCCTGTTGCCCACCGTACCGATGGAGACCGTAATGCCCGGCGGTCGATGTGCCCGTATCGCCCATGACCTGGATGGTGAAGAACGTTTCGGTGCGGGTGCCGCTGGCGGGACCGACCAGGCCGAAGACGTTGGTCCACGCGGTGACGTCGGGGCGGTCGGCCTTCGCCCAGCCGGCGACCGTTCGCGGCGCTGCGCCGCTTACGCCGACTGCGCCGATATCGACGTAGTCGTTGACGCCGTCCAATGACAGGGCGCCGCCTGCGTAGCCGGCCACCCACGCCGGGTCGCCCATCGTGGTTCCGTGGCTGCCGTGCCCGGACCAATCGACGGTCGTCGTGCCCATGCCCTCGTCCAGCGTCCACCAGCCGACCATGTTCGGGTCGGAAACGGCGATGGCGGGAAGCGTCGTGAAGCTCCAGACGTCTCCTTTCTGGGTTTGCGTGCCGTTGAAGAGGTCCACCCGCCAGTAGTATGTGGTCTCGGCCTCCAGCGGTTCGGGCTGGAAGGTCGTCTCAACGCCCATGATTCCCCCGGCCGCGGCGTTGGCGACCTCGTCGGGATCCGTGCCGAAATACACCGTGTAGAAAATCGCGTTCCAGCCTCGCGCCCAGCTCAACTCTGGGGCGGGATGGACGAACTCGACCCCGTCGACGGGCTGCGGTTTCCACGCCGTCGTGGGCGGAAGCTGGAAGCTCCAGACCTCGCCCTTCCAGGGGCTGTCCTCATCGGCCTCATTGACGGCATCCACGCGCCAGTAGTACGTCGTTCCGGGAACGAGTCCGTCGGGCACGGGCATCGCGGGAAAGCCGATCATGAGCTCGGTGTCCGTCACATTCCGAGCGAAGGCGTCGGAATCCGGGGTCGCTTGGTTGACCGCGTCGAAATCGGTGCCGATGTAGACATCGTGTGAGACGGCGAAATCACCGCCTTGCCACGTCAGATTGGCCCAGATGTCCTCGTAGATGACGGCGTCGGGCGGATTCGGCGAGCGGGCTTCGGCAAAGCGAAACGCCACCAGGGAAAAGTCGTGGTACGGCTGCTCGGCGGCCCAGATCCGCAATCCACCGGCGCCTTGGGAGAAGGAATCATCTTCGACGGTGACGCTGGCCAACTCGGTTTCTCCATCAAGAAGCGTGCCGGTGAGGGTCGTCCCGATCATCTCGAATTGGAGGACGTACTTCTCGGGCAGGTCCGCATTGGGAAAGGCGGTTATTCCCAACTGCGTATTGCCGGCGCTGGCGATGGCGTAGATCTGAAGCTGGCCGTCGGGATGATGGCGGAAAAGATAATAGTTCTCGGTGTCCATGTACCGTCCGGCCAGACCGCCGGCGATGTTGTTTCTCTGCAACTCCGCCGAAATCATGTAGTCGCGCAGCTCGCTGTTTTCACTGCCGTCGGCCAGCGGGCCGTCGTACACCGTGAGGATACGCTCCGAGCCGGAGCCCGTGTACGTGCCGGCGTCCGGGTCGAGCGCCCAAGTGCCCGAGACCTCCTGCCAGTCGTCGACCGCGTCGGCGGTGTCAAAGCTGGTTTCGTACAGTGTCTCGCGCGTCACCTGGCCCGACAGCAGGGCCGCCTCGGCCAGCACGCAAAGCGCTGCCAGGAATGTCGTTGTCGTCCTCATGGTTGGGTGTCCTCCATGGTGCGAGAAAAAGGGATTCGTAAGGCGCGTGATCTGCTATATTCTCGCGGTTCGGATTGAAGGGTTGTTTGCGCTCTCGCCCGGGGACGTCGGGTCCAAACCGATGGCCCGGTCTTCAGAGGCTCCGGGCAACGAACGTCGTCCGGTCTTTCCGGCCAAACGCCAAACCAAGATTGGGGCAGAATCCTCCGGGCCATGGGCCCTCCCTCGAACGGAAAGGCGGCGGATTTGCCGAAAAGCACCACACTCCGCAGCCTTTTCCTACACACCTCCTTTATACGCTCCGCCGGCCCTCCGGTCAAGCCAAAACCGGCTCCGAAACCACCGCTTTCGTCGCGAAGAAGGGGCGCAGAAACGTCCCCTTCATCGCGAGTCGAACGGCCCGCCAGTGCCACGTTTCATAAAATCGTGCGACCATAGATTGCTTCGCTTCGCTCGTAATGACACAGGGGGCTCATGTTTGTCATTGCGAGGAGCCCAGCGACGAAGCAATCTCCTCTCGCATAGTCGCAGAATTTGCGAAATGCGGTACCGGCTCGTCAAACGCGCTGGGGAACGACGAAGGGGCTGCGGTAGTTCCGCGTCAGCATCCTGTTGGCTTCGTCGTCGCCGACGTATTTCTGCATCTTGGGGTCGAAATCCAGCGACCGGCCGAGGCGGCACGAGGTGTTGGCTAAGTGGATCAGCGAACAACTGTAGTGGCCTTGCTCGACGTTGCCGTTCAGGATCGACGGGTCGTTGGCCCGGATCGCGTCGATGAAGTTCTGGTAGTGCGTACGGTCGGTGTTACCCTGAACCTTGGCCGACGGGCCCGGCTCGCGTTTCTTGCCCATGAAGGTCTGCCAACCCCGGTGCGTCATGACCATGTAGCCTTCGGAGCCATAGAAGACGTTGCCGATGTTGTTGCCCGGCGATTCGCCAAGGCCGCCTTCGTAATTGGTGATCCAGTGGCGAACCTCGAATTGCAGAATCTTCTTTTTGTCGCCTCGGCCCTGCGGATTGGGGAATTCGAACATGGCCATCTGGACGTTGGCGGTCTCCTGATCGTCGTCGAACATCACGTGGGCGCCCATCGACGAAACCCTGGTGGGCAGCGTTACGCCCAGACCCCAGCGAGCGACGTCCATCTCATGGACGCCCTGGTTGCCGATGTCGCCGTTGCCGTAGTCCCAGTGCCAGTGCCAGTTGTAGTGGAAGCGGTTGCGCGAGAAGGGGCGCTTGGGGGCCGGTCCCAGCCAAGTGTCGTAGTGGACGCCTTCGGGTACGCGCTCTTCCGGCGTATGGCCGATCGTGTTTCGCCATTTGTAGCACATGCCTTTGGCTAAGTAGACCTCGCCGAGGCCGCCGTTGCGTATGAATTCCATCGCTTCCTGGTGGGCCTTCGAGCTGCGGGTCTCCGTGCCGTGGTGCACGATGCGCTTGTACTTGCGGGCTGCCTCGATCAGCTTTTGTCCCTCGAAGACGTTGTGCGTGAAGGGCTTTTCGATGTGGGCGTGCTTGCCCGCCTGGCAGGCCCAGACGCCGGCCAGGGCGTGCCAGTGGTTGGGCGTGGCGACGCTGATCGCGTCGATGCTCTTGTCTTCGAGCAGCTTGCGGATATCCACGTAGGTCTTGGGGACGGGCTTGTCGTTCTGCTCGAACCAGCGCAGGCGCTCGGCGAAGAGGTTTTCGTCCACGTCGCAGATCGCGGCCACCTCCACGTTGGGCAGAGATGCGTAGTTCCTGATGTGGCTTCCGAACCCGTGTCCGCGCGTGCCGACGACGGCGATGCGCAGCCGGTCGTTGGCGCCGGCCCAGGACTGCGTCGTCCCCCAGAGGCCCAACCCCGCCGCGCTGCCCAGCGACTTTTTGACAAAAGTCCGACGCGAAACAGTATGCCGTGAGTCCATCGTAGCTCCTTCCTACATTTCGTCGTTCAATCTTTGTATTGAGTGATGATCGTTTTCGTGGCTTCCGGGTCGTGCTCCATGCGCATGCGCCACAACAGCTCCTCCGGCGAAACCACCGCTACATTCTTTTCGAGCCGCTGCGCGCACCAAACGGCCGGAGCCGGGCCCGCCTGCGATTCAGTCGGGTCGGACGCTCGCTCGAAGCGCGACCAGGCGTGTACGACCGTCCAGCAGTGCAAGCGCTCGTTTCGGGCCTGGGCGCGGGCGGCCGATTCGTTGATTAACCGGGCGATTTTCGCCGGGTCGCCCCCGCGCCGCCAGTGGGCATCGCGCCACAGGGAGAACTTGCATGTGGCCACCGGAATCTCGATGCCCCGGCTATTTCTGACCCAGAAGACCTCTCCATCGCCGCCGTCGTACGGATAGTACTGCACGGCGATCATGCCGACGAGCCCTTCGATATGGGCGGCGTACACCTTGTAGGCGTGCCGGGCGGTCGGGCTGTCGACGTCCATACAGATGAAACCGAAGATTCTCGCGCCCGTGCGCTGCATGTGCCCGCTGACGCGCCGGGCGAACTTCTCCAGCAGCTTCGGGTCATCCCGCGCGGCGCCGAAGAGGTCGGGATAATGGTAGCCGCCGCCGTATTCGATGATCGAGCCGTGGGCCGGCTGCGTTCGCGCGAGGTAATCCAGCGCCTCGGGGCAGACCTGAGACAGGTGGGCCGGGCAGGAGGTCCAGCCGAACGGGATCGCGCCGCGGTAGGAGCTCGACCAGTACGCCGGGTTCGTGAAGAAATTGCCGAGCATCCACTGCACGTTGTCGCCGTCGCTGAGGATGAAGCTCACCGCGTGACGGCCGTCGTCCCAGTCGATGTTACGCGGGTCGAGCGCTTTGATCTTTGCCGGTTCGTACTCGTCAGTGCCCGCCGAGAGGATCGGCAGATTCAGCGCCCAGTTGGAGGCGGTCTGGAAATGCCCGAAACGCGAGGGCAGGGCGGTATGTTCGTCCTCGCCGCCGCAATTCCAGCCCATGATGGGCGCGGGAGACTCCAGCGACGCCATGATCTCGGCGACCGGAGCTTGCGTGCCGTATGCGACGGCGCACTTGTGTGCGATTGCCATCGCGCGGTTGTGCGGCACTCTCGGATCCTGGGTGAGCATGGTGGTGTGGTTGAGGTGATCCTTGAACGTCTCGAAGCACTCGGACGGTGTCATCGTTCTGGCGTCGAAGACCATCTTAAGTCCGTGCTTCTTTGCGGTTGCTTCCAGTTGCTCCTCGATGAGCACGGCGCGTCGCAGGCCCGCAACGGTCGTAGCGACGTTGGCCGACATATCGATCTCGGGTCGCCAGTCGTTAACCCGGCCCGCCGAGCGGTCGTAACGATACAGTACGTACCCGGCGATCAGGCCCTTTTTGCGGTAGCGATCCACGAGCTGCCAGGGATCGAACGATCCGCGCTGCTCGAGTTCGAGACGCTCGATCAGGCCCGCGTACCAGAGACGATAGCTGGGATTGTCCGTCTCGATCCATACCATCTCATCGCTTTGTCCCTCGTTGACCGCCTGGGCGGCCAGGCCGGCGAGCGACTGGGCAAGCATGTGCGTCGCTCCCAGCGAGCCGGTGACGAGCGTGCCGGCGGGGCTCTCGGCCTTCGGTCCCCAGCCGGGGACGCGAACGAGAGCTTTCGGCGGACGCTGTCGAGGCCACCACCGAACCGGTGCCGCCGAGGCGCCGAGCGGGACCAGGGTCAGAACGAGCAACAGACTTTTTCGAATGAACGCACGCAACATGGGTCAGACCACCGCCTCGATGCCGTAGAGCCGGCAGAACCGTCGCAGCGATTTTGCATGCTCGCCGTAGGCCATGACGAGATGGTGGCCTTTGAGGTCAGCGACGTCGTCCAGTTCGTTAATCGTCGTTTCCGCATTGGTGCGGCAGCCGCCCGCCGGCGGGACGCTGGGACAGCCCACCAGCTCGCCCGAATAGACCAGCATCTGCGGCGTCTCGGAATCAGACCGCACGGAGAGATACTTCGCGATGGTCACCTCCTGCCCCGGTGTGAACAACACCCTGGGCACGCAGCCCCAGCCGGCCTCGGCGTGGCTCATCAGCATGTAAGGCTCCGGCGTTGTCCCCGGGCCTCTCATTCTCGAGGCGCTGGTGCAATGGGCGCAGAAGTAATGGTTCCGCTCGGTCTCGACCGTGGGGTTGTGCTGGAAGCCCGGTTTGTCGAAGAGATATTGATAGAGCATCATCGTCAGCGTGGCGTCGAGGTCCGACTCGCAGCCGGCCGGAATGCCCTCGTCGCGCAGGCTCATAAATCCCATGCAGGGCGGGACGTGCTGATGCGGGTGCTTGAGCCCGGGCAGGCAGTCCATCATCACCGCATCGGCCTTCTCGGTCTCCACGACGCGCTTCAACGCAAAGCACGCGCGGGCTGCATCGAGGATGTCCCTCTCGTTGGGCTGGACCACCTTGGTAGCGTTGTCGTGGTAGGCAGCGGCGAGCCTCTTGACCTCGCGCGTCGCCTGCGTCCGCTCGAACTCTTCGATGAAACCGGTGTTGGCCACGGTGCGAACCTTCGTACCCAGATGCGCGACCGTACGGTCGGCGGCGTCGCCCCGGGCGATGTTCAGGATGCAGCTCTGTTTCATCCAGGACGCCGCGCGGATCATGCGCATGCCCTGCTCGACGGCGTCGAGGTTATCGAGCGAGCTGATCATGTAGACGCCCGGCGTGCGGTGAAGCTCGCGGACGTGCCCGACCAGGAGCACGCCCAGCGTAGCCAGCACGACCGTGGGGATCTTCGTCTCTTTCACGATGCGTGTCACGTGTGGCCAGTGTCCCTTCTTGAAGGGCACCAGGAAGAGTCCGTCGGGCGGGTCGGCCTTGATCTCGTTGATGAACCGCGTCACGCTGTCGCCGTCGTCGAGCAGGCGTCTCTCGACGTCGATGCGCATGGCGAGCTTTCGCTGCATGGCTTGCAGTCGGGCGGTATACTGCCCCTGACGGCCCTCGGCGTCGAAGGTCGAGCCCGGCCAGCTATAGTAGCCCACTTTGCGCAGGGATTCGGTCGGCGGATAGATGAAAGCCGTTCGCACGACGGCGGGTCGTTTGGGCCGTCCGGCCGGTTGAGCCATCGCCAGGGAGCCGAGCCAGGGATGCGAGATCATGGAAAGACTCGCGCCCGTGACGC
>Ga0272441_10016408_pt1 | contig 10238 bp, 5 predicted proteins | sample SSMProp6N_FD_193582 | JGI IMG/M metagenome (GOLD analysis project Ga0272441, IMG submission 193582) | Marine sediment archaeal communities from Little Sippewissett salt marsh, Falmouth, MA, United States - SSM-Prop-6N | ecosystem: Environmental > Aquatic > Marine > Wetlands > Sediment ... | reverse complement strand
TCCCGCACAGGACCGGCCTGCGCCGACGGCACGGCCACGGCACGCATCGGGCGCTTTCGCGGCTGGCGCAAGTGTGTGCACCTGGACAACGGCCTCGTTCACATGGCCATCGTGCCCCAGATCGGCGGCCGCACACTCGACTATAGCCTCGATGGCTGGAACTACCTGGCCATCGGCCGCCGCGAGCTGGGCACCACGCTCGAGGACAACCCCCTCGGCCAATATCGCCACTACGGCGGCCAGTTCGCCCAACTCCTGCCCGAGACGCGCTGGCGGGGCCTCCAGAGCCGCTACCCCGCCGACCTCTTCATGGGCGAGTACGAGGCACGCGTGGTCGGGGAGGCCGCAGGCCCCGTGGCGGCGGTGGAACTCACCGGGCCGCCCGAGTTGGCCACCGGCACCCGCCTGGTGCGGTGCATCGAGTTGTTCGCCGGCTCCACGCGGGCACGGATCACCGACATCCTCAGCAACACGCGGCTCGTGCCCCAGGAATGGGGCATCCACGGCATCGTGCAGTTCAAAGGCCACGCCACCCGCAACGGCGTGCTCAAGGGCAAGGAAAAGGCCGACGGCCAGATGGGGCTGCTCGTGCCGCTCAACCCCAAGAGCCGCTATCGTGGCGGCGTGCGCCAGCTCATCGCCGACCGGCGGTCGGCCGGTGGCGTGCGCGGGCAGTGGAGCACCAGCCGCCTGCCCGGCCTGCTCGAACTGCGCTACCACCGGCTATTCAGCAAAGCCGCAGTCGACCCCGCCCTGCCGTGGGTCGCCATCGTCGACCGCGCCTCCGACCACGTGCTGATCCACAAGTGCAGCGTGCCCGACAAAGCTGTCCTCACCACCGGCCCCGCCGGGCGCTACCCGATGATCGAACTCCAGAGCCTCGGCCCCGTGGCCAAGCTCGGGCCGGGCAAGAGCACGAGCCTGGTCCAGGAATGGTTCGCCGCACGGTGCCCGAGCCCCGTGGTCGACGTCACCGACGCAGGTGTGGTCTCCTCGCCGCTCACCCTCCTGCGCGACGATGGCGGCAAGGTGTGGGCGGAGGGCACGTTTGGCGTCTTCTACGTGGGCAAGGCTGTGTTGGTGTTTGCCCGCGCCGACGGCGGCGAGTTGGCCCGTGTGGCCTGTGGACCTGTGCATCCACACCGCCCGTTCGCCCTCAAACGCGCCATCGAACTGCCCAAAGGCACGGCGCGCGTAACGCTCGATATACTCGATGACGCGGGCAAGTGCGTGGGCGACCTTGGCAAGATCCTGCTTGGCGCCAGCTAGCCCGTATCTGTCATCAGGAGCGGCACGCCACGTTTGTCATTCTGAGAGCGTCGTCCGCCGATGCCTTGGCGAAGGCGGGCGGCGTCGAAGAATCTATCGAAGCGCTGGTTCTGACCCCGTGAGCACGCTATGTCACGCACCTGTGCCTTCGACAGATCCCTCGCTCCCACCTCCGCAAAGGCTTCGGCGGGCAAGTCGCTCAGGATGACAGGATTTCGGCGGACCGCTCTCTACCGCTTGGCGAGAAACCCAGGCCAGCGCGGCACGATCCCCCACTCCTTCCCGCATCAGGGAGCCTTGGAATGTCCATCCTCTTCACACCCTTCCGCCTCGGCACGCTCAATGTGCCCAACCGCTTCGTCCGTTCGGCCACCGGCGAGGGCATGTGCGAGCCCGATGGCCGCGCCACGCCCCAACTGGCCGAGTTCTATGGCGCCCTTGCCCGCGGTGGCACGGGCCTGATCATCACCGGCCACTCGTTCGTGCGCGCCGACGGCAAGGCCAGCGATGGCATGATGGGCGTGCACGACGACGCCTGTATCCCCGGCCTCAAGGGCGTCGTGGACGCCGTGCATGCCACCGACGCCAAGGTGGTGTGCCAACTCAACCACGCCGGCCGCCAGACCACGCCCGAGCGCATCGGCGGCCACACGCCCGTCGCCCCGTCCGCCGTGACGGACAAGGCCAGCGGCCTCATGCCCCGAGCCCTGGCCACCGACGAGATCGAGCCGCTGATCGACAGCTACGTGGCGGCCGCCCAGCGGTGCCGCGAGGCGGGCTTCGACGGGGTGCAACTCCACTGTGCCCACGGCTACCTCATGAGCGAGTTTCTGTCGCCCTACACCAACCGCCGCGACGACGCCTGGGGCGGTGGCTCGGAGGCTGTGGAGAGCCGCGCCCGATTCCCGCTCGAAGCCCTCCGCCGCATCCGCACCACGCTTGGCGCCGACTATCCGGTTCTGATGAAGCTCAACGCCGAGGATTTCATCAACGGGGGCCTCACGCTCGACCAGAGCACACGCATCGGCGCGCTGATGGAGGCCGGTGGTATCGACGCCATCGAGATCAGCGCCGGCATGGCCGAGACCGCAGGACAGATCATGCGCAAGGGGATCGTCAGCGAGGAGGACGAGGCGTATTTTCTCCCCTACTGCCGCGAGTTCCGCCGCCACGTCTCCGTGCCCATCATCTGCGTGGCTGGGCTGCGGAGCGTCGGCGTGATGGAATCGGTCGTCGAGGGCGGCGCCGCCGACATGGTGTCGTTGTGTCGCCCGCTCATCCGTGAGCCCGACCTGCCGAACAAGCTCCGTAGCGGCGAGTCCACCCGTGCCACATGTATCTCGTGTGGGCGTTGCACGCGCGACCCCCAGGGGTGGCTGGGCTGCTCGCTCGACTTCGACGCGGCCGCCGATGGGCAGGGCGGGCGGAACGCCCGTCCCCAGTTTGCCCGCGGCGGGCAAACTGGCACCGCCCACTCGGGCGGCGGCGGATAGGGCACGCCGCGCCCGCACCCACGATGCCTCAACGACACAAGCATCGGTCTGGATGGAAATTGGGAATTTCCTTGACAGGCTCATGGCGCGCCGGTATACTCGAAAGTGCTTGAGACCTGGAGGAGTCGCAACCCTTCGGCCTGATGTTGCGACGAATGGACGGAGAGTGGGCTGGGGCAATGGCTGGTCATGGAGACCGGCCGCGCTGTCCAGCCTCGACAGGCTACGAGCCTCGGGCGAACGATGGATTGTGAGCCCGAGCGCGTTCGGACGGAAAGGCTGCCGCACGGTGCCGTGGCACCCACCCACGGCACGGGCAACACGCTATGCGGCGGCCGGTTTGGCCCTCACCTCTTGAGTTGCACCCTCTGACCACGGGCTGTTCGTCCGCTGCCCAGGCGGATTGCGTGTGCCCCCCAGCTAGACTCTATCCCAACCGCAGGCCACGGTGTCCGACCGCCTTCGGACAAGCCGGCGCGTGCCCAGGCACGCCTTGGCAGGAAGGAGGATATCCCGTGTAAACACCCCTGCGTAGTAACCCGCCCCCGTGGCAGCCCCCAGGCCCATTCGCACGGTCTGTGGGGAGCGCGGCCGCCGACCCATGGCGAGGAACGCCCTGCCACAAGACAACCAGGCTGTGGCATTGCCCAGCCGTTCCAGGAGCACCGACCTGATGAACATCTGCATGGCACATTATGCATTCTACCCCACCACCGGCGGTGTGGAGTCGCACCTGCTCGACCTCTGCGGCGAACTGGTCCGACAAGGCCACACCGTCCACGCACTCGTCGGCTCCCTCGATGGCGAGCCCGAACACAGCGAGCTCCAGGGCGTACACCTCACTCGCACCGACCCCATGAACCCCGAGTGGATCCGCGACCAGAAGGCCGCACGCGGCATTCCCGCCGAAGACACCGACCCGATCATTCTCGCACAGATCAAGAAACTGTTCATGGAGTTCGTGGTCGAGCACGATATCCACGTCGTCCACGGCCACAACTTCCACCATTTCGTCCCAGAGCATGCCCTCGCCCTCACCGACCTGTGGGCCGCAGGCACCCCCAACCTCTTGACGGTCCACGAGGTATGGAGCGAGTTCATCTGCGAAGACCTGCTCCAGCGAGCCAAGTGGGACTCGGTGATCACCTTCTGCGACCACGTGACGCAAGGGATCAAGCAGCAGGCACCACACCTCGACAACATCCGGGTCGTCTACCCCGGGATCGACGTTGAGCTTTTCTCGCCCGCGAACAAGAATCGCAAATGGGCAGACAAACTGGGCCTGGCCGACCGCCCTGTCATCATACACCCCGCACGCATGCTTCCCTGGAAGGGTGTGATCTACAGCGTGCGGGCCATGGAGATCATCCGCGAGCGGTTCCCCGACGCCCTTCTCATCGTCACCGACACCGAGGACATCGTCGACTGGATCCGCGAACTCAAGGGCTACAAGGAGGAGGTGCACCGGGCCATCAGGGACCTTGGCCTGCAGGACAACGTGGTCACCCAGCCGTTCCCCTACATGGAACTGCCCTGGGTCTACAACTACTGCGACGTGGTCATCTACCCCACGATCGGCGAAGAACCGTTCGGCCTGGTGCCCGTGGAGGCCATGGCCTGCGGTAAGCCCACCGTGGTCACCCGTAGCGGCGGCATGGTCGAGAGCGTGGTCGATGGCCACACGGGCTATATCATCGGCAAACGCGACCCCGAGACCCTCGCCGAACGCATCTGCCGTCTGCTGGACAACCGCGAGCTTTCCCAGCGGCTCGGCCGCCAGGGGCGCAAGCGGGCGGTCGAGGTGTTCTCGCGCGACCGCATGGCCCGCGACACCGTGGCGCTCTACAACCAGGCCATCGAGGCCGGCGCCCAGCGTGCCCACGACAGGCTGGTGCGTGGCATCGCCCCTGCGGCTGCACCCCACGCGGCGACCGTGGCCACGAAGGGGCAGGCGGCTGCCCATGGGTCGCAGGACGTCGCAGGTTCTTGAGGAGGCACGCGCCAGGTAGAACGAATCCCCGATGTGCTTCCACCCGAAGCACATCGGGAGCGCGCACAGCCACAATACCCCCTCGGCCCAAGTGGCAACAGTTCGTCCGGGTTTACTTGGAGCAAAAGATGCGCAATAATAATGGTGAGGGCACGGTGCCTGCCTCTGGCAAGCCCAGCCGGAGTGCGCCACCCAACATGCCGCAACCCAAGGGCGCGGCCAGAGCCTCCGGGGGCCCTCCAATGCAGCGTATCCACATGACCGTCTCGCCGAAGTCCTGGAGCCTCGACCGCTCCAACGGCAAGGACTCCAGCCACCTCGATGCCATGGGCCTGCCTCGGGCCGAGCTTGAGGACAGGGCGCGACACAACACCCACGACTGGCTCCCCAGGCAGTTCGACGACAAGGTGGGCGCCTTCCACGGCTACTACGACCCCCGCACCAAAGCCCTTGCTCCCCCGCAGACCGCCAACCTCATCGCCCCGTTCCAACTCATCGCTGCCTACGACCGTTACGACGAAGAGCGATTCCTCACCATGGCCCGCCGATCCGCCGACTGGCTTGACAAGGAGATGGTCGAGGCACACCCCATGAGCCTCGTGCTCGGCGGCGTGCGCGACAATATCAAGCCCACCCAACTGTGGACCAAATACACCTCCGACTACGTGACCCTCAACCTTGCCCTCCACGAGCGCCTGGACAACGACGACGAGTACCTCCGCCGGGCCGTCCAGAGCAGCAAGTTCCTCCTCCAGTCGCAAAACCACGGCTTCGCCCCGAAATTCGACCACGACCTCGACGACTGGATCCCGCGCGGCTGGCAATCCTTCGGTCGCGTGGTCGTGGCCATGATCGCCCTCCAGGAATTCACCCACGACGAGGAATGGCTCGACCGCGCCATGCTGTGGGCCGAACACGGCATCAGCCTCCAAGCCGCCGACGGATGCTTCTACCTCATCAATGACGACTACTACAGCAGCGACATCGCGGCCGACGAAATCCGTGGCCTCATCCGCGTCTTCTGGCGCACCCGCCGCCAACGCTTCCTCAACGCCGCAGCCCGCTTCGCCGACTGGCACCTCGCCAACCAACTCGCCAACGGCGCATGGCCACTCAGCGTCGACCGATGGGGCGTGGCTGTCACCGACTACATCGGCCCCGGCGACATCCCGAACATCGCCATCTCCATGCTCCTCATGCACAAGGCCACCGACAACATCGACTACCTCGTGAGCGCCGTCCGCGCCATCCGCTACTCGATGACACAACAAAGCCTGCCCTGCGACGAATGCCAATACTGCGACGACCCCAACATCCAATGGGGATTCTGGTCGTGGGACCCCCGCTACGACCACACCATGTCCTCCGACCAATCCACACACCACGTCCGTGGCTACTGGTTCTTCCTCGACTACTTCCTCTCACTCCCCGACGCCGTTCAGGCGACCGTGGCCAACAAGATTGGCCAGCCGTCCGAGCCCGTCGCACGCCTCAATCACCCCGAACCCGCCACCGTCGAGGCGGCACGCACCGACACATGACCCCCACACCCGCCACCCCCGCCGCAGTTCGGGAAGGCGGGAGCGGTTCGCCCTTAGCGGCGAAGCTCGAAGCAACACACAACGCAGCACTCAATCGCCCCTTCCGAATCCTGGCGTTCGACTGGGACGGCACGGCCGTGACCTCGCGCAGCCAGCCCACCGCCGACCTCCGCGAGCGCACCGAGCGCCTCGCTGCGCTCGGCGTGTGGTGTGTGGTCATCACAGGCACCCACTTCGGCAACATCGATGGCCAGTACTTCCGCCACCTCTCGCCCCCCGCCAAACAGCACCACCTCGCCTGCACCAACCGAGGCTCCGAGGTCTACGGCTTCCACCGCAGCGGAGCCTCCCGCGTGCTCCACCGCCGCGAAGCCACCGACGCCGAGAACCAGGCCATGGACGCCATCGCCATCGCCATCCGCGACGAACTTCGCCAGCGACACGGCCTCGACACCGAGATCGTCTTCGACCGCCTCAACCGCCGGAAGCTCGACCTCATCCCCCTACCCGAATGGGCCGACCCGCCCAAAGCCCGCATCGCCCAATTGCTCGCGGCCGTGAACCAACGGCTCGACGCGGCCGACATCGTGGGCGGCATCCAGCACATCATGGACCGCGTGACCGAACTCGCCGGCCGCCACGGCATCCGCCTGTGCCTCACCACCGACGTCAAGCACGTGGAACTTGGCCTCACCGACAAGGCCGACTCCACCCGCTACATCGTCGAGCGTCTCGCCACCCCCCACGGCATTGCGCCCGCCGACATCCTTGTTGCCGGCGACGAGTTTGGCCCCATCGATGGCTTCGAGGGGAGCGACTTCAAAACCTTCACGATCGTGGGCGCCGCCTACGTCTCCGTCGGCGCCGAGCCCAACGGTGTCCCTGCCGGCGTTATGCACCTCGGCGGCGGCCCTCCTGCCTTCCTCCGACTCCTCGACCACCAGATCCACCTCCACAGCCAGGCACCCCAGGCCGCGAAGGAGTAGGCCAACAGAGGACCCGCCGCATGCCCCACAGCACCTGGCACGTTGTCGAGACCCCCTGGCAGCCCGGCTTCAACGCCGCGTGGGAGACTCGCTTCACCGTGGGCAACGGCTACCTCGGCATTCGCGGCTTCCCCGACGAGCCCTTCGACGCCGGCGCGGGCGGGACGCCGCCGCCCCCCTGGGGCGGCCCCAGCCTCGTGGGAACCTACATCGCAGGCGTCTTTGCCCCCGATGCCAACGCGGGCGGAACGCCCGTCCCCAGTTTGCCCGCGACGGGCAAACTGGCACCGCCCCCTTGGGGCGGCGGCATCCCCGAACTCGTCAACGTCACCAACTTCCTCCGCCTCCACGTCCGCCTCGCCGGCCATGTCCTCCGCCTCGCGCCCGACCGCGTGACCGACTATGCACGCACCCTCGACCTCCGCCGCGGCATCCTCCGCCGCGAATTCCGCTACCGACACGCCGACCGCCACACGCTCGTGGCCATCGAGCGATTCGCCTGCATCCACGCCCCACACCTCGTCTGCCAGACCGTGGAAGTCACCCCCCTCAACTGGAGCGGCACCGTCGCCGTCACCTTCTGGCTCGACAGCCGCGTGCGCAACTTGTCCAAAGCCCACCTCCGACTTCTCCACGCGCGCCACGTCGCACGCGACCGCATCCTGGTCCTCACCGAGACCCGCCACAGCGCCGCCCCTGGGGGGCCGTTCCAGTTTGCTTCTTGCGGGCAGACTGGCACGGGCGTCCCCGCCCGCCGCGTCCCCGCCCGCCGCGTCCCCGCCCGCCGCATCCGCATCGGCCACGCCTGCCGCACCGAAGCCTGGGTGCACCACACACGCCCGCCCGAGCCCGAACATGTGGGCACCGGCCCCCGCGTCGGCCTGCGATACACCGCACAGCTCGAATGCAGCCAGCGCGCCCGATTCGGCCGCACCGTGGCTACCTACACCTCCCGCGACCCCGACCTGACTACACCAGGGCGACGACGCAGCACCGAGGCGGCGGGCGGAGCCGGCACCACAGCCGTCGAGCGCTGCTGCCTCGCCGCCATCGCACCCCGCCGCCCGACAGGGCGGTGCCAGTTTGCCCGTCGCGGGCAAACTGGGGACGGGCGTTTCGACCGCCGCACCCCCACAGCCTGGCGGCCTGGCGTTCTTCGGCGAGCGCACGCGGCCGCCTGGCGCCGCCGGTGGGACAACGCCGACATCGAGATCGACGGGAACGACGACGACCAGCGGGCCGTCCGCTTCGCCATCTTCCAGCTCATCCAGGCCTGTTCGTCGTTCGACCCCACGGTCAGCATCGGAGCCAAGGCACTCAGCGGCGAGGCCTATCGCGGCCACGTCTTTTGGGACACCGAGATCTTCGTCCTCCCCTTCTTCATCCACACCTCGCCCCCCGCCGCCCGCCGCCTGCTCGCCTACCGCCGCCACACCCTCCCCGGCGCCCGAGCCAAGGCCACGGCCGATGGCTACCAGGGCGCCATGTTCGCCTGGGAAAGCGCCGACACCGGCCAGGAAACCTGCCCGCTCCACGTGCCCGACCCCAAGACCGGCGAGCCCGTGCCCGTGTGGTGTGGCCGCATCGAGCAACACATCAGCGCCGACGTGGCCTATGGCGCATGGCACGTGTGGCAGGCCACGCGCGGCACCACACCAGGCACCGACGCATTCCGTCGCAACGTGCTCGCCCCCATCGCCACCGAGACCGCACGATTCTGGGCGAGTCGCGTCGAGCCCGATGGCGACGCCTACGCCATCCGCGACGTCATCGGCCCCGACGAATACCACGAGCACGTGGACAACAACGCCTTCACCAACTACATGGCCGCCTGGAACCTCCGCCTCGCCGCCGACCTCGCGCCCGACGACCCCGATGCACCCCGCTGGCGCCAGATCGCCGACGCCATTCGCATCCCCCTCGACCACGACCGTGGCATCATCGCCCAGGACGACACCTTCCTTACGCTCGAAAACACCGATCCCTTCGCCCTCTCCTCCCGTGTGAGCGCCGAGCCCGAGAAGTTCCGCATGGCTCGCATCTGGCGCTCCCAGGTGCTCAAGCAAGCCGACGTGGTGATGCTGCTGATGCTGTGGCCACACGCCTTCCCCAAGACCCTCCGGCGTGCCTGCTGGGACTACTACGAGCCCCGCACCACCCACGACTCGTCGCTGAGCGCCAGCGTGCACGCCATCGTGGCCGCCGACCTTGGGCTCGCGACCAGCGCCTACGACTACTTCCGCCTCACCGCCGCCACCGACCTGGCCGACCCGATGGACAACGTGGCCGATGGCCTCCACGCCGCGGCGCTCGGCGGCACTTGGCAAGCCGTGGTGCGTGGGTTCCTGGGCATCCGCACCGACGGCGACGCACTCCGCATCGCCCCACATCTGCCGCGTGCGTGGCGGCGCGTGACCACGAAGGTGCGCCATCGCGGTGCCCAGTTGGCCATCGAGGCCACCCACAAACAGGTGCGTGTGGAGAAGCTTTCGGGGAAGGGCGTCTCGACCCTCCACCTCGGTAACCACGTCCTGTGCGACGGCACGCCCGATGCGGTGTGCCTGAACGTGGGGCAGAGCACCACCTTCCGGCTGTAGACGTGCTGGCGCGCACTGCCGCCTATGGGGTCAGGCGTAGAGGGCCATGGCGGCGAAGGTGACGGCGCGGTCGAGATCGTAGTCCACGGCCTGGCGGTAGTCGAGCAGCGTGGCGCGAGTGGCGGGTGTGGTGGCGAGGAGCGTGTAGATGGGGGCGACGCCGCAGATGTGACGGGCATTGTCGTCGATGCGGATCGCGTCGTAGAAGCCCTCGGCATCGAGGCGCACCGCGTGGGCGAGCGTGTCGCGGTCGGCCGCTTCGACATCCTGCATCAGGTCGGGCGTGAGGGCGAATTCGTCGCCGAAGTGGCGGCCGACGTGGGCGAGGTCGGCGCTGGCTATCACACAGGCCTGTCTGCCGC
>Ga0272441_10016407_pt1 | contig 10238 bp, 10 predicted proteins | sample SSMProp6N_FD_193582 | JGI IMG/M metagenome (GOLD analysis project Ga0272441, IMG submission 193582) | Marine sediment archaeal communities from Little Sippewissett salt marsh, Falmouth, MA, United States - SSM-Prop-6N | ecosystem: Environmental > Aquatic > Marine > Wetlands > Sediment ... | reverse complement strand
CCAACCGCCTCGCATAAGCAGTTCATCGAATTGGCGGTGAACATCCCAGAACAGCTACCCTGAGTCGGACAGCCGGTACATTCGAGCTCGGTCAATTGAGACTCGTCGATTTTCCCGGCGTTGAATTCGGCGACACCTTCGAATATGCTGATAAGGTCAACGGTCCTTCCATCTTTCATTTTTCCCGCTGCCATAGGCCCGCCGGAGACAAAAATCGTCGGGATGTTCAGCCTCACGGAGGCCATCAGCATACCCGGCACAATCTTATCACAGTTCGGGATGCAAATCAGGCCGTCGAAACAGTGCGCCCGCACCATCGACTCGACCGAATCGGCGACGATTTCACGGGAAGCCAGGGAATATTTCATTCCGGCATGGCCCATCGCAATGCCGTCGCAGATGGCTATGGTATTGAATTCGAAAGGAACTCCACCCGCCTCGCGGACAGCCTGCTTAACCACTTTAGCAACCTTATCGAGATGAACGTGGCCCGGCACAATCTCGCAGAAGCTGTTGGCAACGCCGATAAATGGTTTCCCCATATCGGCATCACTCAGGCCGCATGCACGCATCAAACCCCTGTGCGGGGAACGCTGAAAACCCTTTTTTACCATATCACTTTTCATTGTCAGGTTTCTCCAAAAATAATCGTTTGCTGAGCTAAAAGCAACATTGTAGCTTTTACCGCCGGACAATTAAAGAAAAATCAGTTGTTTTGAAACAGAGAAAATGTACAATTGTTTTCCAAACCATAGATTTAAGAAATTTCAGAGAGAAAACTATGAAAAATATACAGATTTGCCTACCGGCGGCCATTGTAATTATATCAATAACGCTGGTAATCTCTGGTTGCAACGAACCGAACGGTACCGCCAGGAGCATATCGGCAGAGAAAGAAAACGCCGTCATACTGGCATTAAAATTCACGCCGGGAGATTCTACAACATACAGGGTTACTACAGAAACCACAAGAAAGGCGGTATGGGAAGGCATGGACGAACGCAAACCCACCGGCTTCAAGGGCGGCCAAAGCGGCAACAAAATAGAAATAACCTTTAACCAAAATATCCTCAGCACTAATGAGAATGGCAATGCCGTCGCCGAAATTACAATCGAAAAGCTCAAATATCTCACAAAAATAGCGGACAACATTGTTCTGGACTTCGATTCTTCCAGAGAGAGTGATCGGCAAAATTCCCTGAGCAGGCTCATCGGCCAAAGGTATAAAATTGAGTTTACACCATTCGGCCAGATTAAAAAAGGTTACAACACAGACAGTATACAGGCTGCCTTTATGGCCGCAACTGCACAAAATAAACTTGCAAACAGACTGCTATCAGAAGATGCAATCACGCAACGGCATTCGATTCCCGCCCTGCCGGCCGGTGATAAAACACAATTCAACATCGGCGAGAGCTGGGAAGTTGTTAAGGATATTTCCTACGACCAGATGGGGGTAAAATCCTTCGGCAAAACCTACACTCTGGAAGACATCGAGGACAGGAATAATTCCCGGATTGCCGTGGTCCGAATGAACGCCATCCCATCGGCTAAACATGCGAAGGAGCTTTACCAGACACAAACGACACTTTCCTTCCCGCACGACAGCACCGATACTTACTCGGGCCGGCTCAAACTGGATTTGCTCGGCGGCAAGATTGAAGAATATAATGAAAAACTGACTACAGAATGGATTATCATCGATCCCGCTTCGAAAAATAAAGAGAGGCCCGATTCGATAAGAATGTCCGAAACGCGGTCTTACAGCATCGAAAGAATCGATTAATATCACTCTATAAACACTGACGAAAGGAGTATGATTGAGACACAAATTAATTATTATTGCCATTCTTTTTATAAGTATTTTAACCGGATGTTTACCGTCGGACTCAGTAAAAAAGACGGCAAACACGAACGGCAAAACTGAATTATTAACCGTAGATTTCAACGACACCCGGCCGCTGCGATACAAGTTTGTCTCCACCAGAGATATAACCATCGACTGGGAACCTTCCAAAACGACAGCCGAACAGATACGGCCATCTTTGAGCAAATTTTCCGAGTCGTTCGAATTGGTCGTTACATATACTCCTGTCGAAATAAAACCCTACGGCCTTTCGACAATCGAGGCCGCCTGCGAGTCGGTGAAAGTCCGGCGAAGCGATAATCCAAAACAGGACGCCGTGGAAAACTTCGCCGGAAAGACATACAGATTCAAAGTCGGCCCCACCGGCAAAATCGAAGACTATACGGAGCCGGACAAGCTCATCAAAGAAATCGGCCAAACGGCTTTCCGGCCGGACACCAGCAGGGGCAGAATCAAGGAGCCCGATATGATCGCCGATTTTATCGCCTCCCAGTGGTTTCTGTGGGACTCGGTCTCGAGCATCCCGAACGCTTCGGAAGGCGTACGTCCCGGGCAAAGCTGGCAATCGAAACTCTCCGTTCCCACTCCGATGATAATGCGAAAAGCCAGGGACGTCACTTACACGCTCGAAGAAATCCGAGACAGCGAGAAAGGCCGGCTCGCCGTGATAAGCAGTTCTTACAGCCCCGCCGAGACGGCGCCGCAAAGCTGGCCCATACCCTATACTGGCAGATTTCAAATGAGCGGCAGATTCGGCTTCCTCGGCAATTATCAGCTCCTCGATTTAACCGGCTCCGGCGAAGAGCTGTTCAACGTCACCTTAGGACGAACGGAACAATATACCCAGCATTACGAGCTGTTACTGCAGGCGTCGATTCCTTTGGGCATCGGTGAAAATCCCAAAATCACTATAACACAGAACCTGACTATGGATCTTCTCGAAGACTAAACCTCAATATAAGCACCCGAGAAACGAAAGATAAATTATGGAACGAAATAATTTATGGGCACCGTGGAGAATCAAATATGTCCAGGGCCTGGACAAGGAACCTCAATCCGAAAAAAACGGCGACCGAATCTCCGATCAAGACAAGTGCTTTATCTGCCATAATTATAATCATCCTGAGCAGGACGACGAGAACCTCGTACTCTGGCGAACGGACAAAAGCATCGTCATACTGAACCGCTTTCCCTATAATAACGGCCATATACTCATCGCACCGGCCCGGCACATTTCCGACCTCGACCAGGCAAACGACGCCGAACTTCTTGAGATGACCAAACTCGTCAGGGAATCGCAAAAAGCCCTGTCGCTGGCAATCAAACCGCATGGCTTCAACGTCGGATTGAATCTCGGCCGATGCAGCGGTGCGGGACTCCCCGGGCATCTGCATCTGCATATTGTCCCGCGATGGGACGGTGACACGAATTTTATGAGCGTCTGCAGTGACACGAAAGTCATCAGCCAGAGCCTGACAGAGCTTCTCGAATTACTTCGGCAGGTAAGTAACGAGCACAACCTTCCCAAACTATAAAAGTGTGAAGTCATATGTCCGATGACCTCAAAAGCTACGCAGTGACAGAAAAAATCAGCCGGGGCAGGACTTTTCCCGAAAAGCCGCACCCCTACCGCTCGCCCTTCGAGCGCGACCGTGACCGCATCGTTCACTGCTCGGCATTCCGACGGCTCGAAGGCAAAACCCAGGTCTTCACGCCGGGCCTCGACGACTACTATCGCACACGCCTTACTCACAGCATCGAGGTGGCCCAGATCGGAAGGACTATCGCCAGGGAATTGCGGCTCAACGAGAGCCTGACCGAGGCGATATGCCTCGCACACGATTTGGGACATCCGCCATTCGGCCACGCCGGCGAAAAAGTACTCAACGATTTGATGAACCAATTCGGCGGCTTCGAGCACAACAAACAGACGCTGCGAATCGTAGATCTGCTCGAACATCCCTATCCGGATTTTATGGGCCTGAACCTGATGTACGAAACCCGGCTCGGCTTAGCCAGACATACCAGCCCATACGACCGGCCGGAAGCCGGAACTTTCGGCGAATCGAACTGCTCGCTCGAGGGGCAAATCGCAAACATCGCCGACCGCATCGCCTATAACTGTCACGACCTCGAAGACGGCCTGCGTGCCGGTCTGATTAAATCCGAACAACTGGACCTGGAAATAGTCAAACGGGCGGAAAGCCAGATAAACGCCGAGACCATCAAAGACCGGACAATTCGCCGGACAAGGACGGCCAAAGCAATCATCGATATGTTAGTCAGCGACTGCCTCGAAACGAGCAAAAAAACGCTCGCCGAAGCGAATGTCAAATCTCTCGACGATGTTTATTCATCAAGCGAAAACCTGATCTCGATTTCGGCCGAAAGCGAGGCCAAGCTGACTATGCTGGAAGATTTCCTGATGCAGAACTTTTACATGCATCCGGCCCTTATCCAGACGGCGGAAAAAGTCCGGAACTGGCTCCGGGAACTTTTCGAGAAGCTCTGTAATAAACCGGAGCTTATGCCCGGATATTTCCAGCGATTCATACCCGACCACGGCCTGCAGCGAACCGTCTGCGATTACATCGCCGGCATGACCGACAGGTTCTGCCTAAACCTACTAAATAAGTAGGCAAAAAACGCCGTCCTGAGCTTGTCGAAGGATTGGCTTCGTTTTCTCGACGACCACATGCCCTAAAACCACCGATTTTCTCGTAATCTATTTATTTCAAAGAACTTATGACAAACTACCTATTTTAACATTGGGTTCGTTTTCAATTTTTTATCAGAATCCATTAGTTTCGGATTTCGAGCTTAGAATTTCGTGCTTCCGGCTGCAGGCCGGTGAATTGGCTTTGTTTTCAATTTTTTTGACCCGCAGCGCAGGCCCGCGGTTTAAATATGGAATTCACATGTTGGTTTTTTTATTCCCCCTAATTTACTTCAATATTCGTTATTTATTATTCAATATTCGATATCCCTATCCGCTGTAAGCGTTCCGCTACACGCTATTAACAATTATACCAGCGACCGGCTGAATGTAAGGACAATTCCCCATTTTTCGCCGAAAAATGTCCATTACTCGCCACTTATTGGGTGGCAGCCACTGAATGAGTAGAACGAATGAAGTGGATGGAAATAATCAGCTCGTAGGGTAGGGATTGCCCTACCAAAATAAAAACGATCTCATACCCCACGCCTATTCCAGGAGGCTATCAACGAATTTCCTGGCCTCGGTGTTATCGTAGTCATACACTCGTTTTGCCAGCCGCGTGGCGGCGAGAATCTTGCCTCTTTCGGCAAGTTCGAGAATTTTATCTTCGGCCTTCGCGCCGCCTTCAATGGCCTTTGCTGTAAAGTCACGATCCTGGCGCTGAACAGGTTCGATTGCAACGTGATTCCGGGCCAGTATATCGATGGTCTTTTTCACACCGGGCACAACATGTGTACCCGGGCTTCGCCATTGAATTCTTATAATCTTATCCTCCGGCACAGAAACCGGGTAGTGACGAGCTTTCGTGCTGGATCTACATACGCTGGATTCTTTGTATGTTTTAACAGAACGTTCGTATTTGAGTCTTTCCTGTAACGGCTGCAAACTCTCCGTTTTAATATGCAGATCGAAGTGTGTCTGGTATTCCGTAGTCCTGGAATTCCCCTGCGAACGATAGTATCTGATTTTTTCTTTTGTAATATGTGCAGCCTCGATTTCTGAAAACGACAGCGAAACCACCTGTGGGTCGTCTGCGGGCAGGTGCGGATTCAAATAAGACCTGAACTTGATAAGTACTCGATCCGGACCGATGGCGAGCAGCCAATTAGTAGGAGCAAGGGTCTTGGCAAAACATCGAAAGAAAAAGATTGAAAATAGCGCCAGAAAGAAGCCGGAAAAAACAAACGCAAAAAATGGCAGGTCACCGAATCTATTCCAGAAGAACATTCCAATCACCAATCCGGCGAATAGCAGACCTGCGAGAAATTGCTTAAAGGCCGATTCTTTAAAAATGCGTTCTTGTGTTGTTAGTTGAACATCCTTTAATTTGAGAATCTGCATGTGGATATTCTACCAGATGCCCCACCTACAGGGGAACCATTTTTACAAACCGGCAGAATTATTTGCTCACATCAATTTAGTGCGAATCTTCACACCATACGTCACTATGAAACACCAAAGGTCTTTTCTTCCCAACTATCACAATTATCAAGAACAGAATGTGCATTATGTGTTTTTTCACACATGACATCCATAGCTTCAGTATCCATTATAGAACCATCACCTTGATGTAAATCATCATATCTCGGAGTGCCCCATTTGCAATTGATGCATTCTCTTCCAGTAAATTCATCTTTCTGAACATCATCCATCGAATTCTCCTTTAATGATGCAAACTAGTAATGTATGTATCTATCTACACCATCTTATCCAGCTCTTTTACTTTCATTCTTATCAGCTTCGGCCTGATTTTTATTTTCAGTTGGCCCGTTGGTTATTTATTATTCAATACAGCCATCGTTTTGCCGTTTATATAAACGGGCCGTATTTGATTGTGAATTTGCTCAGCCAATAGACGACCCAGACAAGAACAAAACCACCAATCCATAAATCAATAAGCTCAATGAGGCTATCCTTTATGGATCCCATATTAAACGATCCGGGTACGGTCAGAAGCAGAATGCAATATACAAGCGGCCCGATCGCTAACGAGAGACTCCATAAAAAAAGTTTGGCCTTACTGCTTTTAATCATGTCGCATGTTCTCCACTGCGTATTCTATCCCGAAGTATTAATCCCGGTTGTTTCGCCGTACTGCTCGCCAAAGGTTGTTGGTAGTATTATACTTTTGGTTGGATTAAGTCGCAAATGAAAAAACTCATAGGGTGCGAAGTTTCGCACCATCCGGATATTTGATTTGGTGCGATTTCATCACACCCTACTTTTTTATCCATCCCCAAGCTTCGCTTGAGGCTGCCACACAAGCAAAAGCAAAACGACATAAAAAGTAATAGTGTTTGACTTAATCATCTACTTGGATTAACTTTCAGCAGATATGAAAAGGATTTTGACATCATGTTTTGGTCTTGGGTGGTTGCCGTTTGCTCCGGGGACGTGGGGTTCGATTCCACCGGCCGTTATTTTCGATCTGTTAGGTTATCTCGGCTGGAGGCCTGTCAACATTGCATTGGTAATGATAGCCTTTATTTTAGCGGGAGCAATTATCTGCGTGAAATTCGCCCCGGCGGTCATTTCAATGACGGGCAGAAAAGATCCCCAGGAAGTTGTTGCCGATGAAGTTGCCGGTCAGGCGGTGACTTTTTTATTCATCGTGCCGTTTCTAAGTGCGTTCACAACAGGTCAAATCTGCACCACAACGGCACTCGGATTTTTGCTTTTCAGATTGTTCGATATTTCCAAGCCGTGGCCGATACGCAAGCTCGAAAAGTACCGTCAAGGCTGGGGGATTTTGGCCGACGATTTGCTCGCGGGAATTTATGGCGGTATTGCACTGATTATCTGTTACAAAACCGGCCTGATAGATTTCATCGGCCGATCCTGCGCCTGCTACGACGGTTCGTCTATCGATATGCTGCACGCGGTGATTTTAGGTGTCGTCCAGGGCTTAACCGAATTTCTGCCGGTCTCGTCGTCGGGGCACCTTGTTTTGTTCGAGAATATCTTCAAATTCGATCCGGAAACGCCGGCAATGCTGCTGTTCGATTTGTGCGTTCATGTGGGTACGGTCGCGGCGATTTTTATCGTCTTTCGCAAATCTATCAGCGATTTTGTTAAAAACCTGCTGACATCGGGAAAATACGGCAAAAGCCCTATCGAAATTTATCGAAGAAGCCCGAGCGTACATATTCTTGCTCTGGCAATGCTCGTAACGGCTCTGACGGGTGTTGTTGGTCTTAAGCTGGAAAAATATTTTTCCGCCGCACGCGGCAGTCTTACGGTAGTAGCATTTATGTGGTTTATCACCGGGACGCTACTTTTAATTACCGACAGGCGGAAAAAGACCCGGCTTGGCCTTCGGCAGTTCGGCGTACTTGCGGCGATTATCGTCGCCCTGGCGCAATCGGCGGCAATTATGCCGGGGATATCCCGAAGCGGAGCGACGATTTGTGCCGCTATACTGGTAGGTCTGCACCGGCGGTGGGCGGTCGAATTCAGCTTCTTTATCGCCATACCGGCGATTTTAGGTGCGGCACTGATACAGACAATCAAGGATTTCGCGGAAATCAGCTCCGGCGGCCTGCCGATTGTCCCTGTTTTAGCCGGTTCGGTCGCAGCCGCTGTTACGGGGATTCTTGCCCTCAAACTGCTGATAAAAACGTCCCGGAGTGCGAACCTGAAATATTTCGCTTTTTATTGTTATTTACTCGGGGGTTTTGTCCTTATTTATATGTTGAGATAAATCCGGATATGTGCGACAATCTTTATTAATCCGGCAGCTATTGCTAATAAAAAAACTTGAAAAAGAACTCCGGAGTTTCTTTGAAAAAATCTGGGAAAATAAATATTTGCATGTATAATGTTTGCCGGTCGTATGTAGTTATAAAAATATTATAATATTTTAAGCAAAGCTCCGAGGATAAGTCCCTCGAGTTCGCTTTGGCGGGGTGTTCTGAAATGGCGCTGAATAGTTTTAGTTCTCTTTGCGACGATTTTTATCTGGATATGTACATCAATACCGAACTGGATCTTCCGACCGGACGCGATACGGTTCTGTCCTTCTTCGAGCGGATACAAAAGCAGTTCCCTTCGATGGGCTGTTTCTTCCGGCGGGATAATAACGATTACTGCCTGGAAGAAGACCGCGAGCACGGCCAGTACCGGTGGGTGAGTCTCGAGACGGACCGCATCGGTTCGGGAGTCGTCAATCCGGCGTATTTCGAGATGGCTTACGAGCAGGACAGGTTAGTGCTCGAGCTTATCCCGTATATGCTCAGCGTCAGCCCGCTCGATATCGATTCGCTCGATGTCACGCTGGCGATGGATTTCGACTGCACCGGCAGTCACGACGAGGTAATAGCCGAAGCGCTGCTGGGACAAAGCGCGTTTAACTGCCTGCTGGATTTGCCGGGCGCCAAGCCGATCGGCTGCTCTCCGGCAATCGTGGTGGGCCTTTCCGGCGACGAACGCACACAGGCACGTATCAGTATCGAATCGAAGACAAACGTTTACGGCCCCAAGAGAAAAGAGCAGGTAATCGACGAGGCGATAAGCCTGTCGTTTACAATCCGGCAATATCCGGGGACCGGCGGGAAATTCGATTCGCTGAAATCGTTCGAGCGTCAGTGCCGACTGGCCGAGGAGCTTATGGCGGACAAAATCGTGCCGTACTTCGTAATGCCTTTGACCGAGACAATCGCACAAAAACGAATGATATAAATTTGTATCGGGATTCAACAATGGCCATAGAGGCGCCATACAGCAAATATAACAAAAGCAGTTTCAAGATTTGGATTTTTCTTTTACTCGGTGCCGCGGCGATTTTTGCATACGACGGATATTTAAGCAAATACGAATGGTCTCACCGCCGGAGTTTCTACGATGAGCATGTCATCGACGGCAAGCCGGACGGCGACATGATTTTCAATCAAAAATCACCACCTGTTTTTATCGGCCTGGCCGTTGTTTTGACAGTCTGGTTCTATGCCCGCAAAAACAGAAAAATCGTCGCCGGCGACAACGAGCTGATACTGGCCGATAACACAAAGATCCCGTACGATTCGATACAAAAGATAGACAGGACTTATTTCGACTCGAAAGGTCACTTTACGTTCACGTACAAAAACGAAGACGGCAAAGAAATCGACAAAAAACTCAATTGCAGAAGATACGATAATTTGAAAGAAATCCTGGAACTTCTCGTCGCAAAAATCAGCTAAGCTTTTAGGGTGCGATGAATCACAAAATCTTATTTCTTATCTAAATAATATTGTAGAATTGATTACGCATCTTTGGAATATATCCCTCTTACAGATTCTTGAATATCCTTCAGAAGACGATACATTGTTCTCTCAGAAACACCTTCCTGCTGAGAAATATCTTTAATGCTTCTTCCATTAAGAACTTTCTCATAGAACAATATCAAATGAAGCGGAGTAAGCTTCGACAATGAATCAATGATTTGAATTAACTTTTTAGCAAATTCATCAGAACTCTTTTCTGTTGTGTAAACACTATCAATATATGTATTATCTTTATATCGATCACGTGTATTGCTGATTTGACGGTAAAACCTATGAGCAACTCTGTCGATCGCTCGGTACACTTCCAAGTCGTTAAGAGCTGATTCTTTTTTTCGAGTCTCTAAACATTCAAGAACAACACTAAAGAGAAAATCTTCTCTGTTTGCCCTGC
>Ga0272441_10016406_pt1 | contig 10239 bp, 5 predicted proteins | sample SSMProp6N_FD_193582 | JGI IMG/M metagenome (GOLD analysis project Ga0272441, IMG submission 193582) | Marine sediment archaeal communities from Little Sippewissett salt marsh, Falmouth, MA, United States - SSM-Prop-6N | ecosystem: Environmental > Aquatic > Marine > Wetlands > Sediment ... | reverse complement strand
AACTCCTCCAGCTCGCCGGTGTCAGGGTACGCCAGCGCTACTTTGTGATCTTTCTTGTGCGTGTCCATCGATACATGGGTTATACTGGTTTGCACGACCGGTTCTCCTTATGTAAGAACGATTCATATGCGGCTCTGCTATCGCCGAGAGTAACCCGCGATAACCAGCGGCCACACGCCGCTGAGCCCATGGTCTCTATCGACCATAACTCCAGGAGCCGGTCGTTCCATATTTTCTACAGGCACCCTGTCGTTTGTCAAACGATGACCGTCATCGCAAGTGCGGGGTGGCAGCGTCAAGCGCAGCTTGGCGATGGCCTCGCGCGAGTTCGCTCGACTCCATCGCCAAGGCGTTCCGCCTTGGTGATGCCACACATGGTCCGGCTCGTCCCATGAGTTGTGACAGACCATTCGGCAGGCGTGTGCTCGTTGCCTGTGTTCTTCTCCTGGCGGCAGCTTCGATCGTCGCGGCGGCGGGGCGGGAGGGGCGTTTCAAGCTGGCCGAGTTGTACCCGCAGGAGAAGATCGCCGGCGTGCTGGTTCCACGGGAGACGTGGCGTCCGTGGCCGACGTGGGAGGATCGGTCTGCCTGGGTGGCGCTGCCTGAATCCGTACGGAAGGACCTCATCGCCAACGGCGCCGAATATCTCGGGTATGAGTGGCCGGCCCTGCCGGCGACGTTGTTTCTCGAATACGCTCGCAACGGCAATCGCAGTCGCTACCAAACGCCGCACTTCGCCCGCCGGGTGGCGCTGACGCACCTGGTGATCGCTGAATGCGTGGAAGGAAAGGGCCGCTTCCTTGATGACATCGCCAACGGGATCTGGGCGATTTGCGAGGAGTCGTTCTGGGGCGTGCCCGCCCACGTCGGCGCGCAGAAGGCCGGCTCGGGGCTGCCCGATGTCAACGAGCCCATCGTGGCGTTGTTTGTGGCCGAGACGGGAGAGTCGCTGGCCTGGACTTGCTACCTGCTCGGCGACCGGCTCGACCGCGTCTCGCCTTTGATCCGCAAGCGCGTGGCGCTCGAAATCGACCGGCGCATCCTGACCCCGTGTTTCGATCGCGACAATTTCGGTTGGATGGGCTTCCGGGGCCGCCGCGTCAACAATTGGAATCCCTGGTGCAACGCAAACTGGCTGGCCTGCACGCTGCTGACTGAGCCCGACGAGGATCGACGCGTGCGGTCCGTTGCCAAGATCGTGCGCAGTCTGGACAACTTCCTGAATTCCTACGACGATGACGGCGGCTGCGACGAGGGCCCGGGATATTGGAGCCGTGCCGGCGGGGCGTTATTCGATGGCCTGGAGTTGCTCCACAGCGCCAGCAACGGCGCGATCGACGTCTACGACCGTTCGCTTACCAAGGAGATCGGCCGCTACATCCATCGCGTCCACATCGCCGGCGATTCCTTCGTGAATTTCGCCGACGCCTCGGCCCGGGCGCACCCGCCCGCCGAACTGGTCTATCGATACGGCAAGCGAATCGCGGACGAGCCGCTGATGGATTTCGGTGCGTACCTCTTCGCCCAGAGCGTCGACACGGACGAGGGCGACACTCCGTTTGCCGGAAGGCGGGCCTACACGCTCGGGCGATACCTGCGGGCCGTCTTCAGCGCCGCGGACCTGATGGGCAAAAAGGCGGCGCCGCCTCTGGTGCGCGACGTGTGGCTGGACGGCATTCAGGTCATGACGGCTCGCGACGTCGAAGGGGACGCTCGCGGCCTGTATGTCGCGGCCAAGGGCGGGCACAACGCCGAGAGTCACAACCACAACGACGTGGGGAATTTCATCGTCTATTACGAAGGCCGGCCCGTGATTATCGATATCGGGGTCGAAACGTACAGTCGCAAGACGTTCAGCTCTCGTCGCTATGAGATCTGGACAATGCAGTCGGCCTACCACAGCCTGCCCACGATAGACGGTGTGATGCAAGCCCCCGGCGGGCGATTTGCGGTCAGGGACGTGGAGTATGAGGCCGGCGATGCGTATGCCCAGCTTCGCCTCGACATCGCCGGCGCATACCCGAAAGAGGCTCATCTGGCCTCCTGGAAACGAACGATTCGTTTCAATCGCGGACGAGACCTCACAGTGACGGATGCGTATGCACTGGCGAAATCCGCGCGGGAAATCACCCTGACGCTGATGACGCCGCACCGCGTGCGGGTCAAGGAGCCGGGGCTGCTGCTGCTCGAAGCGGCTCAAGGTTCCGAACTTCCCACAGCGGTGCGAGTACTGTATGATAGGGACAAGCTCGACGCGAGCCTCGAAACGATTCCGGTCGAGGACGCCAAGCTTCGGTCCGTGTGGCCCGAGCGGCTCACGCGAATTCTCTTGAAGGCCGAGCAGCCTGCGCTTCAGGACACGTGGACGTTACGCGTCGCGCCGGCAATGAACAACTGACCTTGACGACAGGATGACACAAGGGCGTTGCCGCATCGTGGCAGCAGCGCCGTTTTTGCTTTTTGATATTTGCTTTTTGATTTTGTTTTATGCAGCCATTTACGCTTTTGATTAAACCGTCGGGTTCGGATTGCAACATCGACTGCCAGTACTGTTTCTATAAGGAGCGGGCGCCGGAGGTCGGCCAGGGCCGGCAGCGCATGAGCGACGAGGTCCTGGAGAAGCTCGTCAAGGACTACATGAGCCTGGGTTTCCAGATGTCGGGCTTCGCCTGGCAGGGGGGCGAGCCGACGTTGATGGGCCTGGACTTCTACAAGAAGGTGGTGGAGCTGCAAAAGCAGTACGGCACCTCCGGCCAGGAGGTGGGCAACTCGCTCCAGACCAACGCCATCCTGCTCAACAACGCCGACTGGGGCCGGTTCCTCCACGAGGCGAAGTTCCTCGTGGGCGTCAGCATCGATGGGCCGAAGGAACTGCACGATTTCTATCGCCTCGATTTGGGCGGGCACGGCACGTGGGACCGCGTCATGGCGGCCATCGCCTGCTGCAAGGAGCACCAGGTCGAGTTCAACACGCTGAGCCTGGTCAACAATCTCACGGGCGATCATCCCGACGAGATCTTCGACTTTCTCGTCGAGTTGAACGTGGGGTACTTGCAGTTCATTCCGTGTGTGGAGCTCGACCCGGCCACGGGCGAGATCGCGAAGTTCTCCGTCTCTCCCGAGCAATACGGCGATTTCTTGTGTCGCATCTTCGACCGCTGGCTGGAATTGGGCCCGCAGAAGCTCAGCATCCGCGACTTCGATTCGATTCTGAACTACTGCGTCAGCGGACACCACAGCATCTGCACCTTCGACCGGCAATGCAGCCAGTACATCGTCATCGAGCATACCGGCGAGGTCTTTCCCTGCGACTTCTTCGTCGATCCGAAGTGGCGGCTCGGCAACATCTTCGAGACCCCCATCGAGAAGATCGCCGCCTGCGCCAAGAAAAGGGCGTTCGCTCGCAAGAAGCAGAATCTCTGCAACAAGTGCCTGATCTGCCGGCATCTGGAGATTTGCCGGGGCGGGTGCATGAAGGACCGGGCCCCCTTCGACAAGCACGATTACGGCCGCGAGAGCTATTTCTGCGAGAGCTACCGGAAGTTCTTCGACTACGCCTTGCCGCGTTTCATGCAGCTCGCCGCCCAAATCCGCGCCGGCTCTCTTGTAAGGCCTCCGGAATTGACCTAAGATAGTTCCTGCTAATGCTGTGCGGCACGTGGGTGGCAGCGTCAAGGCCCGGGCCTTGGCGATGGAGTGGTTCGGATGGGCAAGACCCCGGGCGCGAATTCAGACGAAAGGAAAACGACGATGGAGCAGGTCAATCGCAGGGCATTCCTCGCCGGTTCGGCCGTTGCTTTGGCGGGCGCCGCCGCGACCGGGCAGGCCGCGGACGTCAAACCCAAGAGCAAACGCCGGGGCAACCCGATTGCGGTCTCGAGCTATTCGTTCTGGCGCTTCAAGAAAGGGATGAAAATGCCCATCGAGAAGTGCATCGACGAGGCGGCCCGCCTGGGATTCGACGGCCTTGACGTGCTGCTGATCCAGATGGAAGATCAGAGCAAGGGCGCCTTGAACAAGATCAAACGCCACGCCCTGATCAACGGGATGGACCTCTGCTGCATGTCCACGCACCAGGGCTACGTCTATCCCGACAAAGCCAAGCGGCAGAGGAACATCGACTTGACCATCGAACAGATCGAGATCGCCTACCAGCTCGGCATCCCGATCATCCGCCTCAACACGGGCCGCTGGGGCACGAGCGGCAACTTCGACGAGCTCATGGCCAATCGCGGCATCGAGCCGGTTCTGCCGGGCTACACCGAGGACGACGGCTTCAAATGGGTCATCGACAGCATCGAGAAGTGCCTGCCGACGGCCGAGAAGTGCGGCGTGATCCTCGGGCTGGAGAACCACTGGGGAATGGCCCGCACGCCCCAGGGCCTGCTGCGCATCGTCAACGCCATCGAATCGCCCTGGCTCCAGGTCCTGCTCGATACCGGCAACTTCCTCGAAGACCCGTACGACAAGCTCGACATGTGCGCCCCGCAGACGGTCTTCATGCAGGCCAAGACCTACTATGGCGGCGGCCTCTGGTACACGCTCGATCTGGACTACCCCCGCATCGGCCGCATCATGAAAAAGCACAACTTCCGAGGCTACGTCTCCCTCGAATTCGAAGGCAACGAAGACTGGAAAACCGCCGTCCCCAAGAGCCTCGCGATCCTGCGCGATGCCTTTAGCTGACCATCGATCACTGGTACGCTACACGTTGTCCTATGAAAGCGCTTCCCATTCTGCCTTGTCTCCCCGCGAGTCTCCCCACTCGCATCGTGAGAACTCGCAGGCGCAGAACCGGCACGTCTCGGCCGGCGCGCCCAACATATCCAAGATGCGCTGACCATCGGTTTCCGGGGCATAGATGTCGACGAAGTCGGTGGCCGGTATGTTGGTTCCGAAGTTTGCATTCAAATAATGGGCCAGGGCCGACAGCACACAAATGTAGACCTTTCCGTCTCGCAGGAACGGGAGGCTGGGACGCGAGCGGCAGCGTCGAAAGGCTTCGTCCGCATCGGAGTCGCCGTTGAAGTTTCTCGCGGTACGCAGCCAGGTGAATTTGTGTGGCCGGACGGCGACCCCTTTCGCCGCGGCGTAGTCACAAATGCTTTTGTACTGGTCCATCATTGGTGGAAATACGATGTAATCGATGAGGACGATGTTGCTCCGGCAGGACTCCCAAAAGCTCCTCGGCATCTTCGTCAGCGGGTCACCGTTGGTGACAAGTCGTATGTCGGCCGTGGGCCATATTTCTCGCGTTGACTGGAGAAATCGTTCGAGGTCCGGATGCAACAGCGGATTCCCGCCTCTCAGAACGATCTTCCAGATCATCGCAAAATGGTTCTGGAGCTGTCGCATGTCTTCTTCGTGCCGGTCCGGGTCGGCATACCACGGTTCTGCAATCGGGCTGAAATGGTCGCAACCCCGGCAGTTCATGTTGCACTGGTCGGTGAGATTGAGTTCGAGGCAGTGAAGCATTGGCTTGGCCGGCTGCGCTCGGAGCTTCAGGCTCGGGACAAATTTCGGCAGCCATAGCCGCTGTTTCCCGGGAAACAAATCCGCCTTTGGTAGTGCATCTTGCCAATATAGGACTTTCCACATATGGCCTCCCACGTTACTGACGTACAGATCGCGAGGTTTCCCACCAGGATCCCAATCGGCAAAAAGGGGGCCCCGATTTAGCGTGGGATACAGAAATCACTCTCCGGAAGGATCGCTGATTGACACGTGACGAGCCCTCTCCACCATCACCTCTTGGCCTCCCGGTTGTCATTAGTTCTCTCGGGTGCACGCGGTCCAGGTGCCTCCAGAACCCCGGTGCCTCACGCACTCGGTCTGGCAACGTTGCTGGGGTGCATCACACCTGCCTCCGTGCAAAACATCCACAATACCCACAATTTCCTGCCTCGTCAAAAGAATCTGTGGGCGATTTCCGACTTTGGGAGAAGGCCCAGGTTATGATAGAGGGCCAATTCTCTTAAGCGATCATATCGTGATATGTCAAGTTGTTTCTTGGAAAACCTGTGTCCTTCAGCTCTGGAGGCGTTTCGGGCTCGATTTATTGATATTGACACTGAACGTCCTGAATCCACTGGCTGTGGAGCCCCGTCAGACGCTGTACGATATCGGGGTAGGCGTGGGCGCGGTTTTTCGTTTCGGTGACGTCGTCGGCGATGTTGCTGAGGAAATTCTCGACCTTGGGTAGTTTTTTGCCCTGGTGTTCGGTGGCGGGGCCGTTGTGGACGAGTTTCCAGTCGCCTTCTCGGACCGCCCAGTGCTTTCCGCTTTCCCAGTGAAGCACGTCGTGCGGGGAGGGGGCGTTGTCGGACTCGATCATCGGGGCGATGCTCTTGCCGTCGATCTTTCGCTTCGGGACGGGCACGCCGCAGTATTCGGCGATGGTGGGCATCCAGTCGATGCTGATCGCCACCTGGTCGCGCACCGCATTCTCCGGGATGCGCCCGGGCCAGGAGACGATGCACGGGATGCGAATGCCGCCTTCCCACAGCGTGAACTTGTGGCCGCGATAGGGGCCGGAATTGCCGCCGCCCCCGAACGTGCGGATTTCCTCGGAGTGGCCGTGGTCGCTGAGGAAGACGATCAGCGTGTCCTCGCGCAGGCCGAGCTCGTCGAGATAGGTGACGACGTCGCCGATCATTTCGTCGAGCGTCGAGACGAACGCCGCGTACATCCGGCGGGGGGCTTCCAGATGCTTGTACCTCTGCCGCCACCGCTCGAGCGCCTGCAGCGGGTAGTGCGGCATGTTGATGGCCCAGTACAAGAAGAACGGGCGGTCGCGGTTGTGGTCGATGAACCGCTTGCACTCCTCGAGCATCAGCTCGCCGAAGTGCTCGCCGTCGCGGTGGACCTCGCGCCCGTTGCGCCAGAGGTCGTGCCGGTTGGGGCCTTGCCAGTAGAAGAAATGCGAGTAGTTGTCGATGCAGCCGCCCATGTGCCCGAACGAGTAATCGAAGCCCTGGCCGTTGGGCATGGTCTCGGGCGTATAGCCCAAGTGCCACTTGCCGATGTGGCCGGTGACGTAGCCGGCCTCTTTCATCATCTCGGCGATCGTCACCTGCTCGGTGGGCATCCCCCCGTGGCCCTGCTGCGACGAGACGTTGCCCGGTACGCCCGCCCGCTGCGGATAGCGGCCCGTCATCAGCGCCGCCCGCGAAGGCGAGCAGACCGGCGCCCCCACGTAGAACTGCGTGAACCGCGTCCCTTCCCGCGCCAGCCGATCCAGGCTGAGAGTGATCAGATCTTTGGCCCCGTAGCAGTTCACGTCGATACTGCCCTGGTCGTCGGTGAAGATGAGCAGCACGTTGGGGCGTCGCTTCTGAGCCCGCCCGAATAGAGCCTGCGGAATCATCGCCGCACCGGCGCCAACGGCTAATGTTCTGAGAAAATCGCGTCTGCTGTGCTGCGTGCTCATCGGTAAGCTCCTTACTGGGCTTCTGCAAAATGGAGATTAGGCTTATATTCTTTAAGGAAATCGTTCTTTTGATTTCCTTGAAGAATCAGCCCAACTCGTCGCCCACTGCGTACATACAATCCGGGGAGGAAAAACCACGAAGGAGGTTTTTCCTTCCTAAAAGCAAGCCTAATCTCCATTTTGCAGAAGTTCACTTTGCCATTCAAATCCGCGTGACACCTGCATTATCTCAAAAACGACTGGCAATGCAACCCGTCACCGCGCCGCACCGGTGATCGCTGCGGTGCAACGCCGTAGGGGCAACCCCCCGTGGTTGCCCTTTCTCGCTTGTGTCACATCTTGGGCAGCCACGGAGGCCTGCCCCTACGGTGCCCTGGTTCGATAGGACTGCGAGGCTGTTGCGAGCCTCGGGCCCGCCATGATCCGCCGCGGGAGTACGTGTGGGAATATTGTGGCGATTGCAGATTACGCTGTAGAAAACCGGCCTTGTCACCCCTGCGAAGGCAGGGGTCCAGGAAGCGACCGAAGCTTCCTGGATTCCGCCTGCGCGGGAATGACACCGAGCGTTGGCATTGAGGGCGCGCAGCGGACCCGAGGCGCGATGCCCGGAAATCTGAACGAACGCGTGGGGTTTTCGTGCGGATTTTCCTGAAAAAGCTTGCAGCGGAGGCCGGGGTGACGGTAGAATATTAGGCAAAGAGATACGAAGGCGGGCCAAGAATCTTTCATGTTCTTAGCCGTCATCATACTTTTGCGAAGCATATCATATCCGGCCTACCTTCGCGTTCGTTCCAAATTTACTGCGCCCTTGCGTTGCGCGCTGCGCGGGAGTTTTTGCTTGCGCCGTGCGCATGACGAGGACCGTTACGCACTGCCGGTGCCGGTGCGCTTAAGGAACGCCCGCATCCGGCGAGCCGGCCGGAGGTGAAGAATGAGACCGAACGAAAACGCGGCCGTTGAATTTGCACGATTTTCTCCAATTCGCGGCAAGAGGACTGTTTTTCGGTGTATCTCGTGATGCAGGCAGAGTGCCTCCTGCTTTGTCACAGGTCACCAGAGGGTTGTCATGCTGAACGAAGTGAAGCATCCGGGCCGAGCAAGAGAAGTCAGGATTGCGTCAAAAGGGACGTGTGGTGGCGATCCCGGCGCGCCGGGATCCGCTTCCGCTCAGGATGACAATCATCATGTGACAAGCGACAGAGAACTGATCTTCGTTACCAGCGATTGAAGGGAGCAGAAATTGAGGCGAGCAGCGGCATTCATCATCATCCTGATAGCGTGCCCCTTCAGCGCCCACGCCAGCATCATCTACGTCGACGACGACGCCCCGGCCGGAGGCGACGGCTCCTCGTGGGCCACGGCGTATACGTTTCTCCAGGACGCCCTGGCCGCTGCGGACCGGTTGCCCGAACCGGTGGAAGTCCGCATCGCCCAAGGAGTGTACAGGCCGGATCGCAGCTCGGCCAGTCCCGGCGGTACGGGGGACCGGTTGGCGACCTTTCCACTGCTCGACAATATTGCTATGCGGGGAGGCTTCGCCGGAATCGCTGCGCCCGACCCCAACGCCAGAGACATCGTTCTGTATGAGACCATCCTCAGCGCCGATCTGGCGGGTGATGATCTCCCGGTGCTCGATCCGCGCGATTTGCGTACAGAGCCAACGCGAGCGGACAATGCCCGTGTACTCGTCACCGCCGGTTCTTGCTCGCGTTCTGCCGTCGTGGAGGGGCTCACGCTGAGCAGTTGCGCAAATCCAAACATAGTGCGAAGCGACCCTGGTGCCATCTTCCTGTCAGGCCGTGATGGGCCTTGCTGCCCGTCGGTAAGGAATTGTACCTTCGTTGACAACTACGGGGGAGCAATCATTATCGATAGAGCGAGCCCCGAAATAGTTGACTGCGTGTTTCTGTGTAATCTGGGATTCGCAGGCGGGGCAGCGCTAGACATCTATGAGTATGGCGTGTCTCGGCTTTGTGAGTTGGTGATCAGAAGGTGCTCTTTTGCCGACAACCACGCTTCGTACGGCGGTGCGGTGGACGCATTATCTCCTTTTCCCATCGTAATAGAATGCTGCACTTTCGCGCGAAACCATGCGGGAGAGGGGGCGGCCGTGTACTGCAATGCAGAAACAGAAGTGGTGAATTGCCGATTCGTTCATAACACCGCCGAAGAGGTGGGCGGCGCCATCTATTTCGGCCGACGGGGCGTGATAGTTACCTCTTGCACCTTCGCGAACAACACGGCACCGGCTGGCAGCGCGTTGGCGTGCTTGGTTACTGAGCCTCTGTATGCCATCATCCCGCCGCCTGTCGCCACCCTCACCAACACGATTCTGTGGGATGATGGGAACGGAATCCATGTAACCGAATACACCGAGGTGAACGTGACCTACAGTAACATTCGGGGCGGATGGCCGGGAGAGGGAAATATCGACGTGGACCCGTGCTTCGTTGAGCCCGGCCACTGGGACCCGAACCGCACGCCGGGCGACCCGAAAGACGATTTCTGGGTCGAGGGCGATTATCACCTCAAGTCCCAGGCTGGCCGTTGGGACCCCAATAGTCAAAGCTGGGTCCAGGACGACGTCACGAGTTCCTGTATCGACGCGGGCGATCCGAACAGTTCTATCGGGTACGAGCCGTTCCCGAACGGCGGGCGAATCAACATGGGCGCTTACGGCGGCACCGCCGAAGCAAGCAAGTCGTATTTTGGCGAACCGGTGTGTGAGACTCCGGTCGCGGGTGATATCAACGGCGATTGCAAGGTCGATTTCAAGGATCTTGGCATATTGTTGAACCATTGGCTTCAAA
>Ga0272441_10016405_pt1 | contig 10239 bp, 8 predicted proteins | sample SSMProp6N_FD_193582 | JGI IMG/M metagenome (GOLD analysis project Ga0272441, IMG submission 193582) | Marine sediment archaeal communities from Little Sippewissett salt marsh, Falmouth, MA, United States - SSM-Prop-6N | ecosystem: Environmental > Aquatic > Marine > Wetlands > Sediment ... | reverse complement strand
GGCGTACCCGTGAAGACATGCCCGCCGCGGAAGAAGAAATCATTGCGGCGGAGCATGAAGGCATCAAGATCGAATACTTTGTGGCGCCTCTGGAAATCGTCGAAGCAAACGGTACGGTAAGCGGTATCACCTGCCAGCGCATGGAACCGGGGGATTTCGATCGAAGCGGCAGAAGAAGACCCGTCCCGGTAGAAGGCTCCGAGTTCACCCTCAGCGTTGATACGGTCATTGCGGCCATCGGACAGGCTCCCGATGTCACTTTCGTACCGGACGAGAGCGGCGTCTCCATCAACCGGTGGGATTGCTTCGATCTCGCTGAAGGAAGCAAGTCCCGGACTACAAGCGATAAATTCTTCGCCGGCGGCGACGCCGTAACCGGTCCGTGGACCGTTGTCGGTGCCATTGCGGCGGGTCATCAGGCCGCCGATGATATCGACAGCGCAATACGGGCGAACAACGGTGAACCTGCCTACGAACCGCCCGTGGAAGAAGAGATCGCCATTCCCTTTGAAATCGATGAAGAGTCGGTTGAACAGCCGCAGGCGGCAATGCCCGAGCTGGAAGCAGTCCTCCGCAAGATCAACTTCGACGAGGTTGAACTTGGATACAGCATCGAAGAAGCCATTAAAGAGGCTGCCCGGTGCCTGCGGTGTGACGCCGAAATCTAAAGCAGCGAGTCAACTGTAAAGGAAAAGCCCCCGGCGTCCTGCGTGCGCCGGGGGCTTTTTTGTCGGACATGAATTGCTGTCCCCATCACACCGGAGGGGACTGCCCTCTCCCTGACCACCACAGGCCATCCCTTTCTGAATCTAAAAACGCATCACCGGCTCTATTCGGGTATGGGGATAAATCTGGCCGGGCGTCGGCGGCATGGAATTGTAGACCCAGTCAATATCAACGGTTCCCAGCTTTATCGGCCCGGATCGCCGGTAGCCGCGGAAGACACCCCGTACCAGGACATCTTCCATATCCATGGTAAGGGCAAAGAGGGCCGCCGTCTGCCCCTCCTTCAACAGGGCAAGAGTTTTCCCGTAGGCCAGCGGGGAAAAGGAGAGACGCCTGCTGTCGCTTGCCTGGCACTGAATCACGGGAAGGAGTTCGGGAAAGCCGTCATCACCGATCCAGGAGAGGAATTTCAGGGAATCGAGCCGGTTGAAGACGCCTTCGGCCCAGGGTTTGAGGATCGAATCCGGCTCACCCGTTTTGGCGCCACCCTTGGTGGCTTTTGTCAAAAGCGATGCCAGAACGATTGAAACAAGGGGAAGTTTTCCCTCCCGCCGGTCTCCTTGAGGTCCATGTAATGCACCGTATGAATACCGAAATAGGAATTGTAGCGAAACATCGGTTTATTGTTGAACATCTCGAACTCGTCACCCTCCTGCTTCTTGTGGGTCCAGAGCGCCTTACCCCGCCAGAGATGCTTGTCGAGCGTCATGATCAGAAAGGCCGTCCGGGGGTTCTCCAGTACGTGCCCTTTACTCATCCCCTCGGAAAACTGACCCCAGATCAACTGGTCGGGTGCCGACGCCTGAAGGGCCGTGATAAGCGTAATATGGGGGAGACCCTCGGGATTCACCGTCGCAAGGAGACCGACTTTCGCTTCGGGTTCAAATGCCTTCATATCCGCGTCATTAAAAACCTTGTATGTTTCCACCTCATTCCTCCCACATTGTCATCCCTGGTTTGACCCTTCGATCACCCGCAGGCCCTTTCGCGGGGCGTTATCACGATGGTCTCCGCCCTGCGAACGCGTGGGCCCGCTCCAGCAAACGGTAGCCGGGTCCACGCCGGAATTTCTGGCGACCCACGCAAGCTCTTCCATAAAATTCCCGTTCAAAAGCGAATAATCCTTGAATCTCCAGTCCATATCGAGGCGACAATACTTGTCCCTGCAGAGATTATTGAAGGAACAGAGTTCCCACCGCTCCACCCGGCCACCGAGTCTCTGCGCAATAAAATTACCGATGCCCCGAATATTCTCGGCCCTGGCGGTGGCATCGGGAATAACGGGGGTACGGATCCAGAGCGATGCAGGCGTTTCACGGGACTCGATGTACCGCACCGCGGAGATCAGATTCTCCAGTATCCGCTCATTGGAACTCCCCGTAAATTCACGGTGCCGGTCCGGCTCGATCTCCTTGATATCATAGAGGAGGAGATCGACGTGGGGAAGCAGCGACAGAAGGACATCCCGCGGGAGGTGCCCGCAGGTATCCAGGGCCGTGTGTATACCCCGCCGCCTCAGCTCCTGCAGAAAGGTGAGGGCAAAATCCGCCTGCAATGCCGGCTCACCACCGGAAAGGGTTATCCCGCCACCCGATTTTTCGAAATAGACGCGATCCTTCTCCACTTCCCTGACCAGATCGTCAAGAGTCCACTCCGTACCGAGCAGTTCCATGGCGGTGGAGGGGCATTTCTCGCTGCACACCCCGCAATCGGAACAGAGCTGCCTGTCGATCGTCATGCCCTCCTGATCGAGTGAGAGCGCACCTTCAGGACAGAGGGCAATACAGGTCCTGCAGCCGATACATCGCGTACCAACCCACTGGAGCTGGGGTTTCATGATGATACTTTCGGGATTCTGGCACCAGGTGCACGCGAGGCTGCATCCCTTGAAAAAGACGGTGGTCCGGATTCCCGGACCATCTTCCGTGGACATCCTCTGTATCTGCAGTATTGTGGCGACGGGTTTTTCTTTCATCTGCCCTTTCCGGATTCCTCAATAACAGGCATGGCTTTCACGGGCGATTATTTCATTCTGAAGCTCCTTCCCGATGCTGGTAAAATAGGCATTATATCCCGTAATCCGAACAAGCAGCGTTCGATACTCTTCAGGGTTCTTCTGAGCATTCCGGAGCATATCGGCATCAACCATGTTGATCTGGAGTGAGGTGCCGCTGTTTTCAACGTAGCTTCGCAAAAAAGCCTTGAACTTTTCCTTGTGTTCGGGATCACGCAGGAGCGAGGGGTTCAGGGTAATGGTATGGCTGGCCCCATTGGGAAGGCTGTTCAGATACTCGTTCCAGTCCCCTTTGCCATCGGGCGCCTTGGAACCGAGTGCCTTTCCCACCGAGTTGATGTTCGACGTCGGCCCTTTTGTGTCGGCACCGTTGGAAGGACAGATGGCATTGGAGAGAAACTGCCCCTTCGGCCTCCCGTCGGGACTGGCCGCAAGGATATACCCATCACCGACCCAGTAATTCCAGCTCAGCATCCCCGGGCGAAACTGCCGGTTTGTTGATGCCGTGCGATATTTCCATGTTTCACCGGTCCACAGATCCATTACCTTCAGCGCCATGTCGTCGGCACAATCATCATCTCTCCCGTACTTGGGCGCCCGGAATTTCGCCTTCGCCTGCAGAATCTCATGGCCCGACCAGTTGTCCTTCAACGCCCTGACGAGTTCGGACATGCTGCACTCCTGTTCATCGAAGACAAGGTATTTGATGGCGAGGAGGGAGTCGACGGTGGTGGCAAAGGTAACGGCCTCCATGGTGGTGTAACTGAGTTCCGCCCCGCCCCGGGTAATATCGAGTCCCTTTTCGGCACATCCCCCCACCAGACATGACAGATAGGGTGTCGGTGAGAACCGCGCCCTGATCGACTCCGACGCCTCATAGGTTTCAACACACTTTCTTATTATGTAGCGGGTGTGCTCCTCGTAGGCGTTCCAGAACTCATCCCAGATCCTGAATGACGACGGGTCTCCCGTGCGGGGTCCGTCCTGTTTTATGCTTTCCTTCTTTCCCGTGATGGGATCAACGAACTGGTGCATGTCCCTCCCGTTGCAAAGGACAAGCTCAACGGCCTTCAGGAGATTGAGATTGTTATCGACCGTTCCCGACCGGTCGTTGCCGACCATGGTATTTTCGAGACAGCCCACCGGCGCGTAGTCATGAACGGTATCGTCGTTAATCAAATCATCGCGCCCCGACAGTCTCGCCTGGCGCATCATGCCCGCCATGGACCGTTCATCGAAGTTGAGCAGGAAGGGCGATCCCTGGCTTGTCGAAATCATGTCGACGATCCTGTCGAGCAGCGCATCGGGAGAATTCCTATGGAGTCGCACATTCGGTTTCGGTTCCAGGATGGGAGACATCTCATCGATCACCTCCAGGATGGCGTAGGTGAGATCGTTGGTCATATCCTCACCGTTCCGCCCTCTTCCCGAGAGTGTAATGAGCTGCCCATAGCCGGAGGTAATCCCCTGATTCCCGCCGACCCGAATCATGGCATCATAGGCCGTATTCGCATGGATCCAGAAACACTTCAGTATTTCCTTCCCGAATTCCCTGTCCATTCCCGCCGCAAGGGATCGCTCCCAGTAGGGAAAAAGATACTGGTCGATCCGCCCGAAGGAGACACCGGGACCGGGATAATTTTCATCGCTCATTATGAGCATGTGGGTAAGCCATAACGCCTGAACGGCCTCCCAGAAGGTCGTTGCGGGTTCCCAGGGAACCTTTTCGAGATTTTCGGCCATCACGGTCAGCTCGTTCCGCCGTTCCGAATCTTTTTCCTTCATCGACAGGTTGCGGCAGAGCTCCTGGTACTTTGCCGCCAGGGCCCGCGGCATACCGGCGGCCGTCATCATCGCCCGCAGTTGCGCACCCCGGGAACCCTTCTGTTCCTTCAGGGAGAGAAGATCGTATCGTGCCTGCAGGTCCGCCTGGATTCCCTTCCATCCCGTTTTCAACACCCGCTCATAGCCGGGAACCAGGTGGCCGCTCGTGGCCCCCGAATTACCGTATCCATGATCGTGGAACCACTTCATGCGCGCCCGGGCGCCTCTTTTACCGTAAATGAGCCGGTCCCGTTCCCGTGCTTCCTCTTCGTTCCAGCACATGGACGTCTGGATATTGAAGCGGCCGCCGGCAATAAGATCTCCCGGCAGCAGTTCCTGAGGTACGTAATTCACCATTACCTCCCTGACAAACCAGGCCTTTCTTTCAGGAAGACTCCAGGACCAGAAATCCCTGTCGAGGGCAACGGGCCGGGCGGACTGATAGAGGGATGATCTGAAGGTCTGCAGGAATGGATAGGTTTCGGGAACAATATAAAAGGTCATTTCGTCAAAGATGACATCCCAGGGTGTTCCCGTGGTCCAGGAGATGAATTCATTGTTCCATTTCCGCCCCACCCCCTGAAAGTAGTAATTCCTCAATCGCTCCATGCGGGGAGACAGGTTTCGGGGCTCCTTCAGTTTTGTCATGCAATCTTCTGCTGCTCCGTCATTCATACCAGCCTCCTTGTCACGCCTTTCTGACGGCGCCGTGCCAGCGCATCAACGCTTCATCACGCGTATCACCGTCCATGCGTGGTGTAAAAACTCTATCTTCCTTCCAGGCATGTTTGATCTCTTCCATATCTTTCATCATCCCCGACCCCAGGCAGGCGAGAAAGGCCGCACCGAGTGCCGTTGTCTCCACGACTTTCGGCCGCACTATCCTGCACCCCAGAAAGTCCGCCTGCATCTGCATAAGCAGATTATTGGCACTTGCTCCGCCGTCAACCTTGAGGCTGAGAAGGCTGTGTCCGCTGTCGGTTTCCATTGCCTGAAGGATTTCGACATTCTGGAGTGCAATCCCCTCGAGGGCGGCACGGGCAAGATGTGCCCGCGATGTTCCCCGCGTCAGGCCCGAAATGAGCCCCCGTGCTTCGGCTCTCCAATGGGGGGCGCCCAGACCGACAAAGGCCGGCACCATGGTAACACCGCCTGTATCGGGAACCTCGGCGGCCAGGGCCTCGATCTGGGGAGCACTGTCGATGATCTTCAGTTCATCCCGCAGCCACTGGACCACGGCACCGGCGATAAAGGTCGATCCCTCCAGCGCGTAGGTCGCCCTGTCTCCCAGTTTCCATGCCACCGTGGACAGGAGCCCCTTTTTACTGGAAACGGGCGTCTCTCCCGTATTCATCAGGAGAAAGGCTCCCGTCCCATAGGTACATTTCGCCTCTCCCGGATCAAAACAGGCCTGGCCGAACAGGGCCGCCTGCTGATCACCGGCCATTCCGCAGATGGGAATATTGTCGGGAATACCGGGAACGCCCCTGGTATATCCGTATATCTCCGCCGAACCCCTGATTTCCGGCAGCACGTTCATGGGAACATCCAGCAGAGAGGAGAGTTCTTCATCCCAGGACAACGTCCTGAGATCCATGAGGAGCGTGCGTGACGCATTCGTCGCATCGGTGACATGCGCCCGTCCTCCCGTGAGCTTCCACACGAGAAAGGTATCGATCGTTCCCGCAAGCGCCCGGCCTGCCGACGCTTCGTTGCGGAGATCGGGCACATGATCGAACTGCCATTTCAATTTCGTCCCGCTGAGATAGGGATCCAGGACGAGTCCTGTTCTTCGTATAAAGAGTTCCTCATGCCCCTTTTTCTTCAGCGCGTCACAGATATCGGCCGTTCGACGACATTGCCATACAATGGCATTATGATAGGGTTCACCCGTTTCCCGGTTCCATATCAGGTTTGTTTCACGCTGGTTGGTTATGCCGATGGCCCCGATATCGTCGGGTACCACGGCACCGTTTCTGAACGCATCGTCGAGGGCGGCGAGAAGTGACGTCCAGATATCCTTCGGATTGTGCTCCACCCAGCCGGGGTGGGGATATATCTGGCGAAACTCGCGATATCCCCTGGAAAGCACGTTCAGATCCCGGTCAATGACGACCACCGTCGTTCCCGTTGTCCCCTGATCGATCGCCATGACAGCTTCCGGCATGGTTACCTCCTCATTCAACAGTTGCCGGCATCATGCATCCGGCAGGTAAATCCCGCCGGGATACTCCTTTCGGTTACGACATGATCTGACATCCCCGAAAGATACCCCGGATTCGGCATCCCGACGCTATGAAATTTCCTCGATACCCAGCGGGTATTTTGACAGTTCCTCGCAACGGTCCTTCATGATCACAATAGGATTCTCATATCTGAAGCCGATATCCTCTTCAGGGCAGGCATACTGCATGGCACAGATGAGAACCTCATTCTCCTGATAGAGGTGATCGGGGTCCGTCCAATAGGGGAAAGGACCGTCATTGAGGCCGATGCGCCACTCGTCGCCCATCAGGCCTATCCCGTGCTCGAAACCGGGCACCATATAATCGGCGAATCCGCCTTCATCGGCAAAGGCGATCATCTGCTCCGCAAGCCCTGACGGCGTAATACCGGCACGATACGTTTCCAGCGTTTTCTTCACGATGGAGACAAAGTTGCCGGCATGCCATCTTTGCCGGTCAGTGGCCGGTCCGATCAGGTAGTTATGAGAGTGGTCGCCCAGTCCCAGTTTGAACATGGCATGGATGTCAACCATAAGCGGTTCACCGGCCTTTATTTCTTTCCGTGTTGCCGGGGTACAGGCCCCGCCGGCCAACCCGGTCCGGTAGCCGCTGGCGATCTCGTTTCCCCCCGTAAAGGACCATTCCCACTCACTGCCGGCCTTTCTCATGGCATAGGCGGCAAGCCCGGCAATCTCCGTTTCGGTCATTCCCCTGTACCCGCCGTCGACGAGTGCCTCGTAGACCGCCCTATGGCCCACATCGACGATACGTGATGCCTCCCGGAACCGATTGATGGTCCCCTTGTCCTTGATCAGGGCAAGCCGGTCGATAATGGTATGGGCGTTCACCAGTTCCGCATCGGGCATGGCGGCATTGAACTGTTCGTACTCGTAATGGGTCAGGTTGCCTTCGGGAAGATAATTCGACATGCCGCTCTCGATTCCCACCCTTCCCCGTCCGTTTTTCAGCAGGTCCTTGATAAAATCGGAAATCGCCTCGATCTGATCCTGGCCTCCCATGGGAGCGAACCCCAGGACGTGTTCTTCATCGAGCCAGGAATCATCGGCAACCCGCGCCGCATCGATCACGAAGGTAAAGGCCGTGGGAAGCCCCTCGGCGGGGATCACCACAAAACTCCGCCACGGGCAGAATGCGTCGAGGGTCCAGGACAGGGTCCTCAGGCGCGAACCCAGGTAGACATCAATATTTTCCCGTGCCATCTCGACCTGGATATCACGAATCCGCCGGGGGAAATCAATAAAATAGGGATCATTCTTTTCGCTTTGTGCCGTCATGATTCGAACCTCCCTTAATATTCCGCGGGAATTGCGGAAAGGACCTTCTGTACGCGATCGGACACCGCCGCCAGTTTCAGTGCTTTCACCATATTCCCCTTGAGTTTCAGTTTTCCCGTCATCAAGGCCTTCTGTGAACTCAGCTCGGTTCTCGTCACCCGGGCAAAGGTTTGATAGTCTCCGGTGATTCTGAATTCGGCCTTCGGCGGTTCGCCCTCTCCGACGAGAATCTCCGTGAGAGTCCCCTCTTCATATTTGAAGTACAGAAACCGCTCTTTTCCGTCAGGACAGTTTTTGTAGATGTTCGCCATGGAGGAAGTGATGTGATTCATCTTTTCAGGAGAAAGTTCCGTTTTCAAACGTGTTTCCGCCTCATCTCTCCACTCCCGGCCCAGGTACACCAGTTTACCCGTCATAATGATCCTCCTTCTTTATGTAACAGACCTGAGAATGCAACATTTCATCCCTTCAGAACGGCCGCCTATTTTTTCATGAATCATGCATTATGGCAAACAAATTCAACATCCCCACCGGCAGAGAATCATGGCAGGCCTTCAGGATCGCACCACATCTCCCGCTCTTCCGGAAACTGTCGGCATCAGGACACCGTGGTCTCATCCCCTTTTCCCTCACATTTGACAAAGAAGGGGAAATATGTTTTTATACGGGCATCCAATAATAAGCAATAAGGAGGTGAAGAGTGTACGTGTTTGGATTTACATAATGCATCCGACGACATAGATCGTTGAGTTAATGCGCAACCTGCCTCATCTTTACATCACGTCACGTGAATAAATAAAATTTCGTAACTTAATTAATCGACGAGAAATTTCTTCAAACAAGAAAGTCACGGAGGTGTAACATGAAAGCCAAAAGAAGATATCTATTTGTATTTATTGTAATTCTATCGTTTTTTACCGTTTTCGCACTCTCGCCGGCCTCTCATGCCGCCAAGAATAACATCAGGATTGCCGACCTGAGCTGGGACAGTGCGCAGGTCCATAACCGGATCGCCGGCTTCATCATCAAGAACGGGTACGGATACGATGTCGAGTATATCCCCGGCAATACGATCGCACTCTTTGAAGGACTTGCCCGGGGCGACCTCGATTTTGAAATGGAGTGCTGGGTGGAAAATCAGCAGGAAGCCTTTGACAAGCACGTCAAGGCAGGTAAAGTCATCGATCTGGGAAGTTGTTTCCCCGACAGCTGGCAGGGCTGGCTCGTGCCGACTTACGTCATCAAGGGCGATCCCGAACGGGGTATCAAGCCTATGGCGCCGGATCTGAAGTCGGTAGCCGACCTTCCCAAGTACTGGAAACTCTTCAAAGACGTCGAAGATCCGTCAAAGGGACGGTTCTATTCCTGCATCCCCGGATGGGAATGCCAGAAAATCAATGAGAAAAAGTTCGCTACCTACGGTCTCGACAAGTACTACAACATCTTCCTCCCCGGCTCCGATGCCGCCCTCAACGGGTCCATGGCCGCGGCCTACAAACGCGGCAAACCCTGGCTCGGATATTACTGGTCACCCACCTGGGTCCTGGGAAAACTCGACATGACCCCCCTCGAAGAAGCTCCCTTTGATAAGGCACAATGGGACAAGGATTACGGATGCGCCTATCCGTCGGTGCGGGTCAACATAGTTGCCTGGTCCGGATTGAAGGACAAGGCTCCCGACGTCGTCGCTTTTCTCAGCAATTACGAAACGACCTCCGCCCTGACCAACAAATTCCTGGCCTACATGCAGGATACCAAGGGAAGCACGGAAGATGCGGCGGCCTGGTTCCTGAAAAACAGGGAATCACTCTGGACGCCCTGGGTGCCGGCTGACGTGGCGAAGAAAGTCAAGGCAGCGTTGAAGTAGAATTACGATTATCAGACACGAGCACGGCAAAAGCGGCTTTCATTGTGAGAGCCGCTTTTTTTTTGTGGAAACAGTACCAGAGTGGCAAAGTGAGAACGACAGGCACAGATGGATAAAGAAAGACCAGGGTTAACGGATTAGGTATTGAGAGAGTGAGGTCGGCTTTTATTTTTCTATGAAACTTCAGTTATTTTGCCGACTGATGGCCGCTTTCTTTCCCCCTTTGCAAAGGGGGATTAAGGGGGATTTTATCTTTCAAATCCCTCCCAACCTCCCTTTACAAAGGGA
>Ga0272441_10016404_pt1 | contig 10241 bp, 2 predicted proteins | sample SSMProp6N_FD_193582 | JGI IMG/M metagenome (GOLD analysis project Ga0272441, IMG submission 193582) | Marine sediment archaeal communities from Little Sippewissett salt marsh, Falmouth, MA, United States - SSM-Prop-6N | ecosystem: Environmental > Aquatic > Marine > Wetlands > Sediment ... | reverse complement strand
CAGGTGATGCCCGTTCATCCGGAAGTAGGCGCGCACGAGGTGTCCGACCTTCTCCAGATCGCTCTCGCGCTCGAGAACGCTGGGGAGGAAGCGCTGGTTGAGCAGCGTGCCGCCGGTGCGGACGTGATCGATCTTGGCGGCCGACTTCAGGACGGCGGTAGGCCCGCGAACGTCGGCGCCCTGCGTCGGGGAGATGCCGTCCGACAGCGGCGTTCCCGCACGGCGGCCGTTGGCCGTCGCCCCAACCCTGCTGCCGAAGAAGACGTGGACTGTCGTCGGCAGCAGATTGACGCGATAGGCGCCGCCCTTGCTGTTGGCCCGGCCGTCGACCGCGTTGAAGTAGGCGTCGAACAGCCGGCACGCGACGGCATCGGCCGCATCGTCGTCGTTTCCGTAGCGCGGCGCGTCGTGCGACAGCATTCGGCGAACCTCGTCCGCGCCTGCGAAGTCGGCATCGAGCGCGTCGAGGAGGCGATCCATGGAGAGTTCCGCGCGGTCGAACACGAGGGCTTGGATGGCGGCCAGCGCATCGGCCGTCGTCCCGAGACCGACGCCCTGGATGTAGGTCGTCGGGTAGCGCGGCCCAGGGCCGTTGTAGTCCTCACCTGTAGCAATGCAATCGTCGACGAGCACGGACAGGAACGGCGCGGGCATGTGGTCGGCGAACAGACGTTCGATGATCGTGTTCCCCTCAATCTTCAAGTCGACGAAGTACTCGAGTTGGTCGCGGTAGGCCGCGAACAGCTCGTCGAACGACGCGAACGTTCGCGGATCGCCGGTTCTCGGCCCCAACTGCTGGCCGGTGGCTGGATCCACGCCGTCGTGCAACGCCAGTTCGAGGATCTTCGGCCAATTCATGTAGCCGGTGAGGACGCAGCTCTCCTTGCCGAACGCGCTGATGGTGACGCACCCGCTCGGCCCGCCGGCGCGGGCGTCTTCGATCGACTTGCCGGCGCGAACGAACTCCGCAACGATGGCGTCCGTGTTGAAGATCGACGGTTGGCCGAAGCCGCAGCGGACCACTTCAAGCGCACGATGGAGGAAGCGGTCCGGGTTCTCCCGAGAGAGCTGGATGCACGATCCGGTAAACGGGAGCCGCATCTCCTCGATGACGTCGAGGATCATGTACGACAGCTCGTTGACGGCATCGGCCCCGTCACGATCGACGCCGCCCACGTTGATGAGCATGAAGTCGTTGTAGGTGGCGCTTTGCTCGTCGGTCACGCCGACCTTCGGCGGCGCGGGCTGCTGACTGACCTTGATCCAGAGGCACTCCAGCAACTCCCTTGCGCCGTCGGCGGTGAGGCGGCCGGCGTCCAGGTCGCGGCGGTAGAACGGGTAGAGATGCTGGTCGAGGCGGCCGGGGTTGAACGAGTCCCATTCGTTCAGCTCGACGATCACGCCGAGGTGCACGAACCAGTACATCTGCAAGGCTTCGCGGAACGTTCGCGGCGCGTGGGCGGGAACACGCGCGCAGATTGCGGCGATAGATTCCAGTTCCCGACGTCGCTGCGGAACGTCCGTTTGTGCGGCCAGTTCGGCGGCGCGTTCGGCGTGACGTTGCCCGAATCGAATCAGCGCGTCGCAGGCGATATCCATCGCCTCCAGTTCGTCGAGCTTCCGATCCCGACGCGAATCGCTGGACACAGCGATGCGGGTACGGGACGTGGCGATGTGCGCCTTGAAGTCGACCATTCCCCAACGGTAGATCTTGTCGTCGAGGACGGCGTGGCCCGGCGAACGCTGCTCCATGAACTCGGTGAACACGCCGGCGTCGAACGCAGCGTGCCAGGCCTCGGGCAGCGCGGCGAAGATGCGGTCGCGCATCGAACGTCCGGACCAGAACGGGATGTGCGTCTCTTCGTACGCTCGCCGCAGGTCATCGTCGACGGAGAACGGATTGCGATCTCTCGTATGCAAGACGTGAAGGTCTTCGAGAGAATGGCAGCACAGCTCGGGGTACGTCGATGCCGCCTTCGGGCGCGGACCTCGCTCCCCGACAATCAGCTCGTCCGCCTCGATGACGATCGTTTGATGCTCCAGCAGATGCCGCAGGGCCTTGGCACGCAGGACGGGGACCGACGTTGTGCTTGCCGCTTCGTCACTTCGATAGAACTGCGTCAACAACTCGGCGCGCTCGCCGCTCAGCGAGGGGACGGCATCCATGCATCGCGTCCGCAGCCGCGCGATCCGATCGTTCATCGTCAGCCTCCCTCCGTCACCGGAATGTCCAGGTATTTCGTCAACAATCGTACCGCTCGATCGGCAGCGACCGAGGAGCCGGCCGCGTCGATGTGCGCCCGGTCGATCCCGGGTCGTTCGAGTCCGCGCCACTTCGCTTCCCCGCCTGCATGGTACGGCAGAACCTGAAGCGCCTCGACAGAGGACAGACCGCGGACGAATTCGGCGAGCGCGCGGAGGTTCTCCTCGTCGTCATTGATCGTGGGGATCAGCGGTACGCGGATCCACGTCGGGCGGTTCCATCGATCGAGCTGTTCAAGGTTGTGCAGGACAACCTCGTTGGAGACATCGGTGGCCACCCGGTGCCGGCGATCGTCCATCAGCTTGAGGTCGTACAGAAACAGGTCGGTGTGCTCGGCGACGCGCTCAAGAGACGCGGCATCGGCGTATCCGCATGTATCGATGGCGGTGTGAATGCCGAGTTGCCGGCAACGGCGAAGCACCTCGGCACAGAAGGCGGCCTGTTGTAACGGCTCGCCGCCGGAGCACGTGATCCCGCCGCTCGATTGCTCGTAGAAGACAGCATCCTTCGCCAGTTCATCCACGAGATCCTCCGTAGACCACATGCTGCCTACGATTGAGCGAGCCTCATGCGAGCAGAGCGGAACACATGCGCCACAGGCCGTACACCGCTTGCGATCGGTCACCGCCTTGCCGGCCACGATGCGAATCGCATCTTCCGGACAAACGGAAAGGCAGGCGCCGCAGCCGACGCAGAGACTTGAACGATGCAGCAGTTCGGACGACAACGATTGGCTCTCCGGGTTGTGGCACCACGTACATGACAGCGGACATCCTTTGAAGAACGCCGTCGTGCGGATGCCCGGGCCGTCGTGAAGGGCAAAACGCTTCACGTCAAAAAGGATTCCTGCACCGACAGGCGCATTCCTGCACGGTGTGCCACTCATGGTGCCGTCGATCCCTTCCTCTCTATGCCTGCGGCTGAGAACGTTAGATGGTTGCGGTCGTCCGCGCAAGTCATGAAGCGCGATGAGAGATGATGTGACGACATATCAGTGGTCACCGGGAGTCGGAGGAAGTTGTTGCGAGTTGCATGATGCTGACAGGATTCCTATGATGGAGACAGCCGGATCACAGAGGTGAGCGCGATTGGCTACGAACGTGGGCACATGTGCTGGATTTTCGTTTTCTTCATTCTCTTGAGGTGACAGCACCAGTTGAGCCACCGGCACTACGCATGCCGGCGTAGTTGCGTTGTCCATGGGGCCGCCGCCCTTGCCACGGTTGGGGGATACTTGGAGGTCAAGCATGCGTGTAAGACATGCTTGGAGCGTCTTGTTGGCAGTCCTGATCGCGTGTGTCGTGTCTTCAGCCTCGCTGGGACAGATCACCGGCGGTCTGGATCTGAGCGTCGTCGCACGACGGATTCCCACCACGATAGATGGCGAGATCAAGACAGACACACCGAGTGAGTTCACGTCACTGGAATTCGCGATTCAATCCGAGCTTGATATCACGTTGCAGACGGGATTCATCGACCCGCAGCTCATGGCGGCAATCAACACGGCCGGTCTTGAGCACTTCGTGTTCCTGTGCCCGTTTTCGTTCGAGGATGCAACCGTGCTCGAACTGCCGTTGGAGGACGTCGCCCTGTTGCCAGAGGTCTGGGTCGCGGTGCCGTTCGAGAGCGTCGTGGATGTCAACAATCTAGCGAATTCCGCCGTCATCCCACCGGGGGATCCTCTGTTCGTGTCGGCGCGTGCGACGTTCGAGGCATCCGTCTTCGGATTCGACATCCAGCACCTCGTCATGCTGGAAGACGTGAACTTCCCTGAGCCGGGCAGTTCGTTCGATCCGCTGGCATACGATCACACGAACCAGGAATTCGCCATCGGGAACTTGACGTCGATCAGCTGGCGTGCCAGCACCGGCGCATCGATGCGCCTGAATCTCGGGCTGGCGGCATCCTCCGGCGCAAAGGCGATCAAAGGGCATTCCGCCAGCGGGAAGGTCACGCCGGACAACTCGTTCTTGCGCATCACCGTCGGAGGAATCGCACTGGGGCAGGCGTCTCTACTGGGGATAGGCATCCAGGATGTCACGTTCGGCACCAGTTTTTCCGTCTCGACAGGGACGGACGAGGTCATCCATTCGACGATCACCATTTCCGGTCCGGCCTGGGAGGGGGCCAGCCTGGGGATGTCGATCTCGTTCGACGCGCTTCCGTCGGCCCCAACCATGAGTTCGATCGTGTTGTCCGCAACTAGTGGGCCGTTCCGGATCGGCATTGCGCTGGACACGTTGGAGATCACCGGACTCTCCGCCAGCTGCAGCGACACACTGAACTTGGGGGCCATCGGCGGATCGTGGGAGGTGAGCGCCTCAGGAATAGATCGCGGCCTCACGGGGCTTTCGTTTCGCCTCCAGCTGTCTCAGGGAACGTTTTCCACCAACACGTCGATTACGTTCAGTCAACGAGGAGACGATTTCGGATTCGCCAGTTGGAGCAACGTGCTGACGTTGCGGTTCTCGCCGGCGATGCTGTCCGCACGCGTGACGTTCGGACGGAACGGGCTGACTCAGGCAGCCATCTCGACCAACGTGTCGTTCTAGCCATGGAGGTGAACAGCGTGAAACACGGTTCAAAGGCCAAGGGGAAGCATGAATCCCGACGGACGGTGCACACCGGCCGGCCGAAGCAATCGCACCTCCTTGTGTTCCTGCTTGCTCTTGTTTGTTGTGGTTCTGCGGCCGTCCCTGCGATCGCACAGGCCGTTGACACAACCACGACGTTAGGCACGAACTTCAATCCTTCCTACTTCGGACAGGAGATCGAACTCACTGCAACGGTCGAGAGCGGTGCTCCGTGGGATTCCGAGACGCCGAGCGGCTTGGTGACGTTCTATGACGGCATTGTCGAGATCGGAAGTGCCGTCCTCTCCGTGGACGAGCCGTATGTTGCCGTTCTGTTGGTGTCGGATCTGTCGGTCGGCTCCCACAGTCTTACCGCCGCGTATGCCGGCGATGCCGACACCAATCCGAGCACCTCCCCAGCCGTCTTCCAGAACGTTCTCAAGGCAAACACGACGATCCACATCCTGACCGACACGCCGGACCCTTCCGTCCTCGGACAACCCTTCCTCATCACCGGAACGGTCAACACGGCAGTGGATCCGGCACTCGCGCTTCCGACCGGCACGGTGACAGCAAGCGACGGATACGGGAACAGCTGTGAGACGGCGATCGATCCAGTGACCGGTGATTGGTCGTGCGCGATTCATGCGACGGACGCGGCGACGAGTGCCGGTTCGACATCGCTCAGCGCGTCCTACAGCGGGGACATCAACTTCGCCAGCGACTCGACGACCCTTTCGAGCGCGCACAGCTACACGAACCCCGGGACGCGCACCGAGGTGATGGGAGCATCGACGGCGCTCGTCGTCAACAACGAAGCGACGTACACCGTCGAAGTTGTCGATACATCCGAAACACCCACGATTCCGCAGGGGACCGTTGAACTCACCGTCTCTCCGTTTGGCGCGGGAGTTCTGAGCGACACGGTCTGCAACCTGGACGCGGCCGGCCAGTGCACGTTCACCTATACACCATCCAGCGGAGATGAGACTCCACACATCGTGACAGCGGTGTACGTGCCCGCCGACGGGGACGCGCACGATCCAAGCACGGGAAGCTACGCGCAGGATGTCGTCAGACGACAAGCGGACGTCTCGCTTGTCTGTTCTTCGACCTCTGCGTACGTAGGTCAGAGCATCACCTGCCAGGTCCAGGTCGTGGATGACACGACCGATCCCGAGCCGGAGATCCCACAGGGTTCGATCGTTTTCGATGATGGGGGAAAGAACGGCACGTTCGCGTTGGATACGGTCGCGCTCGGTCCGACGGGGTTCTGTGCGGTCGTCTACACCCCGGGCGCTTGGGATGAGGGGACCACGACAATCACGGCGACCTACTTGGGTTCCTCGGTCCATGCCGCAAGTGCTGCGCTCCAACCACTCGACGTGGCACTTCGTCCGACGGCTACGTCCGTCGACGGACCGGCGGAAGCCCTCATTGCTTACGAAATCGGCGATTTCGACATCGTTGTGGCTGATTCCGCCGGGACCGACGGTGCGTCACCCCCATCAGGCACGTTGGATGTGACGCTTTCGGCGGAGACGGAACCCACAGGAGTGGTGACGGTGCCCATTGGGCCAGACACCGATCCCGTCGACGCGACGTCGTCGTACTCCTTCGACTACTACTGCGATGGACTCGAAGCCGAAGGTGACTATGAGATTCTCTACATCACCTTCGAAGCGGACGACGGAATCCACGAAGACAGTGGCGTGGCGTTCATCCAGGCGGTGATGCGGCGCCCGACGGAAACCACACTGGAGAACTGCTACTGTACTGCGACCGGGGTCACCTGCACTGCAACGGTGGCGGACCACTCAGACAACGCGGGCAAGGGTACGCCTCCCTCTCCTCCGGCCGGCGACTTCCTGGTGCAGGCAGATGAGGATGGCGACGGCGTCTATGAGGAAACGGATGTCGGCGACGCGACAACGGCAACCTTCTCGCTGACCAGTGACCTACCGCTCGTGAATGTCACAATCGAGTACGACCCGAGCGATCGCGTGTATCTGCGTTCCAGCACGTCGGAGAACGTCGAGCGGGGGGACTGCATGCCTCCTCCGGACGAAGGGGACGGATCGACGGGAGCGGAGTGCGATGACGGTTGTGGGAGCGGAGGAACCGATGTCTCGCAGCTTCTGTACAACCTTCGGAATTCGGCCACCGGCCTACAAGCGGTGTCTCTCGCGTGGACATTGAAAGAGATCTTGACACGCCCCACGCCTGTTCCCGTCTGGGCGGTCGGTGGAGGCGGCATCTTCGTCACGGTCTATGGCGCCACCATTCCCACCAAGGGGATAAAGGCGTTCGTCATCGGGATGGTCAAGTATGCGATCGACATGTATGTCTTCATCATCACGCGGGACACCGATGGAGACGGGCTCCCGGACGTTATCGAGCAGAACACGACAGATACGGATTTCGAAGAGAAGGATACCGACAGTGACGGGATGACCGATTCCTTGGAGATCGCCGTCGCAGGCGGTTACTACGGTGGGAGTCGGCGTCCGGATCCGACGGATGCAGATAGTGACGGCGACGGACTGGACGACGGCGAGGAGTGGTATACGTACGATACGGATCCGTGCGTCCAGGATACCGACTGCGACCTGATGAGCGATGGGGAGGAGGTCGATTCCTGGGATTCCGGGGATCCCCGCGACCACGCCAATCCCCATGAGGCAGATACGGATGGAGATGGAATCCTTGATGGCATCGAGCATTTCATGAATCACTCCTGTCCCTACGTCAACGACGACGACTCCGACGATGACGGCCTCCAGGATGGAGATGAAGACGTCAACCTCGACGGATGCTGGGGAACGCACACGGGCACCGAGTTGCCGTGGACGTGCGTCGGCGGGATCACGGTCGGGAACAGCACGACGCAAGCTTCCAAGACAATCGGATGGTGGGAGACCGACCTCTGTAGCGACGACACCGACGGAGACGGTCTGCTCGACGGTGTGGAAGAAGGTCTGTTCATCAAAGGCGAAGTGACGCCTGAGGGCGTGTCCTCGACCGTCGGAGTGGCAGGGCCCGCATTGGGCATCACGGTTCCCGCCCTCGACTCTGACATGGACAATGATGGGCTGTCCGACTTCGCCGAGGTCAACACGTACCAGACCGATCCGCTGGACGCGGACAGCGACAACGACACGCTGTCGGATCGTGACGAAGTGCTCACCTGGGATCTGGCCGACTCGAGGAACCACGCGGATCCATTGATGGCGGACACGGACGGAGACGGGCTCACCGACGATGTCGAGATCGCCGAAGGCTGCCCGTACGTGAATGACGACGACTCGGACGACGATGGGCTCCAAGATGGCGCCGAGAGCTGGAACGGCGACGGCACGATCACAACGGGGACGATCGGAACGTCGACGACGCAGGCAAACGTCAGCCCGTCCGGGGAGACGCACTTCTGCAACCCAGACACCGACGGAGACGGACTGACTGATGGTGAGGAGGTCGCCCTGCTCGGCGGGCTTCCGATCGATTCGGTGACGGGGTTCGTCGGGGTAATCCCTCAGGCGGTTTCGACCCTCGTCGGACAGGACGGAGTGGCACTGACGGCGACGGTGCCGGCGCTGGACGACGACTCGGACGACGACGGGCTGTCCGACTACGAGGAACTCAACATCGTCGGGACGGACCCGCTCGACGCGGACTCGGACAACGACACGATCAGCGATGCGAACGAACTGATTGCTACCGGAGGAAGTTGGCCGAACCGATCGTTCGTTCAGGTATCCGATCCGCTTGATCCGGATACGGACGACGATGACCTGACGGACGACATCGAATTCGGCACCAGCGGCACCGGGCTCGGCGTCTCCAGAACGACGGGCGGCCTGCCGGACAACGCGTGTCCGTACGTCAACGACGACGACTCCGACGACGACGGATTGCAGGACGGGACGGAAGACGCGAACCACGACGGAACGTGGGGCGTTTCCGGTAGCGGGATTACGATCGGAACGTTCAACACCCCGGCCGCTCGTTCGGTAGACTACTGGGAGACCGATCCATGCAATCCCGACACGGATGGCGACGGCCTCACGGATGGCGTTGAGACCTCGCTTCTCGGCGGGGAGCCGATTGCAGGTCGCCCGCGGCCGGCGCCCGGATTCGCCACCGTCAGTCCTGAGGCGGTTTCTACGGTGCTACCCCTCGGGACCGGACCGGCAGGGACGCCCCCGGGAACCGGGAACAGCCAGTTGGCGCCGTACACGTTCGCTCCAGCATCCGGTGGCGCACTCACTGCGACCGTGCCGGCTCTCGATGTCGACTCGGATGATGACGGACTTGGCGATTTCGAGGAAGTGAATACGACCGGCACCGATCCACTGGACCAGGACAGCGACAACGATACGCTGACCGACGCGGATGAACTCATTGCGACGGGAGGCACGCCCGGCGCCACGCCGAATCGGACGTTCGATCGCGAGAGCGACCCGCTCGACATCAACTCGGACGACGACTTCTTGTTCGACCCTCAGGAATTCGAAGGCAGCGGACTCAGCCTGCTGGCGGGAGCGCTCGGAGGCGAGCGGGACATCGCTTGTCCGTTGGTGGCCAACGACGACTCGGACGGCGACGGGATTCAGGATGGCGATGTCGTCGAGGTTGCCGTCGCCGGAGTGATCACCTCGGACGGACTGCCTTACTCCTACGTGCATTACGAGGACTTCCTCGACATCGAAGCGGCCGGCATTCCCCATCCCGGCATCCTCCGGATCGTTCCTGTCGCGGCCACGGGCGAGCAGCAAGACGATGCGCTGTGGAACGTCTGTGACGCCGATTCCGACGGCGACGGACTGAACGACGGCGAGGAAGCAAGCCTGGGAACCGATCCGGGCGATTGGGACACCGACGACGACGGACGCAACGATTGGCACGAGTCCACCGGCGGCGGGCCAATTCCGACCGATCCGTTCGATCCCGATACCGACGACGACGGCTTGCTCGACTCCGTCGAGGTGTTCGGCCTCAACAGCACGGATCCGACCGACCCGGACACCGATCACGACGGGCTGTGCGACGGCGGTACCGGGACGCCGTGGATGCTGAGCGACGACCTGCGCGTTCGCATCAATCCCGTCTGCAAATCGTGCAACATCCCGCTGACGGACGTTGGACTCGACGCGTGCGCCGTGGCCGTCCGCACGGGCAGCGCGGACGGAATCGGAGATCATCCCAACCCGCACGGATATGGGGAAGACAAGAACGGAAACGGCGTGTGGGAGCCCGGGGGCGGCGACTACTGGGGTGACGTATACGCCGGAGACGAGACCGATCCGAATCAGTTCGACACCGACGGCGACGGAGATGGAGACGGCGTCGAAGTGCTCGGCTTCTCGACGTCACGGCAAGAATGGATTCCCACCGTCGATCAATAC
>Ga0272441_10016402_pt1 | contig 10242 bp, 12 predicted proteins | sample SSMProp6N_FD_193582 | JGI IMG/M metagenome (GOLD analysis project Ga0272441, IMG submission 193582) | Marine sediment archaeal communities from Little Sippewissett salt marsh, Falmouth, MA, United States - SSM-Prop-6N | ecosystem: Environmental > Aquatic > Marine > Wetlands > Sediment ... | reverse complement strand
TGCCGCCGCTTCCTGACGACTCCCGCAGGGCGGCAGGAGCCCAGCAGCCCTCAGCGGGCCGACCAGACAGCGCTGAGCGGGGGCTGGAGAATCGCGTAGAGCGAGATGAGCAGCAGGATCACGTAGCTCATCTGGCGCAACCGCGGCTTGGGAATTCGATGACCGATCCACAGGCCGGGGAGAATCCCCAGCAGCATGACCGGCGAAAGCAGTGCCCCGTCGCGGTAGGCGATGAGCACCTCGTCGCCGAACTGGCGCGTCAGGAAGAAGAACTGAAAGGGGGTGAGGCCGGTGAAGAGCGTCCAGAGCGTGGCCCGGCTGCGCTGGTTGGACCAGCGATGGGCCATCACCCACATCACCACCGGCGGCCCGCCCATCCCCGCCAGGCCCGACATGTACCCGCACAGGGCCGTCGCGGCCGCGCCCCAGCCCCAATGCAGGTGATCGCGCGGCCGCACGCGCCACCACCACTGCGCCAGCACGGCCGACAGCACGATCGCGCCGAAGATCTGCCGGATCGTCGTGACCGGGCAGCAATCAACGATCCGATGCAGCGTCCACACACCCAACGGCAGCATGGCCCCGGCGAGAAGGATCAAACCCGCAACCTGCCGCCAGTGCACGTGCTTGCGAAGCGTGTAAACGCCGATGATCGTTTGCACGGTGCCGCACATGGAGATGACCGCGATCGCCTCGTAGGACTCGGCCCCGAACATGATGAGCAGCGGGATCGCAAACATTCCGAAGCCGAAGCCCGCAGCGCTTTGCAGGGCGCTGCCGAGAACGAGGACGACGGCGGCGGCGATGATGAACTGAACATCCATGCGGCGGGACAGTGTAGGGTGGCACGCCGCTCCGCGCCGTGCGGCCTCTGGAAGGTGAACGATCCCGTCGCCAGGGCGCAGAGGCCCCAGAGTGTTCAGCCGCGACCCGACCTCCGGGAGGGGAGCGCTTCCCCCTGCCGTTGCAGATGCCCGCACGGCGCGGGCCATCGTGCCACCCCCGCATCCGCACGGCGCGGAGCGCCGTGCCACCCCCGCAGACCGTCACGCGCCGCCGGCCTCCGGGAAGCGGTCGGTGATCACGACCTCGCTCAGGGGCAGTTGCCCACCCCGCGGCCAGGGATCCTTCACGCCCTTACCCACCGCCACCATCATCGCGATCACGTGATCCTCCGGCAGCCGGATGAGCTCGGCGACCGCATCGAAATCAAACCCGTCCATCGGACAGGATTCGTAACCCATCGCCTTCGCGGCGAGCATGAGGGTCTGGGCGGCGATGCCGCAGGAGCGCATCGCCTCATCACGCTCTACCTGCTTCTTCCCTTCGTAATAGTGCGCGATGGCGGGGATGATGAAGTCCTGCACCGGCTGAGTGGCGTTGCGCCAGTAACGCTGCGGCGACTTCTCCCACGCCCTGAGATCCGCGCAGAGCACGATGAGCAGCGAGGCGTCCGTGACCTGCGCCTGGTCCCACGCCACGGGGCGGATCTTCTCGCGCAGCGTTTCATCCCGCACGAGCACGAAACGCCAGTTCTGTATGTTGAACGCGGTGGGAGAGAGGATCGCCAGTTTCAGGAGGCGCTCGATCTCCTCTTCGGTCATGCGATGATCCGGATCGAATCCCTTGACGGCTCGACGCGTCTCGATGGCGGTGATGGTGTCCATGGTTCCTCCCTTCGGTTGACGCCGCCGCATTCCGGACGCGGCGGGCCGATGCGGCTAACCCAGCTTCTCGATCCACTCGTGCATGCGCCGGCAGCCTTCCTCGATGTCCTCATCGCTGCATGCGAAGCTCAGGCGCACGTGCGCCTTTCCACACTTGCCGAACCCGTCGCCGGGCACGAGAGCGACCAGCGCCTCCTCCAGCAGCGCTTCGGCGAAGCTGAGGCAGGAGTCGATCGTGCGCCCGCCGGGCGATCGCTTGCCGAAATGGGCGCTGACATCGGGAAAGACATAGAACGCGCCAGTCGGCTTCGGGCACACCAGATCCGGCATTGCGCTGACGAGGCCGTACATCAGCTCGGCGCGCCGGGCGAACGTCCGGCGCATCGCCTCGACATCCTCAGCGCGGTTGGCGAGGGCATCGACGATGGCGGCATACGTGAAGCTCGTGATGTGACTGGTCATCTGCCCCTGGAGCTTGGCGATCGCCTTGGCCAGGCCGCCGCCGTTTCCGGGGGCGCAGGCGTAGCCGATGCGCCAGCCAGTCATGGCGTAGGCCTTGCTCAGCCCGTTGATCGTCACGACGCGATCGGCCACGGCCTCGATCGATCCGGGCGAGAAGTGCTCGATGCCGCCGTAGATGAGCTTCTCGTAAATCTCGTCGCTGATGAGCACGATCTGGTCGTGGGCGGCGAGCACATCAACCAGAGCACGGATCTCCTCCGGGCGATACATCGTCCCGCAGGGATTGGAAGGGCTGTTGAGGAGCATGGCCCTGGTTTGGGGCGTGATCGCGGCCTCCAGTTGCCGCGGCGTGATCTTGAAATCGCCCTCCACCGGGCCGGGCACCTGGATCGGCTCCCCCCCGCAGAGCCTGACCATGGGCACATAGCTCACCCACGCCGGGGTGGGGACGATGACCTGTTCGCCCTCGTTGACCAGCGCCTGCAGGGCCAGATAGATGGCGTGCTTGCCCCCGACGGTGATGACGATGTCCTCGCCGGTGCAGTTGATCTGGTTCTCGCGCTGCAGCTTCTCGGCGATGGCCTGGCGGGCCGCCGGGTCGCCGGGCACGGGCATGTAGTGGGTCTGCCCGGCGAGGAGGGCATCGATCGCGGCTTGGCGGATGGGCAGGGGCGTGCCGAAGTCCGGCTCGCCGGCCCCGAAGCCGATGACGGCCTTCCCCGCCGCCTTCAGTTCCCGCACGCGGGCGGTCACGGCCAGGGTGCTCGATGACTCCAGATCCATGACGCGCCGGGAGAGGCGGATTGATGTGCTTGTCGCTGTCATGGGAGAAGGATAGCAGCGGACCGGAAGGTCGTCATTCCTCGGGGCGACGGTTTTGGCCCCGCCGCCGCGGCTCATCTCCCTCTGTCGATTCGTGCCGCCGGGCCGGCCGAAAAGGTCGGATTGGCCAGACTTTTTTTATTCAGGCGCGAATACTTCTGTTGACACATCTGTTGGCCTATCATTATTCGATCCCACAACGCCATCAGCAGAGGTAAGCCATGCCCAGATCAACCACCGCCACGAGAGCCTCAAAACGCCGCCCGGATCAGCCCGAGCAGAAGGCGTACCTGAACCTGCTCCAGACGATGAACATCCTGGTCCTCCAGACGGAGAGGCTTCTCAAGCAGCAGGGGCTGTCCGAATCCACCCACAACGTGCTGGACATTGTGCGCCGCGGCGAGCAGGCGGCCCGCCAAGCCGGCCAGCGCTTCCCCGGCCTGCCCTGCTCGCTCATCGCCGGGCAGATGGTCGCCGAGGTCCCGGACCTGACGCGGCTTCTGGACCGGCTCTCCCGGGACGGCCTGGTCCAGCGACGGCATTCGCAGGAAGACCGCCGCGTGGTGCACGTGCGGCTCACGGCCAAGGGCCGCCGGGTGATGACCCTACTTGATCGCCCGCTGGCGAAGCTGCGCGGCGAGCAGCTCGGCCACCTGACAAGAAAAGATCTGGCCGATCTGACCCGCCTGCTGGCCAAGGCCCGCGCCCCGCACGAGGAGTGATCGGCCCGCCGCGTGAGCCATCCGGACAGGTTGTTCATCCGCCCCCGACCGCGGCCGGAGCCTTTGCGGCCGTGGCGGAAGTTTTGGGCAGAGAACCCGCGAAAGCGAGATGTCCATGTCCACGAAACCGAAGATCCTCGCCTTCGCCGGCAGCCTGCGGGCCGGCTCGTTCAACAAGAAGCTGGTCAGGCTGGCCGCCGCCGGGGCTGAGAGGGCCGGGGCGGCCGTCACCTGCATCGATCTGAAGGATTCCCCCCTACCCGTCTTCGACGAGGATCTCGAGGCCGCCGGGGGGCTGCCGGAGAGCGCATTGACGCTCAAGGGCCTCTTCCGGGCCCACGACGGCCTGCTCATCGCCTCGCCGGAGTACAACAGCTCCATCTCGGGAGCGCTGAAGAATGCGATCGACTGGATCTCCCGCCCGGAAGAAGGCCGACCTGCCCTGGACTGCTTCACGGGAAAGGTCGCGGGCCTGATGTCCGCGGCGGCCGGAGGCCTGGGCGGGATGCGAGGCCTGCCGCACGTGCGGGCCATCCTCCAGAACATCCAGGTGATGGTGCTTCCCGCGATGGTCAGCGTCCCCGCCGCCCACGAGGCGTTCAATGATGACGGCAGCCTGAAGGACCCGAAGAAACAGCAGGCCGCGGAGGATCTCGGCGCGACCCTGGCGGAGACGCTGAAGAGGCTGAAAGCCTGACCCTGCCCGCCCGCAAGCGCGGCTACCGCTACAATTCACCCGGTTCGCAATGCAATCCCTACTACCCGTCCGTGGGCCCTCAGCCCGCGGCCGGAACGCCATGAGGCTCCAACCCTTCACGTCTCCAGGTCTCCGAGTCTTCTCCCATGCACTACGACGCTCATCAGCCGGTCATCGACGATCTCGAGGCGCGGATCGTAACCATCCGCGACTCTCTTTGACTTCGATACAAAGACCACGCGGCGGGAAGAGCTGCAGCAGCGCATGAACGCCGCCGACTTCTGGAACGACCAGGAGACGGCCCAGAAGACCATCGGCGAATACAAGCTCCTCAAGGTCCAGACCGAGGGCCTGGAGGAGGTCATCAGCGACTTCGAAGACGCTCAGGTCGGCTACGAACTGGCCCGCGAGGGGAATGACCAGGAACTGCTGACGGAGGTCGATGAGCAGCTCTTCCATCTCACGAAACGCATGGAGCGCGTCGAGCTCCAGTCGCTGCTCTCGGGCAAGCACGACCATCGCGCCTGCTTCGTGTCCATCCAGTCCGGCGGCGGAGGCAACGAGGCCGACGACTGGGCCTCCATGCTCGAGCGCATGTACCTCTTCTTCTGGGAGCGGAAGGGCTGGAAGGTCGAGGAGATCTCCAAGACCCACGGGAGCGAGGTCGGCATCAGCGAGGTGACTTACCACGTCAAGGGCCCGCTGGCCTTCGGCTACATGAACTGCGAGCGCGGCACGCACCGGCTGGCCCGCGTCAGCCCCTTCAACGCCCAGGGCAAACGCCAGACGAGCTTCGCCACCGTCGATGTCATCCCCGAGTTCGAGGAAACGAGCGTCGAGATCGACGAGAAGGACATCGAGCTGACGACGTTCGCACGCTCTTCCGGCCCGGGCGGCCAGAACGTCAACAAGGTCGCCTCGGCGGTGCGCATCGTCCACAAACCGACGAAAATCATGGTCGTCGCCTCCACCTTTCGCGATCAGCTTCAGAACCGCCGACAGGCCATGAGCATCCTGAAGGCCAAGCTCGAGCAGATCGAGGAGGAAAAACGCCGGAGCGAGCTGTACGAGGTCACCGGCGGCAAGGTCGGCCGGGACTGGGGCACCCAGATCCGCTCCTACGTCTTCTATGACAATCGCGTCAAGGACCACCGCAGCGGCTATGAGAAGCTGGGCGACCCCCAGCAGGTGCTCACCGGCGAGCTGGACGGCTTCATCGACGCGGAACTGAAACGAAGACGCTCCGAGCGGGAATAGGCTCGGCGATGACCCTTGACGGGCGCGCGGACCCGCACAAGCCGCGTCGCTCCCGTCCTGCGCTGTCCAGCCTGCCCCGCCGTCAGCCTTGTGCCTTGGATGAACGGCGATAGCGCGCCGCTCCGACGATTGCGGCCACAAGGCCAACGGCGCCAAGGGCGATCGGGGCCGGCAGAGGGATCATCACCGCCGGAACCTTGTCCGACCCGCCGTCGTCGAAACCCCGGAAGCGGACGAGGAAGTCGAATTCATAGGGCCCTCCGTCCAGGAAGCTCCCGGCGGCAAGGGCCCAAGCATCCGCAGACTCTATCTGGAACGTGAACGAGCCGGTGTCGCCCACGGCGATGCCCCCCGTGGGATCGCCGCCGCCGAGGAAGCTCCCGCCCAGGGCTGCCCCGGCATCGTAGGGATTGCCGTACGGCTGACCGTTCAGTCCGTTGCCCACGCACTGCTCAAACGGATAGATTGACTCGGGATCGGACAGCAGGGTCGCTGCGGTATCGCCGCCGCCGTCGGCAATATTGAACAGGAATCCCGTGATGTAACCGCCGTTCTCGGGCGCGCTGGTGTTGGTCAGCATGATCCGGAGCGTGCCGACGGTGCTGAACAGGTCGGCGTCATACTCGAGGAGCCCGTCGAAGCTGCCCAGGCCTCCGGTGCTGCTGAATTCATCGCCGATGAACGCCACGCTGCCGGCTTGTACCGGGGTGGCGGCAAGCACGCCGGCGATCACCGCGACCGCACATAGTCTCCCCGGACAATGCCCGTTGCGCATCCCTTTCCTCCCTGGAGTGTTCCCGGACCACACCTCCGATTGACCGCCCGCGGGGCGGCGTGATTGACCATCGAACAGGTCTGCACCTTACGATTCCGCCTCGACGGGGCGGCAAGAAAACCCCGCTCTTGCCCGCCGACGGCCTCCGGCGGCGCCTGAAAAGACCGCAGAGACGATCCGAAGAAGCGTTATAGACACCACTGCGGAGGTTGATCAATGGTCATCCAACTGAAGCCGACATCCGCCCGCCTGGCCCGCTGGACCAAGCCCCTGCCGCGGCTGGCCGTCGGCGGAGCGTGGTTCTTCGTCCTTTTCAGCCTTGCGCACCTGGCGTGGGTCATCGGCGCCAAGTGGGCCGATCCGGCCGGCCTGACCACGCTTTACCAGACGACGGTCGGCGATGAGACTTACCGGGCCTGGGGCCTGGCCTACGCCGGCACGCTGGGCCTGCTGCTGGCGATGGCGCAGGCGGCGGTGGTCGGCGCCGCGGCCGTCATGAGCCTGCGAGCCCGTCCAAAGACCCGCCGCATCGGGCATGCCATCCTCATCGCCTGGGCGGCCCTGTGGGCGCTGAACCTCATGCGCCTGGCGGGCCTGGATCTTCAACTGGACTCCTTCTGCCAGGCCACGATTATGATCCTGCTCCTCGGATCCACGGTCTACCGGGCGGCTTGCGGCCCATCGAGCCGACTCTCCGCCCCCGACACGAATGTCTACACCGACTCAGCCCGCGAGAACGTCGTTCGGAACACGCGGCTGACGGCGCAGCACATCGTGGCGGCGACCGAGATGGCGGACATCACGCAGTCGGTTCGGCGCAAGCGCTGGTCGCCGGGCATGATGACCGCGCGCCTGCGAAAGGCCGGCGTTCGCGCGGCGCGGGCGACGAAGCCCCTGGCCCGCTCTTTGGGCCGGACGCTCGCCGCCGGCGGCCGCCGTCTTCGGCATTATCTGCACGACAAGGGCGTTATCCCCAGCGCGAACCGCTCAGCCTCAGGTTGACGCACCCGACATGGGTGATCGCAGGCATGCAACACCGATCATGCTGATCAACGCCGCCGCGGGCCTGGCGTGGGTCTTCACGCTCGGCTCGCTCGCGGCGCTCATCTTCATGATCATCTGGCACTGGCCAGGCACGGACTCGATCTGCTCGATCCTGCTCGATCACACCGACGGTGGGAGCCACCACGGCTTTGGCCTGCACCATGAGTACGTGCTCGGCACGGTCCTCCTTTGGGGCGAGGCGCTCGCGGTGCTGGCGGCGCTCTTCATGAGCGTGTCACGGACGGCAGCGCTGCGGCGCGTCGGCCATGTCGTTCTCATCGGATGGTGCAGCCTCTGGCTGGCCAACGCGCTGTGGTTCGTCTGGCTGACAGGCCCGCAGACGATCTTCTGGTCGGCGGCCGCGGCACTCCTTGCGTTGTTCCTCGCGGCAACGCTGGTTCGCGCCGCGCGGGGCTGGCGAAGGGACGCTCCGACCAACGTCGTCCCGGGACGGCGTTCAGCGGATCCTCCTCTTCGGCACGATGCTGACGCGCCCGGCGGCACGAATCGCGCGAGGGCAGACTGAGGCTTGACCGCGGCCGCCACGCCCGAAGCTTCGGGTCATCTGCCCTTGATGCCGATGAAGAGGCCGCGGCCCATGAGGCCGGCGGAATCGAACGTCACCGACAATCCGGCGGCGGTAAGCGCCATCTCATACTGCGCGTGGGTGAAGAGCCCCATCTGAATCTGTTCCTCGAAGAATTCGGTGTCCTGAGGCGTTGCGACGAGGAAGTGCATCACGACCGTGCAACCATCGCCGCGGCGCCGGCTTCGACCGATGCGCGCGATCTTCAACTGAGGCTCATCCACCAGCAGCGCCTCGAAGTGGCCTTCGTCGAACTGCTCGGGGAAGATCCAGGGTTCGAGGAAGAGGAGGCCACCCGGGGCCAGGTGCCGGGCCATCGTGGCCACCGCCGCGCGCAGCTCCTCGCCGGTCTGCATATAGCCGATGGCGCTGAACAGGCACGTCACAATGTCGAAGGTGCGCTGAAGATCGAAGCGGCGCATGTCCGCCTCGTGGAGCTCGGTGTCCGGCAGGCGACGCTGCGCGATGGCGAGCATCTCCGGATCGATATCGAGGCCGACGGCGTCGAAGTCACGAGCCAGATGCTCCAGGTGCCGGCCCGTGCCACAGGCCACGTCCAGCAGGGTCCGACCGCCCGAAGAGCCGTGCCGGGTGACGAGTTCCGTCAACCGCCTGGCCTCCGCGCGATAGTCCTTGCCGGCGGCGTCATACACGGCGTCGTAAATCTGCGTGAATCTGCTCGCCATTTGTACCTCCGAGGGAGTCGGGCCGCGGCAACCCGCAGAGTGCGTTATAACAAATAGAGCCGACCCGCGTCACAAGCTCACCCACGGCAGGCGATCGAGGTCGATATTCCCGCCGGAAAGGACGACGCCGAGTCGGCGCACGCCCTCGAGCAGTCGGAAATCCTCCGACAGCACCGCCGCCACGGGTACGGCGGCGCTGGGCTCGATCAGGAGCTTCATCCGCTGCCAGATGAGGCGCATCGCCGCGATGATCTCATCATCACCAACCGTGAATATGTGCTCGACATGATCGCGCACGATCGGCCAGGTGAGATCGCCCAGGCTGGTGAGCAGCCCGTCGGCGATCGTGTCGGGACTCGTCTGCGGGATGAGCCTGCCCGCGGCGAGGGAACGGGCCGCATCGTCGGCCCCCGCCGGCTCGGCGGCGAAGAGGCGGACGGACGGTGCAACCGCCCGGGCGGCGAGGCAGATGCCGCTCATCAGCCCCCCGCCGCCGATGGGGGCGATGATCGCATCCATTTCGCCGGCGTCCTCCAGCAGCTCCAGGGCGCACGTCCCCTGCCCGGCGATGATGTCCGGGTGATTGTACGGATGAAGCAGCGTCCCGCCCGTTTCGGCGAGCACCCGAGCCGCCGTCGTCTCCCGCGCCTTCAGCGTCGGTTCACAGGGGTAGATGCGCGCACCGTAGCCCTCGACCGCCTGGCGCTTCACCACGGGTGCAGTGCGCGGCATGACGATATGGGCGTCGATTCCGCGCCGCCTCGCCGCCAAGGCCAGGGCCTGGGCGAAGTTGCCGGAGCTGTGCGTCACCACGCCGCGCGCGGCCACCTCGTCAGGCAACCTCATCACGGCGTTCGCCGCGCCGCGCATCTTGAACGCGCCGACCTTCTGGAGATTCTCACACTTGAAGAACAGCTCCCGCCCCGCCGCGGCGTTGACCGACTGCGAGGTCATCACCGGCGTGCGATGCACATGGGGTGCGATGCGCCGGGCCGCGGCCCGGATGTCGGAGATGTCAGCGGCGTAGGTGGTCATGGCGCAGAACCGGAGGGCCCATTGCTCCGGCGAGATGGTAATCGACGAGAGCCCTCTCCGCCGCAGCCACGCGGCACGATCAGCCACATTGACAGGCCGCCGTCAGCTTCCCGCCCGGCAAGCCGGGCCTACATGCCCCCCACCTCGGTGTCGGGATGCATCGCGTGCCAGGCAAACCAGAAGCAGTAGATCACGACCGCCGCCTCTTCACCGGCCCCGGATGTGACGCGCACGACATTGGGGTCCGGAGCGTGGTGAAACGTGAAGATCTCGCCGTCGATCGCATCGGTCCACATGCCGGTCCCGTTGACGCGATCGGCGATGGAGGCCAGGGGGTAGAGGCGTTCGCCGCCCACGGCCCGCACCACCACACAAGGCGTCTTCGGCGGGAACGTGTACTCCGATGGCTCCGCCTCGACGGCGAACATCAGCTTGTCGGTGTGGAAGTAGCCTTCATACTTTGAATGCTAGGGCCGGTAGCGCTGCAGC